>ENA-OYXU01000029-OYXU01000029.1-human-gut-metagenome-genome-assembly--contig:-NODE-29-length-71768-cov-10.325004_pt1 | contig 71768 bp, 51 predicted proteins | sample MGYA00243243_ERZ653435 | MGnify/ENA primary metagenome ERZ653435 (study PRJEB26926, sample SAMN06165113) | human gut metagenome | biome: ENVO:00009003; feature: ENVO:2100002; material: ENVO:00002003... | reverse complement strand
CAGATGTGTATAAGAGACAGCAAATATATTTATTAACTTTGCAGACAGTAAATCGAGAATATCCAAATTATAGTTTATTTTGCTTATGACAGATTTTGAGCAATATATAAAACAAAATGAGCCAGACAAACAGGAAAGGGTTTACGCATGGCAAACGGCTATCGGACTTCAGGCGGTAGATGGATTAAAGACATCTAACTATCTGAAAGATACGGCATGTAAACATATTGAGGGCGATATTACGATAGATGAGGCACGCGAACTTATTAAAAGCTATTATCTGTCAAAAAGCAACCGTGAGCCTGAGGAATACGAAACGCGTGAGGCCGATACCGTTGCTGCAAACATAACAAAGATATTGTCAACACGGACTTTGGACTTCAGTACAAACGGATATGTATCTTTACATAGAAGAATATTTGACGGAGTATTTAAGTTTGCAGGATGCATACGAGATTATGACATAACAAAAAGGGAATGGTTATTGGACGGTGACACTGTTAATTATCTTAACTGGGAGGATTTGCGCCGTGCCATAGACTATGACCTGGAGCAGGAGCGGAATTTTAGTTATGTAGGATTGTCATCAGACGAAATTATAAAACATATAACACGTTTCGTCTCCAATCTTTGGCAGATACATGCATTTGGTGAGGGGAACACCCGCACAACGGCTGTATTTACCATTCAATATTTACGTTCCATAGGATTTGACGTAAGCAACAATCTTTTTGCCAATCATTCCTGGTATTTCCGCAACGCATTGGTACGAGCCAATTATAAGAATGTCCAGAAGGGTATTGATTACACGCCAGTCTATCTGGAAAGGTTCTTCCGAAACCTATTATTGGGTGACGGTTGGGAACTCCGTAACCGTTATCTCCATATTAATGCAACAGGGGAATGGCGCGAACAACCTAATATTTCCAAAGCAAGCGCAGGACAAGCGCAGGACAAGTACAGGACAAGCGCAGGACAAGTGAAAATAAGTCCAAATATTGAGCGCTTAGCCAAAGTAATCGGTCAAGAGCAGTTGTCAGTAAAGACTATAATGGAAAAGATGCAGCTGAAAGGAAGAGATAATTTTCTGAATCTGTATCTTAATCCAGCGATAAAGGTAGGTTATGTCACCTTATTATATCCTGATAAGCCCCGACATTCACGTCAGAAGTATCTCTTAACAGTTAAAGGACTTGCTTTGTTGGAGGCATTAATTAAAAAACAAACGTTTTAAATCGCTAAATTCTGATTTATCTTTCTTTTATGCTCCGTTATATTATATATACAGAGTATTAATATCAAAAAAGATGAAAGAGAAAATCATTCAAAATGTAGTTGCAGCCATGCAAATGAATTTGGACTGCCGACAGATAGCGCAGCTTAAAGCCGTTTTAGTCAAAGAGTTACAAAGTTTAGAGATTAGTGAGTGTGCAGATTGCAAAGAACAGACATTACAAGACAACAATCAACTTCTTTATGCATTTATTTCAGCCAAGAAGATAGAGGGTTGTTCTGATAAGACTCTGACATACTATCGAAACACTATTGAGAAACTAATAAACAAACTGGGACTGGCAATCATTCATATTTCCACCGCTGATATACGCTCATATCTGTCAGATTATCAAGAAACAAATGTTTCAAGTAAGGTGACAATAGATAATATGCGCCGTATTTTTTCCAGTTTCTTGGCTTGAGGATGAGGATTATATTGCTAAAAGCCCCGTCCGCCGTATTCACAAAGTGAAGACTGACTCTCTTGTAAAGGAAGTATTGACGGATGAACAGTTGGAACAATTGAGAGACAACTGTCAAAACAAACGTGACCTCGCATTGATTGATGTCCTTGCTTCAACAGGTATCCGTGTAGGCGAACTCGTCAAACTAAATCGTGACGATATAAATTTTCACGAAAGGCAATGTATAGTGTTTGGCAAGGGAAACAAAGAGCGAATGGTATATTTCAACGCACGGACAAAACTTCATTTGCAACAATACCTCGAAGAACGCAGTGACAACAATCCTGCATTATTTGTTTCCCTCAAAGCACCATACAGCAGACTGACAATAAGCGGTGTTGAAGTGTGTATTCGCAAACTTGGCAAACAACTGTCCATGGCTAAAGTCCATCCCCACAAGTTCCGACGCACACTTGCAACAATGGCTATAGATAAGGGTATGCCCATCGAGCAAATGCAACGTCTTCTTGGTCATGTTCGCATAGATACAACCCTCCACTATGCCATTGTTAATCAAAATAATGTAAAATTGGCACACAAGAAGTATATTAGCTAACAAAAATGCATGATTCTCAGATTTTTTGTGTAACTTTGTGCCCAGAATTTGGGTTAAGGTATTGAAACACGTTTTCAGAGATGCCATTACTGCAAACCACAAATAAAATTAATAAATAATTGTAATATAAATATGGACTTGCAGAGAATACATCAGTATAAAAGCAATTTCGATACCATCGGTCAGACTATAAAGAGTGATGATGGGGAACAAGAAATTGAAGTTTGGTTTGCACGTGACTTGCAAAAAGTGTTAGGATATGCTCGTTGGGAAAACTTTCAGGTTGCTATTGGTCGAGCCGTAGAATCCTGCAAACAGCAGAATGTCAATGTTGATGACCATTTTCGTGAGGTCACGAAAATGGTATCTCTTGGTAGCGGCTCACAACGTGAGGTCATTGATTTCATGCTTACTCGATATGCATGTTATTTAATTGCACAAAATGGCGACCCAAAGAAAGAGGAGGTTGCTTTTGCACAAGGATATTTTGCTGTTCAAACACGACGTGCAGAGATAATCGCTGAACGCTTACAGGAAATTTCGAGACTCGAAACACGTGACCGTTTACGTGCTTCAGAAAAACAACTCTCTCAAAATATTTACCAGAGAGGTGTTGACGACAAAGGATATGGTCGCATACGCTCGAAAGGTGACAATGCTCTTTTTGGAGGTCATACTACGGAAGATATGAAACGAAGATTGGGTATTAAGTCCAATCGTCCATTAGCTGATTTTCTGCCAACACTCACCATTGCAGCAAAGAATTTAGCAACAGAAATGACAAACTATAATGTTGAGCAGAAAGATCTTTATGGAGAAACTTCAATTACACGGGAACATGTGCAAAACAACGTTAGTGTGCGAAACATGCTCGGTCAGAGAGGAATTCGTCCTGAAGAACTGCCTGCTGCTGAGGATATCAAGAAGGTAGAGCGTAGAGTCGCCTCTGACGACAAGAAAATAGAGAAAACCTCTTCCAAACTGCCATCAAGATAATATGAAATCATGCGTTATACAAAATACAATTTGTAAATTGTCAGAAATCGCAACCGTTGAAATCAGCGGTGTAGACAAGAAGAGCAAAGAGGGTGAGAAACAAGTTCTTCTTTGTAATTTTACTGATGTTTATTACAATTGGGCAATAACAAAAACTCAATTAGATGAATTTATGCCTGCAACAGCCAAAATCAATGAGATTGAGAAGTTTTGTCTCAGAAAGGGGCAGGTAGCATTAACAAAAGACAGTGAGACTCGCTATGATATCGGTATTTCTACATACATTGCGGACAATTTCGACAATACCATTTTGGGGTATCATTGCGCATTGATTACCCCTAAAGATAATATTCTGGATGGAGCATACTTAAATGCACTCTTGCATATTGACTATGCAAAGAAATATTTTGCCTGCAATGCTTCTGGAAGTGGACAACGGTATGCTTTGTCTATAGAAACACTAAATGCTTTCCCCGTTCCACTTATTCCATTCAAAGAGCAAAAGGCTATAGGCAAAATTTTCTCTGCGATAGATAAAAAAATTAGCCTTAATCGTACGATAAATCAGAATTTACCGATACTTGACCGTTCATCAAAAGCGGCAGGAGTTCGTCACGCTGCTTAGTAAGAGTAGCAATTTCAAAAGAATTATCTTTTATCTTCTCAAAAATTGGCTTTACAACATGTCCAAATTGAGTTATGAACGATTGTGGTGCAATACACAAAGTGGATTGTTCAATGTCTGAGCTAATAATTGACTTAAAGGTGGAGCCGCTACCTTTTGCTTTCAAACATTCTATTAGTTGTGCGGTAAGAAAAAACAAATACTCAAATTCATTATTCTTTGATTTTAGCGCATAGCATGATTGATTCATAGCCATAGGTGTCCCGACTATAACCATTTTCCCAATAGAGCCTCTTGCTGTTATTATAATTGTTCCGACATCAAAAAGAGAAGACGCACATCGAGACAATCCTTTTGCTGTAATATTTTCAGTGGTTTCAATTTGGAATATAGAACCACCGTAATCTGTTGGTCCGAAGAACGGAATAGTTCCATTATTCCAAAACGTTGGCTCTTGTTTACTTGGTGTACCCCCACTGAGAATATCTGCTATATTACAAACATTTGAAGCCTGCCACCCCTTAGGTATCTCCCTTTTCAGTTTCTCATTCCAAATCATTTCGCCACCGCTTGACTTATATGGTTTGCCCTCCTCATTCGGAAAATCAAACTGCACGAACCAGTAATCATAAAGTTGCTTCGCTATCGCCTCTAAATTCTCATTTATGGAAGAGGTAACCCCATAATTGGGTGGTTATTGCGCCGATGGTACTGCAATGCAATGTGGGAGAGTAGGAGGCCGCCTTCTTTTAAGACGAGGAGTCCAGAGCAGAAATGCTTTGGACTCCTTTTTTTGTTGTATATATATAGTTCCTTAGTTGTGTACTTTACTTTTAATAATAAATTTCTCAATACACATAAATTATATTCAATCAGCATAGGGGTAAAATACAAAAAATGTGTCATAGCTAAAGAATATATAAGAATTATTGCAACTTATGAATGAGTTATTGCAACTATGAACGAAGTATAGCAACCACAAATAGAGATGACAGAAACGACAGACATAGAAAAATTGTTCAGGAACCATTACCGGCGACTGTGCCTTTACTCTACACACATAGTGAAAGATGTTGATGTGGCAGAAGATATAGTGATGGATCAATTTTTGAAAATGAGTGAGCGTATGAGCAATATGCCCAATACTATTCTTAATCCTAAAAGCTATCTGTACCGTATGACACAGACTGCAAGTATCGACTATGTTACACATACACTGCACACGGCAAAGCCGGCAGATGTGATGGACTTGCCCGATGATACAAATGGTGTTGAGGAGCGTCTTGAGCGCGAGTCAAGGCTATGGGCGCAGATTGATACGTTGCCGCCGGCATGCCGCCGTATTTTGCTTATGAGCAAATGCAGGGACATGAAATATAAGGATATAGCAGTCACGCTTGGTATATCTGTGAAGACGGTGGAAGCGCAGATGGCAAAGGCCTATTCCATTCTGCGTGGAAAGACCAAGGAGATTTATATGATGTTTTTCTGATGTGTTATAGTCGCTAATTTGATAAAATATAATATCGTTTAATTTTGTTCATTTACTTGTATATTAAAGTGTAAAACCAATATGTGATATGAAAGATATAGATGAGGACGAGCTGCGTTTTGTGGCAAATCAGTACAAGGAACAACGGCTTGATACCGATAAGGCATGGAAAAGATTTCTGTATGTCGGTGGCAGCAGGACCGTGGCAGGTCATGGCAAAATACGGCTGGCAGCGATTGCCGCCTCCATATTTGCCGTAAGCGTAGTTGTGGCTTGCATGGTTGCAGGCTACCGTATGTACGACAACAATGGCATTCAGCCCGATGATGCACCGTTGATGAAGGACAGTGTGGAACAAGTACAGAAAAGTGACAGTATTGTGGTGCTTCATTTCGACAATGCACCGGTGAATGATGTTATGCGCCAGCTGTCGCGCCATTATGGCTGCAACCTGTCGGCAAGCGACACCACCAAGCGTGTGAGCGGTGACATACAGGTAGACTCGCTTCATACCACCGTTGACATTCTTGAACAGATACTCGGCATAAAAATTACAGTGAAATGAGACTACATTTGCTGATAATGACACTGATGCTGCCAGCATTCATGCAGGCACAGACCCACACCGTGTATCAAAAGATGGAGAGCATAAGGCAGACTCACGGCGTGTTTTTTGTTTACGATGCCTCGCTCAACCTGAACATACCCTACAAAGGTGAGTCCCTTGAAGGCAAAACGCTAAACAAATCGCTGCGGATGCTGTTTGATGATACCAGTATAAAATACAAGCGTCATGGCAGAAACATAATGCTGTGGAGTGAAGTACATCTGCAGAAAAAGACAGTGCGCAAAAGTAAGGTGAATGTCAGAACAGCAACGCTGGACAAAGTGCAGGAACTTCCCGATGTCACAGTTACCGGCAGCAGCAACTCGCCTGTGCTGACCACGCAGACAGGCAAGCGTACCATTACGGCTGACGACATCAACACAGAATTTGCGCTGCTCAGTTCGCCCGACCTGATAAAGACACTTCAGCAAATATCGGGAGTGAGCAACGGCATAGAACTGTCATCGGGACTGCTCGTGCATGGCGGCAACAGCGATGAGAATCTTTTTCTGCTCGACGGCACGCCCATTTATCAGACAAACCACTCGCTGGGACTGTTTTCGGCATTCAATACCGACGTGATTGAGAGCGCCGACTTCTACAAAAGCGACTTTCCCGCGAGATATAGCGGCAGGGTGTCGTCGATTACCGACGTGACGACACGCGACGGCGACATGCAGAAGACAAAGGGAATGTATTCGATAGGGCTTATCGACGGACGGGTGCAGGTGGAAGGTCCGCTTGTGAAAGACAGGACCTCGCTTAACGTGGCATTGCGCCGCAGCTGGATTGACTTGCTGATGAAACCCATACAGATGATAGTAAACAGCGGTTTGGACGACGGTGAGGAATTTACGTTCGGCTATGTGTTTTACGATCTGAACGCAAAGCTCACACACCGTCTCAATAACGGCGGTACGGTGTGGCTGAGCCTATACAACGGGCGTGACAGCTACAGCGTACACGATAAATGCAATGACTTTGACACGTATGTGACCGACAGTTACAGCAAATTCCGCTGGGGCAACGCCACCATCACCATTGGGGCAAACTTAAAACCGTGGCGCAATGTCAGCGCCACGGTACGTGCCATAGGTACATACAGCCATTCACTCTATAACTTTGACGAGGACGACACCTATCATCAGGGCGACGGCATAGTGCGCCGCCTGAGCCTTGACCTGAACCACAGCAACACCCGGATGTATGATGCCGGCGTTAAGACCGACCTGATTTGGACTCCCTCGCAGCGCCATCATGTGAGGTTTGGCGGCAGCTATACCCATCACATCTTCCGTCCGCAAAGCATCATGCAGGCTATGTATTTCGACAATGGCGGAGATAAGATTGACACGGCATCGGTGAATGAACGCAACAGCACGGTGTCCGACGAGACATCATTATATATTGAGGATGAGATGCAGGTGACGCCGCGTTTGTTGGCAAACATCGGCAGTAGTTACACCATGACCATGGTTGACGGCAAGATCTACAGTATTGCCGACCCGCGCATAGCCCTGAAATATCAGCTGTATGACTGGTGCTCGCTGAAACTGTCGTACACGAAAATGTCGCAGACGGTACACCGTATGGCAAGTAGTTTTCTCGAAATGCCTACCGACTTCTGGGTGCCTACCACCGCAGACATTCACCCTACCCAGTCGCAACAGCTTGCCGGCGGAATCTATACCCACAGGGGCAATTGGACCGTGACATTGGAGGGATATTATAAAACCACGAGCCACCTGCTGCAATACAAGAGCTGGCTGGGATTGCAGCCGCCTGCCACACGGTGGGACAAGAACATAGTCGAGGGCAGGGGAAGGGCATACGGCGTGGAGTTTGATGCAGCATACCGCACACCGCGCCTGTCGGCATCGCTCGCCTACACGCTGTCGTGGAGCAGGCGCAACTTCCCGGAACTTCACAGCCGATGGTTCAGTGACCAGTTTGACAACCGTCATAAGCTGAATTTGTCCGCACGCTATAAATTCAACGACCGTATAGCGGTGTATGCGGCGTGGACCTATTGCAGCGGCAACCGCATAACCATGCCCACGGGCTATGCCCTGACACCGTCGCTGCCCGAAGATGCGATGAAAGCTGATGCCGGATATATTTACACCGAGCCGAACAACTTTGTGCTGCCTGCCTACCACAGGCTTGACCTTGGGGCTGACTTTAGGCACACCACTAAGCACGGGCACACAAGGATATGGAACGTGAGCCTGTATAACGCCTACTGTCACATGAACACCATGTATGTGGACTTGAAAACAAACAAGGACGGCACATTCTCGGCAAAGAGCCGCGGTTATATACCTGTGATTCCGTCGGTGAGCTACACAATTCAATTCTGACAATATGAGAAAAATAATATCATCCGTTTTTCTGGCACTGTCGTTAGTGTCGTGCCAGGACAGTATCAGCCTCGACGGCATCGCAGGCGGCAGCCGCATGCTGATGTATGCCTTTCCCACCGATGCCGACACGATAGATATACGGCTGTCGACGGTACAGCCAATCAATGGCAGAATGCCGCAACTTGATGTAAAGTGCGTGACATGCACCACCAACGGCGTCAGCGACAAGGTGATATATGCTGGCACCACCGTGGAGAAAGGTTTTCCAATATGTCTCTACCGCGCCGTAGGCAGTCATCATTGCGGTGATGAAATCTGTATCAAGGCGAGTGCGGAAGGGTTGCCCGACATCGATGCCACCACTCGTATTCCGCAGCGCCCTGCCATAGATGCTTCCGACTACAGTCTGATATATAACGGCGGTGAGCTGCGCAGTCAGCTGAAGCTCTCGTTTCACGACTTGCCCGACGTGGATTATTATGCCGTGCGTATAAAGGGGCGCCACGTTCCGCACAGCGATTATGTGGCAGACGATACGTGGCTTGGCGTGGAGACAAGCGCCGAACCGCTGCTGAACAACTATTCGGGAGCAAAGCTCGACCTCGGCACCTCAAACGACTTTTATCACAACATGTATATCTTCGACGACTCCTCGTTTGGCAATGCCGTAGCTACGCTCCGCATGCCCATAACGTATTATTACAGAAGCCTGTCTGCCTATCAGTCGCATTTGCTGGCATTGTCAAGGGAATATTATCTCATGCTCAAGTCGCTCAACGACATCGGCAACAATGACCTTGCCCAGTATGGGTTGGCGTTTGCCTTTTCCAGCTACACCAACGTAAGGGGAGGCTGCGGCTGTGTGGCAGGATATGCCGCCGACAGCACCGCGTGGCAGAAGAAATACAATCTGCGCTATGTAGTGCGTTGCGATAATCCCGATGCCTATTGGCTTGTGTCCGCTCCTGATTTAAGGGAATACAACTCCGGCAGGGGCTCTTTTAGCCATGAGGTGATATATGGTGAGGATAAGGTCAATATACAGGTGAGATGCGATAATGACCCGAACGCGAAACTCTATATCGACATATATTATGAGGACCGGCTTAAAGCGACAAAAAGCGGTTATGGCTTTGTTGAAGTCGAAGCATGGCTGAGAAAATAAGTTTAAGAAAACGGGAGAAAATATTAACTGTAAAAATAGAAAAACGATGAAAAGGATTTTATTCTTATCGGCAATGCTGATTGTAGCGTCAGCATCGTGCCGCACGGCCAAGGCACAAAAGCTGTCTATGGGAGTGCATGCAGGAGTGAATATGTCGGGATTTGCCGGCGGCGACGTGTATCGTATTTACGACAAGTCTATGAAAGCAGGCTTTGAGGTAGGCGGCGACCTCCGCTATACCTTTGGCGGCAAAATCAGCATTATGTCAGGGCTGTCGCTGATGATGACGGGAGGAAAGTTTGCCGTCATGAGCGAGTATCTTGGTGTTGACGGACAGGGCTTTACCGCTTTCCCCGAGGTGAATGTCAAGACCCTGTCGGTGGAGCTGCCTGTAAAAGTCGGTTATGACATTACGCTTGCCGGCAACTGGACGCTGACGCCGTTTGCGGGCTTTTATGCCCGCTGTGCCCTGTGTCCGATAAAAGATAAGGTGAGGGCTTATGGTGAGAAAGACGGTGCAGACTGGAATTGTTTTGAGGACTGCATCCGCGGTGCTCAGCGGATGGACGCATTTAAACGATTTGATGCAGGACTGACCGTGGGCATAGAGTCGCGTATATGCAGGCACTACGCATTGTCGCTGAATTGTCGCCGGGGACTTACCGATCTGTCGTCGCAATACGTCATGAAAGGACAAAGCATTACCCTTGCCCTGGGCTATGTATGGTAATCTGTTCATTAGTATGTTCTATATTATTCTAAACGTTGAGAACAGAATTTCCAATGATACGTTTAGAATCGTGAATCGCCGATTTAGAATTGCCAATCGCCGATTTTGAATCGTGAATCGCCGATTTAGCCATCCGTTTTGCTGTTTTGCAAAAGTGCATGAAAGGATTCCCGCTCGGCAAAGCAAAAAAAATATAAAAATTTTCTATTTTTTTTGCTTTGCACTCACTTATTCGTAACTTTGTCACCACTTATGCAGTGGACAGACAAGGTGAGACAGGTGAAGATATTGTTGGTGGTGACAGCTATTGTCATTGCCATTGTGTCGTTGGTGGTGTCGCATTGTCTGGTGAGAGACATGTCGAAGGAGGAGGAGAAAAACATGAAAGTGTGGGCAGAGGCGCTCCATACTCTTAATGAGGCTGACGAGAACACTGACATATCGCTTGTGTACAGCGTGATTCAGAGCAACAATACAATACCGCTGGTGGTGCTTGATAAGGAGATGAATGTTGTTGACCACCGTAATGTGGAGATTGATGGGAAGACTGCGGAGGATTCATTGCGGTATCTTCGTGGTTTGGGAAACTCGTATTTCAGGTCGGGACATTACATCAGGATAGACATTGGCGGTGATGGCGCGGATGATTGTCAGTATGTGTGTTATGACGAGTCGCTGATTCTGAAGCGCCTTGCTGCCTATCCTTATATACAGTTGGGCGTGGTGCTGATATTTGTCGTGATAGCCATTCTGGCGTTGCTCTATTCAAAGCGTGCTGAGCAAAACAAGGTGTGGGTGGGGCTGAGCAAGGAGACTGCCCATCAGTTGGGCACGCCAATATCCAGTCTCATGGCTTGGGTGGAGATACTCAAGGAGAGCTATCCTGATGACGGGCTTATTCCCGAGATGAACCGCGATGTGGAGCGTTTGCAGCGGGTGGCTGACAGATTCTCGAAAATCGGCTCGCTGCCGGAACCTGTAAGCGCGAGCATGAATACTGTGCTGCGCAATGTGGTGGAGTATATGGACCGCCGGACATCGAAAAAGGTGGAGATAAAGTGTGAGTGTCCGTCGCATGAGGTGATGGTGAGCATGAACGCCTCGCTGTTTGAGTGGGTGATAGAGAATCTTTGCAAGAATGCCGTGGACGCCATGGAGGGCAAAGGACGCATAACACTTACTTTGGATGAGGATGACCGAATGGTTGTGATTGAGGTTACCGATAATGGCAAGGGCATAAAGAAGAAAGATGTTAAGAATGTGTTCAAGCCCGGATTTACCACCAAGAGCCGCGGATGGGGGTTAGGGCTGTCGCTTGCCAAACGCATCGTGGAGGAATATCATAAGGGAAAGATATATGTGAAGAGCTCGGAAGTGGGTGTCGGCACCACGTTCAGAATTGAGTTGCGGAAAAGATGAGTTGTTTTCCACTGTGGTGCTGCGTTGTTTCGCGGCACTTTTTTAGTTAATTTCAATAGTTAACTAATTATTTTAGTTAAATAACTAATGTTTTTAGTTGTTTTCTTTGGAAAAATTTGGTTATAACTAAAAATATTAGTTACTTTGCCGTTGAAAACAAAAAACAACGGTATAGAAAACAAAGAATAACAGTATAAGAATAAAAAGACGACAGCGATATGAAGACATTAACAGCAAAGGAAGAAGAGATTATGAGCCACATCTGGGCAAACGGCGAGATGCAGATTCGTGAGTTGCAGGCTCTGTATGACGAGCCGCAGCCTCATGTGAATACACTTTCAACACTGGTGCGCATACTTGAGGAAAAAGGCTTTCTCGCTCACCGCGCCATAAGCACGCGCTGCTATAAGTATTTTGCCAAGGTGAGCAGTGAGGAATACCGCAACCGCTCGCTTACGGGAGTTATCGACAAACTGTTTGGCAAATCCTATCTCGGCGCTGTATCCACGCTGGTGAGCGAGGAGAAAATCTCCATTGACGAGCTGAAGGAGCTTATCAGACAGATTGAGGGAGGAGAAAATGAAGAATGAAGAGTGAAGAATCAGGGGGAATTAACACTAAACACTGAAAACTATGGGAGAGTTTATTGTATATTCGGTAAAAATATCGCTGTGTCTGGTGATGTTTTATGTATTTTACAAGCTGTTATTGAGCCGCACCACCCTGCACACGTTCAACCGCTTTGTGATACTTGCCTTGGTGGCGGTGTCGATGGTTCTGCCTTTTGTGCATGTCACGGTCAGTGAACCTGTGGTTGAGGGCACCGTGTCGATAGACCAGCTTGTGATGCTGGCAACGGTGGTGGAGCAGGAGAGACCTGAGTTTCATTTCTCGGCAATCAATGTTGCGGTCCTCATATATATAATAGGTGTTGCGGTATTTTTCATCCGCATGCTGTTGTCGTATGCCGGCATACACCGTATAATGAAGCGGGCAGGCACGGTGGTTGACGATGACGGTGTCAGGATATATGTGGTGGACGGAGATATTGCGCCGTTCAGCTGGTTCCGCAATATCGTGATAAGTGCAGCCGATTACCGTGACAACCGCAGGGCGATAATCACACACGAGAAAGCTCATGTGGCTAAGATGCATTCAGCCGACATTCTGCTCTGCAATATGCTCACCGTGGTGCAGTGGTTTAATCCCGCAGCATGGCTGCTGAAGGCAGAGCTGCAGGATGTTCACGAATATGAGGCTGACGAGGCTGTGCTCCGCAGCGGCATAGATGCCACGGGCTATCAGCTTCTGCTGGTGCGCAAGGCTGTGGGCGACCGCCTGTTTGCCATTGCAAATAATTTGAGCAAAGATTCACTTAAAAAACGTATAACAATGATGAAGACAAAAAAGACAAACCGTTGGGAAAGCATGAAGGCATTAGTAGTGCTCCCGTTGGCAGCCATTGCCGTGGTGGCTTTTGCAAGTCCCGAAGTGGCAGAAGTAGAGAACGAAGTGGTTGCAGAGTCGCAACAGTTGATGCAGGCTGTGGAGCAGCAGGTGACAGGACAGGCTGTTACGGCGGCAACACCAGCCGCAGATGTGGCAATGTCTGTGGCTGCAAGTGCCGGGGAAGCGGCAATGCAGGAAACAGCCCCAGCAGACACCGCACGTAGTGAAAAAACTTATGATGTCGTGGAGACAATGCCGGATTTCCCGGGAGGTACAGGTGAGATGATGAAGTATCTCATGAAGAGTATAAGATACCCGGAAGAAATGATGAAACAGAATGTTCAAGGTCGGGTGATTGTAACGTTTGTTGTTAGAAAGAACGGAGAGATTGTTGATGCTAAAGTGGTGAAGTCTGTTCATCCGCAGCTTGATGCCGAGGCATTGCGCATTATAAATGGCATGCCTAATTGGACTCCCGGCATGCAAAACGGTAAGCCTGTGAATGTGAAGTTCGCGCTGCCGGTGTCGTTCAAGCTCGACTCCAGTACGGACAGCGCTACAAAGCTGGATGTCCCGGCAGACAAACAGGTGAAGCAGATAACAACGGCTCAACGTATTACTAATGCCAACGGCTCTACGCCTCTTATAGTTGTTGACGGCAAGAAATTGTCGGAAAGCGAATATAAGACTTGGGACAACATTAACCCTGATGATATTGAAAAAATGGAAGTGCTGAAAGCGGAAAAGGACATAAAGCAATATGGTGACGAGGGCAAATACGGGGTTATCAAAATCACAATGAAAAAGAAATGACGCGGAACCGTTCATTAAGTTAGCATAAAATTTTCTCTCTTAAATAATCATAGGGTAGGTTGCTGTGACAGTTGCCTGCCCTTTTTAATGTGCTGGTTATTTGGATAAAATCAAAAAAAACTTGTCAATAATGATTTTTCTGAAAAAATATGTACGTATATCAAAAAAAAGTTGTAACTTTGCACGCTGAAATGTTATAGTATGGAGTCTTTAAATGTAGATTTTGGAAATTTGGCGGCCGACGAGACATCGCTCCGCTACAATTTGGACAGTGCTTACTTCGGTGCTCTTGAGGGTGCTGAGGTGAGTGACGGCTGTGTCGAGGTGAAGCTCGACATAGTGAAATCCGCATCTAAGGCATTCCGGCTTTCGTTTCACATCACAGGTGAGGTGACTGTGCAGTGCGACCGCTGCTTGGACGACATGCAGCAGCCCGTATGCGCCGACGCGGAGCTTGTGGTGAAACTTGCTCAGGAAAGCTCTGAGGACGATAATGTGGTGACAGTACCTGAAGAACAGCCCGTTCTCGACCTGTCATGGATTATCTACGAGTCGATAGCCTTGGCTATCCCCATTAAGCACGTGCATACACCTGGAAAATGTAACCGTGCGATGCTTGAAAAGCTCGAAGAATATTCGGCGGCAGCTACCCGAAGTAGTGATGAGGAAGGCACACAGGAGATTGACCCGCGTTGGAGCAAACTGGCAGACTTGAACATTGAATAATTAAACATTAAAACATTTAAAAGAAAATGGCACATCCTAAAAGAAGACAGTCAAAGACTCGTACACTTAAGAGAAGAACTCACGACAAGGCAGTAGCACCAACATTGGCAGTATGTCCTAACTGTGGCGCATATTACGTTTACCACACTGTATGTCCAAACTGCGGTCAGTACAGAGGTAAGGTGGCTATTGTAATGGACGAGGAAGTAGCTGAATAATGGAGAACATAAGCGCGATAATCACCGGTATTGGCGGCTACGTGCCCGACTATGTGCTCAACAACGAAGAGCTGTCGCGCATGGTTGACACCAATGACGAGTGGATAATGACTCGCGTGGGTATTAAGGAGCGCCGCATCCTCACTGAGGAAGGTCTCGGCACCAGCTATATGGCGCGCAAGGCTGCCAAGCAGCTGCTGCAGAAGACAGGCGTGGATCCCGATACCATCGATGCGGTTATTGTCACAACCAGTACCGCCGATTATAAGTTCCCGTCCACAGCATCTATTGTGGTGGGAAAGCTCGGCCTGAAAAATGCTTTCGCATTTGACTACTGGGCAGCTTGCTGCGGCTTCCTCTACACTCTCGACACAGCGACACAGATGATTCTCACCGGTCGCTGTAAGAAGATTATCGTTATTGGAGCCGACAAGATGTCGTCGGTGGTCGACTATAGAGACCGCGCCACATGTCCGCTCTTTGGCGACGGTGCGGCGGCAGTGCTTCTTGAGGCTACCAACGAAGAGGGTTACGGCGTGATTGACTCACACTTCCGTTGCGACGGCAAGGGCTTGCCTTTCCTTCACCTCAAGGCTGGAGGCAGCGTTTGTCCTCCGTCACACTTCACCGTGGATCACCGCATGCACTACCTCTATCAGGAGGGACGCACAGTGTTCCGCTATGCTGTGACCAATATGAGCGACGACTGCGCACTCATAGCAGAGCGCAACGGGCTCAACAAGGACAACATCCGTTTTGTCGTGCCTCATCAGGCAAACATGCGCATCATCGAGGCTGTGGCAAAGCGTCTTGACCTGCCTATGGACAATGTGATGGTCAACATCGAGCACTTCGGCAACACCAGTGCAGCCACAATCCCGTTGGCACTTTGGGAGAATGAGAGCAAGCTCCGCAAGGGCGACAATCTCATCTTCACCGCTTTCGGTGCCGGCTTTGTGCATGGTGCAAGCTACTACAAGTGGGCTTATGACGGTGCAAAATAAGCAATTTTCATTTTGAATATAAAAAAAGACAGGCGGCACTCTCTTCAGAGAATGCCGCCTGTCTTTTTTTTATATCCTAATTAACGGTAAAATGTTAAATATAAACCACAAAACCGAGATTTTCTTCAGTTTCTTCTTTTATAATAGATAAAATTGCTATTTTTGCAGAAATTTTCATTTATAAAAGATAAAATCTATGATAATACGGCAAAATTATCTCGACAAGATAGAGAAATATCTTGGTAAAGAGTATATAATTGTTCTTGTAGGTCAGCGCAGAATAGGCAAAAGCACAATTCTACGTCTTTTTAAGGACTTGAAATCAGCTGAGCCCAATGTCAATGTAATATATGTCGACAAAGAAAAACGTGAGTTTGACTCAATAAGAACCTATCAAGACCTTAATGCCTATATTGACAGTCATTTCATTGCCGGTAAACACAATTATATACTTGTGGACGAGATACAGGAAATAGCAGAGTTTGAGCGCACGGTGAGAAGCTACCGCACAGAGCCCGGCACTGATGTGATAATCACTGGAAGCAACTCAAATATGCTGAGCAGTGAGTTGAGTACTCTTATTGGCGGTCGATACAAAGAAATATATATACAGGCACTGAGTTACGGTGAGTTTATGCAGTTTCACCAACTTGACGACAGTGATGCCACACTTGCCTTATACATACAATATGGTGGGTTGCCTGGGCTTGCGAAGGCTGGACTTGACGAGACTGATGCCCGTGAATACCAGCGCGACATCTATAACACAGTATTATTAAAGGATGTTGTGCGCCGAAACAACATACGTAATGTGGCATTTTTGGAGAACCTCGTTAAGTTTATCGCAGACAATACAGGGAAACTGATTTCCGCCAACGGTATATCAAAGTATATGAAATCGCAGGGGGAGAGCATTACCCCCACAGTTGTATCCAATTACGCAAGGGCTTTGTGCGAGGCATACATGATACACAGAATCAACCGCTACGACATACATGGTAAGCGGCTGTTTGAGAGCAACGATAAGTTTTATTTTGAGGACAACGGAATACGCAATGCACTTGCAGGAGGAACACGTGAGGGTGACATCGAGAAAGTGATAGAAAATGTGGTTTACAACCATTTGCTGCGCCTTGGCTACAGTGTGACTGTGGGACAGTTGCAAGCCGGCGAGATTGACTTTGTTTGCGAGAAGCCTGAGGGGAAACGCATATACGTACAGGCATCGTATGTCATAGCTGATGATGCCACCAGAACACGTGAGTTTGGCAACCTGCGCAGCATCAAGGACAACTATCCCAAATATGTTATCTCAATGACACCGCTCGTAACCAAGGCTGACGATAAAGGCATTACCCATCTGCATCTGAGGAGATTCCTGAAATATGGCTTTGAATAAGTATCTTAGGATAAAAGGCAAAGTATCTTAGGATAAAAGGCAAAGTATCTTAACTTATCTGGACAAGTAAGTATAATTAAAGGCTGGACTCCATTATGGGTCCAGCCTTTTAAGGATGTCTTTTGCCGTTACAGGCAAGTAAAAATGCGGCTGTCATAACGGCAGCCGCATTTTCTATTATGATTGGAGTGTTTTTAATACCAGCGTGGGTCACCGAAAGTAAAGCCTTTAACCTTAAGGGTAAAGTCGCTTATCGCCGGATTTTGGAACAGCTCATCGGTTGTTTCCTTTATAGTCTCGCCGATAGGCTTATTGGGGATACCGTCAGCATTTAGTGCCCACGAATAGTCGCTTGTGAAGTAAACGTCGGTGCACTCAGGAATTGTCTTGTTGTAACCGTTGTTATCGTTTGCCCATCCCTTGCCGAACAAGCAGTTCTTCACTTTAAGGTTGCCGAAGTCCTTGCCGAAGTCGAAGATGTTGTTCTTCTTATTGCAATATACGAATGTACAACTCTCAATTGATACACTTTCCGGTACCACGTTCTTTGTTGCCACAAACAATTTTTCGCAATTTGCGAATGTAGAATTTACAGCCTTGATGTTTTTAACGCTTGCATTATCTTCTGCTGTTGTGATTCCGTAGCCTCCGATAGAGTCGAGCACACAGTCGTCGAATGTAAGGTTGTCGACCGTCAGTGCTGTGCGTGCACGAACCACGCCGCGCTTGTACTTTATCTGACAGCTCTTGAATGTGAGATTCTTCAAGTTTCCGTCGCTCTGCTGGTTTATCAGATAATGACCGCCGAAGTTGCTTGAGGTCTTGTTGCCCTCATAGTCATAGAAGTTGACTTTCTCCAACTCGAGACCTCCAACGGTTACACCGTTTGGCACTCCGAACTCACTTGCACAGTCGAACACAGCATATCCTGCCAAAGAGAGACCTGTGATGAACTTGATTGTGCCTGCTGTCTGTGGAAGGTTCAGCCCCTGCAGACGGTAATGGTTGCCACCCTTCAGCACGATGGTAACGTTTTGGTCTGGATACTGGTCTGCGATTTCCTGCAGGTGCTCAGTGGTCAGGTATTTGTAGCTCTCCTCGTCATCGAGGTTACGCAGGTCAACCACTGCCACGTCGCCAAAGTCCTCTTCAGCCGTTGTCGTGAAGCGCTTCTTGCCGAGATAGTTGTCGTTGGTGTATGCTGCAACGCGATAAGTGGTCTTTGGTGCGAGTCCACTAACGGTCACAGTCTTTGCAATGTTGTCCTCAGGTGTCAGCTTCACCGTTGTCACGAGTGAGTCGTTGCTGTCCTTGATTACCTGCAGTGAGTCATATTCCACGCCGCTCCATGATACCTTGGCTGCAATGTCAATCACGTCGGATGCTCCTATTGATGACAGGTGTGTCGGGTAGTCCATGGTTGTGGTGGTGATTATGAAGTCCTTCGACTGCAGTCCTGTTACCGAGTTGACGCAGCGTATGCTTACGTTGTACTCCTTGTCATACTGCAGGTTGCGGAATGTACATTCTGTAGCCTCGGTTGTGATGGTCTGGCTGTCGCTGCCGTCGTTAGCCACTGCTGACAGCACATATTCTGTGGCGTCGGTATACTGATCCCATGTAATATCCATGTATGGCGACAGATTCTCATCAAGTCCGTGCTCGATGTTGTCGGCTTCGGTGAGCACAGGTCGGAACAGTGCATCAGCAGCAGGCAGATCGTCATCGCTACAGCTTGCCAGTGTCAGTCCGGTTGTGACTGTCAGCATAAACAGTGCTGATTTAAATATCTTTTTCATATTTCGTACTCTGTTTTAATAGTTTTCCTTTACGATAGTTGCAATTTCTACGTTCACGCCCTCGCCCATGTCAGTGGCGGCAAATCCATATCCGTCGTTTGACAGTGCGTCAGATGCGTTGAGTGTAGTGATGTTGATAGGAATAAGATAAGGCACCACGCCGTTTCCTGTCAGCGCTCCGCCAGTGTATCCTCGGTAGAGGCGTGTGGCGTAGTCGCTTGCCAGATATTTCTGACTGCGTGTGACACCCGATGGTGCGCCAGCCTCAATGTTCACTACCACCTGATTAGGCTCAGTGCCCAGTGTGTATGTGGCGCTGCCGTCATTATTTGTGACCTTTGTGCATGCGGTGTAGTCCTTGCCGTTATAGGTATAGGTGTTCACGGTCTTCAGGAGATCGGAGCCCCAGTTCACGCGTCCCCATCCCTCGGCAGTGAGAGTTGCGTCGTCTTCCTCCACCTGATACTTCTCGTTCTTCCACTTAAGGTCGCTCTTGCGGTTGGCGTTTCCTTGCTTTGCCCACCACAGACGGCTTGCCCATGTGGTGTAGTTGCGAGCCTCTGGATATGTCTGCAAAACGCTCTCTTCGTTCATCAGGTCCTCGTTTGTTGAGATTCCCCAGCATATCATTGTGCGCAGTGTCTCCTCAATCTTCTTGGCATACAGGTTCCAGCGTATGAGGTCGAACTTGCGCAGTCCCTCGCCGCCAAACTCCCATGCACGCTCATTGACGATGGCATTGAAGAAATCCTCTTTTGAAGTCAGGTTGTTTACATATTGATTCACCTGCTCATTGAAGTCGTCAGCCCCGGCAAATGCACGTGTGCGCACAGTGGTGAGCGCCTCCTTTGCGATGGCAGTCGGACCGTTGAGTTCGTTCTCAGCCTCAGCCAGCATGAGCAGCACGTCAGAGTAGCGCATCAGCGGGAAGTTGATGCCCGTACCCTTTGAAGAGCCAGAGCCAAGATCCTTGTTAGCCAGTGCACGGTCCCACTTGCCTGCATAGATGGCAGTGGCGCGTGCCGGAGCTATGGTGTCGCTTGCATGGCTGTATTTGGCGCAACATACGTCGCGGCGTGTATCGTTGTCGGCAAACGACATGTAATATGTAGGAGTCATTGCAACCTGAGCCGTGGTGGTACCCTTGGCACAAGAACCGGTGTTTGGCACTCCAAGGCTCCAGCCCACATCACCGCCGTAGTTCTGCACGAATGCAACCTCATAGAGCACCTCGGCATTGTTCTCGGGAGCATAGTTCATCTCGTTTACAAACGACTGGTCGAAGTTAGAATACAGCTGGCGCGGCTTAAGCTGGATGAGCTTTTGGCAGTAGTCTTTTGCCATCTGATAATACTGTGTATAGGTCTGAGCTGTCTTTTCCACACCGTTCATGTCGGTGTAGGTTACGGTCAGTGAGTCGGCGGTCACGTCGAGATAGTCGTCGGCACGCTTCATTTGGTTGTCAACAGTCTTGCCGTAGCCTGCACGGAACAATGCGATACGTGCGATGAGTCCCATTGCGAAGTCACGGTTCATGCGCTCAATGCCTCCGGTGTTGACATCGGAGAACTTCATGTTTGGCTCTATGTCAACAAGCTGCTGGAGCACACGGCTGTAGATTACGTTACGGTCGGTGCGTGGCTTGTCGATGACATCACCCCATTTTGCAGCCTCGTCATAATAAGGCACGTCGCCGAAAATACCGGTCATCAGATAGTAGCGGTAAGCCTTCAGACAGGTTGCCTCGCCCTTAATCTGCTGCAGTTCCTCAGTGTTGCCTATCGGGCTTGCATCAACGCCTGCCCTTACCTGATTGGCGCGCTCAATTGCCTGCAGGTTGTTGTTCCACACGTTGTAAACATCGTTGAAGCTCTCCAAAGCAGGGCCTTGCAGTGACCATACCGATGAACGGTGGGCTGTAGGAAGACCAGAACTTGGAGCCATGGCCTCCACGTCGGTGTTCTGCATCCATACTCCCATCATACGTGATGAATATGGATCCTCGCCGAACAATACATATACGCCGTTGATGGCGTCGGTAGCAAATTCTGTTGAGGAGTAGACCATCGACTGGTCGTTCTGCGATGGCGCGTCCACGTTGAGGAAGTCGTCGCACGAAGTGAGTGCTGCAGCCCCTACAGTTGCCAATGCAATATATATATTCTTGATTTTCATAATCTTTGTTTTCTGATTTTTTATTGTTTTCACAATTTCTCTTTTATAATGTGACGTTTACACCAAATGTCCATGCACGGCTCTTGGGATAAGAAGAGAAGTCGATACCTGGTGTCAGTCCAGAGTAGCTGCTGTTGCGCACATACGAACTAACCTCCGGGTCGTAGCCAGGATAGCTTGTAATGCAGAACAGGTTGGCAGCTGTAACGTAGAAGCGCAGACGCTGGATGCCCACCTTGCGTGTAATCTTCACCGGCAGGGTGTATCCCACTGTCACGCTCTGCAGACGCAGGAATGAAGCATCATCAAGTGCCCAGTCTGTAGGTACGACCACTGCATCGCCTGTAGAGAATGGGCTCCACATTGCCTTTGGCTTCATGCCGTTGCCGCCCTCGTTCCAGTATGCAAGGTCCTCAAGGCTCGTGAGCAGTGCACCGGTCTCAGGGTTCACATAAGAGTAAGCGTTCGACGGACGCATGTCATCGCGCATGTTAGGATAGGTACCTGCGCGGTAGCGTGATGATGTCTGAATCTTGTTGGCGTTGTAAATCTCATTGCCTACAGTATAGGTGAAGTTTGCCTGGAAGTCGAAGTCATAGATAGTGCCGCTGAAACCGAAACCGCCGGCAAAATCAGCATTTGTATCACCAATCACAGTAACATCTTCCGTATCCACTACGCCGTCATCGTTTAGGTCCTGAAGCTTCATTGTACCCGGGCGTATGCCGATTGCACCGCCAAGCAATGCTGTAGATGCCACTCCGTCCTTCAGCGTGTAGGTGTTTGTGGCTGCATCATAGCCTGAGAAGTCGTCAGTTGTATAGTATCCTGCGCTCTTCCATCCATAAACAAGTCCTATTGGGTCGCCGATACGTACGATGTAGTCCTGCTGGTTCTTGTTGTCGGTGCTTGCCCATCCCGATGGGAATGTCATCTGCTCGATGCCGTTTGCAAGACTCTTCACGTTCGACTTGTCGAAGCCTACGTTGAAGTATGCGTTGAGTGACCAGTTCTTCTTCTGCACGATAGCAGCGTTGAGTGTCAGCTCAACACCCTTGTTGCTTGTAGATGCCGAGTTCTCGTAAACAGAGGTATAACCCGGTGCTGCGATGGCATGGTTGATGAGCAGGTCGTCGGTGCTGTTCCAGTAAACATCGATGTTACCGGTGAGTCGCTCGTTGAAGAAACCGAAGTCAAGACCGATGTTACGTGTTGTTCTCTTCTCCCATGTGAGGTTAGGGTTGGCAAGAATGTTGGTCACCGATGTATGCACGTTTGGAGCCTCTCCTACACCGTAGCGCTTTGAACCGCTGTTGAAGTTGTAGAGCTGTGAGAACATATAGCTTGGCAGCTTGTTGTTACCCACTTTACCGTAAGACACGCGGAGCTTTAAGTTCGACATCCATTTCTTTGCGCTTTCCATCCAAGGCTCTTCGATGATACGCCAAGATGCTGCGGCAGCCGGGAAGAAGCCCCACTGATGACCGGGAGAGAACTTTGAACTGCCATCCTCACGGAATGTGAGAGTGAGCAGGTAGCGGTCCTTGAAGTCATAGTTGACACGTCCAAACATTGACACGCTGTTGTCGTTAGGATTCACCACGCTGTTGATTTCCTGCATCACACCTGAGCCAAAGTTGGCGAACACCTGCTCCGGGGTGTATGCCATGCTGTAGTTGTTGCCCTTCATTGAGTTGTTCTCGCTGCGGCTTGAGCGGATTTCCTGACCAACCATCACATTAAGGTGATGTGCCTCGCCCAGTCGTGTGTCGTATGTAAGTGTGGCACTTTCACGGATGGTGCGTGTGTTTGTCTTTGTCCAGTCGGCAAGAGGCAGACCTCCCACGTATGAAGCCTGTGTGGTGGTTGAGCCGTACCAGTTCTTCACCTCGTTGAAACCGTAGGCATAACCGCCTTCCACATGTGCTGTCAGACCTTTGAGAGGGGTCTTCCAGTCGAGTGCGGCATTGAAGTTGAACGAACGGTTCTCACGCTTACGCCAGTACTGCTCTGACTGCTCAGACAGCGACATGTTGGCGCGCTGGTATTCGTTGATTTCATCGTCCGACATGTTCGAGAAGTCAGGAGTGGTGAAGCTCGAGAGTCCCTTTGTTGCCACTGAGTAGATAGCCTGCTCAGTACGTATCTTATATGTACCGCCCTGTGTACCCTGACCGTTGGCAATCTGGTCGCTCACTCTTGCATTGAGCGAGAACTTGAGATTCTTGTTTATCTCATGATTCAACTTGAAAAGGAAAGCGTAGCGTCCAAAGTCGTTGTTCTTCATCAGACCGCCGTTATAGTCGTATGTGCCCGAGAGTGTGAACTTAGTCTTCTCTGTACCGCCAGTCAGTGACACGTTGTGGCTTTGCGACAGAACGTTGGCTCCGAACATGTCCTCCTGCCAGTCGATAGGCTCGATGCTCTTGTAGAGATAGAGGTCATCGTAAACGCCAAACTGACGGTAGAACGAGTTGAGTGCGCTCTCGCCGCGGATGAGTGAGTACTCATAGTTGCTCATCACATAGTCGTAGGTGTTCATCGGGTCAAGGCGCTTCGACACAGTTTTTGTCTGAAGGAATCCGTTGTAGTTGATGGTTGTCTTGCCGCCCTTGGCATTCTTGGTGGTGACGAGGATTACACCGTTGGCACCCTGAGAACCGTAGATGGCTGTAGACGAAGCATCCTTCAACACTGTGATGTCTTCGATATCATTAGGCGAGATGTCGCTGATGGAGCTGGTCTGGAAACCGTCCACGACATACAAAGGCGCATTGTCACCTGTGATTGAACCGCCACCGCGCACACGGATAAGAATCTCTGCATCGGGTGAACCGTCGGTGGTGGTGATGTTCACACCTGCCATCTTACCGGTCAGCGCCTCGCTGATGTTTGCCACAGGCACCTTCACAAGATCCTGTCCTTTCACTGTAGCCACCGAACCGGTAAGGTCCTTCTTGCGTACTGAACCGTAACCAATCACCACAACGTCGTTAAGCGTGGTGTTGTCGTCCTCAAGAACGATGTTCACGGTTTTCTTACCGGCAATGTTCACCGTCTTGTTCTTCATACCGATGTATGACACTACGATGTGGTTGCCATTTACCTTCAGTGTGAAATTACCGTCAAGGTCGGTCACTGTGGCGTTCTTGGTGTTGCCCTGTTCGGCAACCGTGGCGCCTATCACGCCCTCGCCTGTTCCGTCCTTAACGTTTCCACTGATTGTTGTCTGTGCCTAAACTGCCATTGCGAATACTGCAAACAATGACACAAGCATCAATCTAATGTTTGTTGTAATAGACATAAAGTAGTTGTTTAAATGTTAATTTTTAATTTATAAATAGTCTCGTCTTGCTCAATCTGCACCTTATTTATATTATATGGCGCCGCAGGCATCGATGCATGTTTGCCCTTTTAGTGTATTTTGGTCTTTTTTTGCTGCACACCTCGCCGCCCGAGGTGTGCAAAAGAGGATAAAAACATCCCTTATCCCCACATTTTTCATGCTCAGGCAGGGTTAAAATATTCTCTTTCCGGCTTTCTCCTTTTCAACAGGCGCCGGATTCTATTTCATCAGGCGCTGAACTCTATCTTATTAGGCGCTGGATTCTATCTTATCAGGCGCTAAATTTAATAAAATCTGGCTCCAAATACAACACAATTCAGCTCCAAATTTTATAAAATTCGGAGCCATTTTTTCTATTCCTGTCGGACTTTACAATATTTCCGCACACACTCAAACTGAAATTCCATAGGGTTTCGGCATATTCCCGCATCTTGTCACCTATAAATATTGACCAAACTTCTTCAGTTTTTGTAGAAAAGTATTGAAAAAGCCGCAAAAAAACATTAAAGAGCGTTTGTAACGTTAAAAAAGTTTATAAAATTGTTCTTTTCCGTTAATTCTTTCGTCCTTTTACATTATTTACACTAATTTTGCAAACCGAATAAAGCAACTAAACATAAACTGTAAACCAAAACATGCAGAATTATGCAAACTGAAGGGCTTGGATGCAGGTAACACCTCGGGCGGCGAGGTGCGCATTTACACCTTATTTATATTATAAGGAGAAAACAAGATAATATTAAACAGAGAGAATTAGGTAAAACTACTTTAAATTAATTAACAATTAACAAAACAAAAATGCTATCATGAAGGAAAAGACAGCGAAACGACTTGGCAAGATGCTTGCCCTGTTGGCATTCATGCTATTGGTGCCATTAGGAGCTTTTGCCCAAGTCATTACAGTGAAAGGTACTGTTGTCGACTCTCAGGGTGAGTCGGTAATCGGTGCCAGTGTGGTAGAGAAAGGCAACGCAAAGAATGCTGCTGTTACCGACTTGGACGGTAACTTCACATTGAAGGTTGCCAAAGGCAAAACTCTTGTGATAAGCTACATCGGCATGGTGAGCCAGGAAATAAAGGCGGCTCCCGAGGTCAAGGTAACTTTGCAGGAAGATGCAGCAGCGCTCGACGATGTGGTCGTAGTGGGTTACACCAGCAAGGCACGTAAGGACCTTACCGGTTCGGTGGGTTCCGTAAGCGGTGCCAAGCTTGCGGCAGTGCCTGTTGCTTCGGCAGCCGAGGCTCTGCAGGGTAAGATTGCCGGTGTGCAGGTAACAACGGTCGACGGTGCTCCTGGTGCCGAAATCAACATCCGCATCCGCGGCGGCTCGGCAATCTCTGACAACCAGAACTCCAAGCCTCTGTTCATTGTCGACGGTTTCCAGGCAGACAACATCAACGACATTCCTCCTACGGATATCCAGAGCATCGACGTGCTCAAGGACGCCTCACTTACAGCCGTTTATGGTGCGCGAGGCGGTAACGGTGTTGTTATCGTAACCACTAAGTCTGCACAGGCTGGTAAGGTAAAGGTTGACTTCAACGCCTATGCGAAGCTGAACTATCTTGCCGGAAAGCAGGAGATGCTCAATACCTACGAGTTTGTGAAGTATCAGCTGGATTATTGTATCGCAGACAATGGCAAGACATACGCTTTCCGTCGTGACTTCGGTAACCCCAACGACTTGGACATCTACAAGACCAAGACCACTCACGACTGGCAGGATGAACTGATGGGCGACCCCGCTTTGACACAGATGTACAACGTGTCTATAAACGGCGGTAACGACAAGCTGCGCTTCAGCACATCGCTCACCCAGAACAATGAGGATGGTATCATCTCTAACTCGGGCGTGCGCCGCACCAACATGAACACCAAGATTAATGTTCAGCTGGCAAAGAACGTTACGCTCCTTATTAACCCGCGCTTCACCTATCGCCGCGACCTCGGTGCAGGTGCCAGCGGCATTGGTACCCAGGGACTCGTGGGCGTGGTTAACTACAAGCCTACAAACGGTCTGCGCGAGTTCACCCACTACGATGATGAGTGGCAGGACTTCTCTGTTGAGCGTTACTGGAAGTTGGCAAGCCCCATGGACGACATCGACCAGAACTATCAGCTGAAGCACTCATACAGCTTCACCAACCAGGCAAGCCTCACTTGGGAGATTATTCCGGGTCTGGTGTTCCGCTCTGACATTGCGCAATTCTGGTCGTTCAGCGACAACAACCGCTTCTGGGGCTATCTCACCGAAACTGCTGCTAAGAACGAGAACATGCCTCTGGCGCAGATTACAAACTCACGCGGCTTCAAGTACACTTGGACCAACACTCTGAATTATTCGATGTCGCTGAAAGACAAGCACAACTTTGCATTCCTGCTCGGTCAGGAAATCCAGCACAGCCAGAGCACTACAAACCTGCAGGGCTCGCGCTACTTCCCGCAGACCACGGCTCCGCGCCATGCTTTCAACAACATGGGACTTGGAACTGCTTATCTGAGCACATCTACCGAGAGCACTCCAAACCGCATTGCATCTTACTTCGGTCAGATCAACTATAACTACAAGCACCGCTACCTGGCTTCAGTTACAATGCGTGCCGACGGTTCCACACGCTTTGCTCCGGGCAACCAGTGGGGCTACTTCCCGTCAGTTTCCGGCGCATGGGTTATCTCTGAGGAACCATGGTGGAACAAGAACGTTATCGACCAGCTGAAGATACGCGCAGCATTCGGTCTCTCGGGTAACAACAACATCGGTGACGACCGCTGGCGCTATCAGTATGCCATCAATGCAAGTGGCGGTCCGAGCTGGGGCGAAAGCTCAACAACCATGAACGGTGACAAGTATTATGCAGCAGATGCCCTGTTCCCCAACAACAAGATTAAGTGGGAGACAACGGTTACACGCAACCTTGCTGCCGACATCTCGCTCTTCGGCGGACGTCTCACCATCACTCCTGAGGTTTACTGGAACACCACACGTGACCTGCTTTACAAGTGTTACATCCCCAGCACCACAGGTTACTCTCAGCAGTGGCAGAATGTGGGTAAGGTGTCCAACAAGGGTGTCGAGCTGTCAATCAGCGGCGACATTCTCCGCGGCAAGGACTATGTGCTGTCAGCAAACTTCAACATGGGTATGAACAAGACCAAGGTTGAGAAAATCAACGGCACCGACGAATACATTCCAGCAAAGTCGTGGGACGAGGAGGACAACTTCCGTCTGGTGGAAGGCAAGGAAGTGGGTCTCATCTACGGATATATATATGACGGAATCTACGGATTTGACGAGTTCCACAGAGAGGGATACAGTTATGCTGCCAACGATGAGGCTTATCTGAAAGAGAATCCCGGCGTTCAGGACAAACCGACCGTGGAGGGTCTCTTTGGCACACAGCCAGGACGCATCAAGCTCAAGGACCTCAACGGCGACGGCAAGATTGACATCAACGACCGTACCATCGTGGGTAACACCAATCCTAAAGTGCAGGGCGGTTTCGGAATCTCGGGCAAGTGGAAGAACTTCGACTTCAACGCCAACTTCACCTATATGCTCGACTTCGACGTGCTCAACGCCACAGCCTACCAGTTCTCATCAGCCAAGGGTGCAAGCCAGACCAATCCGCGCAATGTGCTGAGCAAGTTTGACTACGACCACCGTTGGGTGTACTACGGCGACATCTACACTCTGAACGCCGACGGCACAAAGAGCATCTACAACCTCAACGAGCCGCTGCTGAGCAACTCATTGCACATTGAATATCTTGATGAATACGAGCGCGTGAATGCCGGCAAGACATTGTGGAACCCACAAAACGTAACCAAGAACTATACTATGTCTAATTTCGTAGAGGACGGTTCGTTCCTGCGCTGCAATGACCTGACTATCGGCTACACACTGCCGAGCACCATCACCAAGAGATGGGGATTGTCACGTCTGCGCTTCTATGTGACAGGTTCCAACCTGTTCTGCATCACCAGCTATAGCGGCTACGACCCTGAGGTGGACATTCAGAACGGTCTGACACCTAACGTTGACTATAACCGCTATCCGCGCAGCCGCGGCTACCTTCTGGGTGTGAATCTTTCTTTCTAATCTTAAAATTGTAAAAGGAAATACAACATGAAAATAAATAATATATTGATATGCGGTATGTTGGTGGCAGGCTTTTCGTCATGCAACGATTTCTTGGATGTCGAGGCTCCATCTAAGGTGACTGACGACCAGGTCTTCAGCAGCACTGAGGAGGCAGACCGTCTGCTCAACTCGGTATATCAGGCCACATGCAGTGGCAACACATACGGTAACGCCTATCTCACCACCTTCAACTTTAATAGTGATGTGGAGTGGGCAACCAGTAAAAGCGAGATACAGTCGGATTCACACAACGAATGGAAACTGTTTGACGGCGAGGCTGACGGCAGCAATGTGAAGTCTACATGGGATGCCGCCTATCAGACCATTGAGCGCGCCAACAACTTTGTGAGCGCTGCCGAGAAATCGGCGCTCTACGGCAATGCCGACCTCTATCAGATGATTGGCGAGGCTAAGTGTATCCGCGCCATGAACTATCTCGACCTTGTGATACTTTGGGGCGATGTGCCTTTCACATTTACACGCACCTACGATCAGGAATCGCTGATTATGCCTATGGGGCAGCGCGACGAGATTCTCACTGCGCTCATCAACGATCTGAAGGACATTGCACCCAAGATGAAGAGTGTAAAGGAGATAACCGAGGGCGTGGAGCGCTGCAGCAAGGAGTTTGCATGGGCGCTGATAGCACGTATCGCGCTTTATCGTGGAGGTTACTCTCTCCGTCCAAATACCTCTGACGCAAATGCCGTGGGCACAATGCAGCGTGCCGACGACTATGCTGAGTACTACAAGATAGCACGCACCTACGCCGACTCTGTGATTCAGGAAGGCACCCACGCCCTGACCAACGACTATATGAAGGTGTTCAACGATGAGTGCAACTATCAGGTGGTGAACAACGATGATGTAATCTTTGAGATACCTTTCGTGCTGAACGTAAACGGAAACATCGGATACATACAAGGTCCTAAGGCTGACTTCTCAAGCGCCGGTGACACTGACCATCCATGGGGTAAAACCAGCGGCAGCGTGGGCTTGAACGCCTTCTACCGTTTCACCTTCGACAGTCAGGATGTGCGCCGCAATGTGGTGGGCTACTGGTCGTATGCCTATAGCGGAGTGGCTGCCTTGCAGAACTCTTACACAAGCTACTGCTTGAAGTGGTCGAAGCTGTGGGACAAGAGCCACACGCAGGGCAACACCTCAGAGGGCAACACGGGCATCAACTTCCCATATATGCGCTATGCAGATGTGCTGCTGATGTTTGCTGAGGCTGAAAATGAAATCAATGGTCCTACAGAGCGTGCCAAGGAGGCTCTCAAGGCAGTGCGCGAGCGCGCTTTCCGCAATGCTTCAAACAAGGCTGAGACAGTGGACGCATACGTGAGCGCCCTGGGCACAAAGGACGATTTCTTTAAGGCTATAGTCGACGAGCGTGCATGGGAGTTTGCCGGAGAGAATCTCCGCTGGAAGGACCTCGTGCGCTGGAACCTCTACAACCAGGTGCTCTACAAGTGCTTCTGGAAATACTACGGAATGGGTTGCGACCGCGACGACAGCTATGATGTTGACGGCAACTTCAACACGCTGCCCAACGACTTCTTCTACCGTGTGCGCACAAGAGCTGAATGGAACGCGCAGGTGGCTGAGAATCCCGAAAAGTATAATGCCGCAAACTATCCAGAGGTGTTCAACTTTGCCAATACCGATGCAAGCCTTGGCGTGATTGAGGCTTACAAGACATGGGACGAGGACTTCAGCATCGACAACCTGTGGGATAACTGGGGACTTAACAGCAAGAAGATGCCGAATGAAGGCGGTAGCGAGGGCTGGCAACGCGCTTATCTGTTCAACTGGATTGACGAGAATACAGGTATAGCCAAGGCTGAGTGCAGATGCTCTATCAGAGGATACATTTACATCAATGAGGCGGGAACCATAATGACAACCAACATTCCTGAGTACAGCGATGAAGTTAATCTGTCGAATCTGCCGCCGGTTAGATACATCCTGCCTATCCCGAGAGATGTAATCAGCCGCAGTGTCGGACAGTACAAGAATTATTATGGCTATTAATAAATTGCTAAGAACAATAAAAAAATGAAGAAACTATTTATTTTTTCAATGATATTGGCTGCCGCCGCCACACAGGTTCTGACATCATGTAAGGACGATGACGGCTACAGCGATGCAGACGCAAACCGTCTGCCGATGCCAATGTTCCGCCATACCACGAACACTGGTTCAAAGACAACTCCATACTATTGCGACATAGCTTCAAATGTGGACAAGAATATTATGCCATACCTGCAACAGCACGGATACAAGGCAAGTACACACATCAACGACATGCGACTGTTTTGGTATGGAGTGGACGGTGCCGACGCATACGAACTGAAGGCAAAGATACAGGGAACATCATGGGAAAAGGAGGAGAATCCTAACCTGCTCGATACCATTCTTACTGCCGACCAGCTGTCGTTCCTCCACGAAGACCTGCAGTACAGCACGGGATATTCGTATGCCATCCGTGCGCTTGTGAACAGAAACGACCTCAACAATCCGCAAAACTCTAAGTGGTATGGTATGGGTGACGGTTCGCATGCACATGACATGTCGCGTGACGACGAGCGTGGACTTACCGGCGCTCTTACCACAGGTATGCGTTACGATGTGCCGGGAGTGTTTTGGACAGAGAATGTAACCAAGACATCCATGGATGTGTGCTTCATGCCACTGACCGAGGGTGATTACGAGAAGGACTATAAGGAGTTCTTCGAAGCCGGAGCCGAGGTGAAGGACGGCGAGTGGGTGTTCGATGAGATTCGCGTGGTGCCTTCTGCCGACAATGCACAGCTGCCCGAAATCATCCATAAGGTGACTGAGGCTGACCGCGCTGCCGGACGTATACACATCGAAGGACTTGAGTCAAATGCCGCCTATATCGTAAGCGGACAGAACAACAACGTGGCGCGTTACTACGACCGTCAGTACAACTCTACCATGGTGCGTATGGAGGGTGACCCGGGCGAGCCTATCCTCATTAAGGCAAACACTCCTGAAGAGGCTAAGCGCGACACTCTCCTGCAGAACATGGGTATGCAGCAGGGCAAGATTTTCGGCTGTAAGGATTTGGTTGCTACACGTATCGACACCATTCTTACCAACTATATGTCGGACAACACCATTGCCGAGGGACAGGTGTTCTATCTTGAGGGCGGACAGACCTACTACTGCTCGTCAACAGTGGAAATGACAAAGGGCTTCACCTTAGCAACAAATCCTGAGGACATTGCCGCCGGCAAGGGACGAGCAACAGTGCTGCAGGGCATCGGCTACAACAGCGAGGCTAAGACTGCTGCAAATGCTGTGAACTGGGGATTGTGCCGCAACGCACGCTCCGGTGCCGAGAACGGTGTGACGCTGGCTATCCAGCCTATCATCATGGAGGACATCAACTTCCATCCTATGGCATGGTTCACATACTTTGACCAAAAGGGTAATGGAGGTAATCCTAACTATACCATTACACAGAACTACTTCATGAACATGTATAGTCAGGGATTGTCGTTCTCATTGGCTGAACTGAGAGTTTCAAGATGTACTTTCTCTGGTCATGTACGCGGATTCATCCGCTTCCAGGGTCCTAACCGTCAGCTTATCGAGAAACTCACCGTTGAGGATTGCGTGTTCTACGATGAGGGTGGCTACGACACCAACGGTCGTGGATATGCATGGTTTGCCGGACCGGGCAACAACCGTAAGTCAAACTTCTACAAGAACCTGACTTTCGTAAACAACACCATCATCAACTGCTCACGCCATTCGCTGGTGGCAGAGGCAAAGAACCTGGCATGGCCCGACGGTACAACATGGAACATCAACGTGTCGAACAACACCTTTGTCAACTTCGCACCGCGTTCCAACAACAAGAGCCACGGTCTGATTTTTGAGATCCAGTATGCTCCGGCAGGCTCGGTAATCACCTGTAAGAAGAACCTCTTCGTATTCGCAGGCAACAAGGCAGACACGGGTCGCGACTACTTCCAGAAGGGTATGATTATCAACACCAAGGACATCACCTATGACTTTGCCGACAACTACTCTACAGTGGTGCCTGCATACGACAAGTACGCTACTTCTACAGATCCTAAGTCTACACTGATTGACGGTATGTTCATGCAGAATGCGTTCTCTAACTCCACCACAGGTGCCGGCTACAACAAGGGTGCCCTCAACATCGGAGGATATGGTGAGACACAGATTAAGTTTGGTGACAACCACAACGGCAACGAGTCTGACGCAGTGGGCTATCAGCTCTCTGCCGAGGAACTCTTCAAGAATCCTTGGACTATCGGAACTGTCAACGCAAAGGAGAAGTTCGACAAGGATGCCTATCGTCATGCTGACATCAGCGGTTTCTATTACAACAACAGCGACCGTGTGAAGAACCACCCGATCTACACCAAGGAAATCGGCGACCCACGCTGGCGCACCGGCAAGTCTTGGGACGGTGGCAAGAACAAGACCGTGAAGAGTGGTGACATCACATTCTAATCAGCTAATCTGATTCTGACAAAAAATCAGTTTGACTGATAAACAGCAATAATAAAGGGAGCAGACTTTTGCAAGACCTGCTCCCTTTATTCCTAAATAAAAACTATCGCGTAAAACAAAAGTACAACAAATTATTAACAAAAAACAAAACATTATGAAGAAATTTTTTACTCTTATCGCAGTTGCCATGATGGCAGTCGGGGGGGCAATGGCTCAGACCCAAACCGTTATTCTGTCACATCCGACTAAGGACAAGGCAAACGTATTGGAAGGTGCTGAACAATTGGGTGAAGGTGCAGACGGATGGAAGGTTCTGTGTATGAATGAAGCAAAAACTCTTGATCAGGCTTCATTTTCGTTTACCATTAATGGTGGTACTTATAGATCGATGAAATTGTCTAACGGAGCACAGACAAAGATATGCTTGCCTGAAGGTAAGGTTGCAACAAAACTTACAATTTACAGTACTGGTAATAAAGAACTGACAAAAGATAATTATTGGTTAGAGGTAAACGACGAAACTTTTGAAAGTACCAAATATCCTATGACATCAGGTGCGGACGGGGAAAATCCATCTGTGAATACATTTACAATAAACAGAACTAACACTATAACATGTACACAAAAAGGCGACCAGCAGTGCGTTGTATTTGTTGTTGAATACGAAAGCGGTACAGGCATTGCCAACATCAATGCTGACAGTGATGATGCAAACGCTCCAGTTTACAACCTCGCCGGTCAGCGCGTGAATGCCAATGCCAAAGGCTTGGTTATCAAGAATGGCAAGAAGTATGTAAACAAATAAGCTTACGATAAAACAGCTGATATATAAAATTTTACGGGAGGTAAACGCTAACTATAGTGTTTACCTCCCGTCTTTATTGTGTCTTACTTTATCTTTCAGTTTTCCAACACCCATTCCCATAGCGGTATCACTTGTATATTGTCTTCCTGTTCCTTTTGATTGAAAGTGATGACTGTCTTGCTCTTTACGGAAGTCTGCAGTGCGGCAAAACCGCCAAACTCACGTTTGCGGTTGGCATCGTTGAGTTCGTAGCACACCTGAAAGGCATGTGCCTCACCGTCTTTCCAGGCAATGAAATCACATTCTCCTTTGCTATTGTCGAAAGAAAGGTTCTGATACCCTTTGTTTATGAGCTCGTTGAACACGACGTTCTCAAAGAAGCGTCCACTGTCAGGCGTGAACCGTATGGAGTTGGCGGTCATCAAACCGTTGTCAATGCAGTAACACTTGTGCTCCGAGCGCTTTGTCTCTTTCTGTGAGAAGGAGAAGTTGCGTATGTCTTTGCAGATATAGCTGTCGCACAGGAAATTTAGATAACTGCCCATGGTGTTCTCATTGCTGTCCATCGCCTTTCCGAGCTGTTGTAGTGAGAATCTGTTGCCGGCATTCTGAAGCAGATAGTTGGTGGTTTTGTAGAACAGATGCGGGTCGCGTATGCTGTTGTAGAGGATGCAGTCCTTTTGTACTATAGACTCAAAATAGCTGTGCAGCAGTTCCTGCCTCACGCTGTCGTCCATCTTTCCAAGCACGATCTCCGGGAATGTGCCATTCCTTATTATTCCGCTTACAAGACGCAGTACCTGCGGTGTTTTTTGATAAGCGTCGAGCAATGAGTGTACACCTATTGTGGCGAGCGTCTCGGCAATGCTGAACGGTCGCACCTCGTTGGCGAAGTATCGTCCCGACAACATGGAGGAGAAACGGTTTTGCAGCAGGTTGGAATTGGAGCCGGTGACATATATCTTGTTGAATGTCTGCGAGTCGTAGGCTGCCTTTACAAACACTTCCCAATCCTTCACCTGCTGTATCTCGTCTAAAAACAGATATTTTACCTTTGTGCCTGTGAGCCGCTCGGCGGTCTCTGTTATTTGTCTTATCCGTTGCGCGTCGTCCCAATATGGTATAAACACCGGAGCATCCATGTTAACAATCAATATTGATTTAGGGTTGACACCAGATGACATAAGGTCGTTTATCAATAGTTTGAACACCGTTGACTTGCCGCATCGCCTTACTCCTGTGAGTATCTGTATGTGTGGCATGGCTTGCTTTTTCAGCAAGTTTTGCATTATTGTCCTGTCGGTCAATTCTTTAAACTTCTTTCCTTGCCACTGTGTATTTTGCTGTACTAATGTCTGTTCCATACTCGTATTGTTTTCGGTTTTATAAAAAATGTATGGTGCAAAGGTAATACTTTTTATTGAAAATACGAAATATAATTAGCAAAAACTGTTTTTTTTGCTAATTATATTTCGTAAAAATTCATTATTATCAATTATAATGTTTTGATTTTCCACTTCTCAATGCCGCGTGTCTCTGACGAGAAGTTTACACCTATCATGTATAGCTGTCGCGGGTCGTTGCGGAACGGCTCGGCATAGCCATTATCCTCTATCTGCCTAAGGGCATCTTCGGCTGTACCGTCGAGCTTCAGTTCCATCACATAGATGTAGTCCTTGGTCTTCATTATAATGTCAATGCGCCCGCGGCTGGTAGTGCGCTCCACATCAACATAGAAGCCCATCATCTTAAAGATGAGGTACATTGAGTTTTGGAAGTACTTCTCCATCTTGCCAGTTATCCTGTAGTCGCCGTCGGCAAACAGAGTCTGCAGGCGTTCAAGGAAGGAGTCGATACGACCATGCTCTATGTCATCAATAAAATTAATGATATAAAACTCCGTCTTATGTTCCTCCACAGGAGTATATAGCGGGAGCAGATATTTTATGAAACCGTTTTCAACCTCCTCGTTGGGAAAACCGAGATTATATCTCTTGAATCGCTCGTCATATCCCTTTATCGTGAGATACCCGCTCTGGTATATCACGGGAATGGGATTGCGTGCCATTGAGTCCACGCTGTTTATCAGGTCGGCTGACACGGGCTCGTTCTGCAGGTCGTTCAGGTCGTAGTCAGCGTTCTGCAGCACCTGAACGAGGAACGACGGGGTGCCCGTCTCAAACCAGTAGTCGCGAAACTCTCTGTTTTTTAACGTGTTCAGCAGACTGAACGGATTGTATAAGCCTATAGACTTTTGACGGAAATGATAGCCGTCATAACTGATCTTCAACTTCTCGTAGCACTCTTCCTTGGAGATATTCTCATTTTCAGCCAACTTACCAACCTCATCGTCAAAAATCCTGTGAATCTCCTGTTCTGTGATACCGCAGATTTCAATATAGTCTGCAAGCATCGAGATGTCCTCTAGATTATTGAGGTCGCTGAACACGCTCACCTTCCCGAACTTTGTAACGCCAGTGAGGAATGCGAAGCGTATGTAGCGGTCCTGAGTCTTCAGCACCGAATAGAATGCCTTTAGTATGTTGCGGTATTCGTCCTGCAGTGCGGCGTTGCCGATAGCCTGCAGCATTGGCTTGTCGTACTCGTCAACGAGTATCACAACGCGCTGCCCCGTCTTTTCGTAAGCCTTGGAAATAATATGATAAAAACGCTCTTCGAGTGCCCGGTCCTTAAACTCGTCGCCGTATAGATGCTCCCACATTTCAAGATGCTTGTTGAGTTCCAGCTTCAGTGATTCCGCATTTTCATACAGACGTGAATTCAGGTCAAGATGCAGAATAGGATATTCTGTCCAGTCCTTCTCAAGGTCTGCCATCGCCAGTCCACGGAACAGTTCACGCTTGCCGCTGAAATATGCCTCCATGGTGGATATGAGCAGACTCTTGCCGAAACGGCGCGGGCGGCTGAGGAAATAGTAGTTGCCGCTTGTTGCCAGTTTGTATATCAATGCTGTCTTGTCCACATACACATAGCCGTCATTAATCAGTTTCTCAAAGTTCTGTATGCCAATGGGATATTTCATAATTCGCTGTCTTTATATTGTTTTGTGCAAAGTTACTGCAAATCGAGAGCATAACAAAATATAAAATAAAATTTTAATATTTTTTATGCCGAGATGCAGTGTAACTTATGAAAAGTTACGAACCAACGGTCAACGAAGTCAATAAGTAGAAGTAATTTGTCCTGAATAAAAATACCCACGGTACGGGCTGCCCGTACCGTGGGTGTAGTATATAGTAGGAGAAATATCAAATATCACTTGGCGGTTACTCTCAGCACGCGGCTTGCCCATGCTGTGCGCTTGTGGTAATCCACGTTGTGCTCGTAGGGAATCTCAAGACCGTCGTTCATGAGGTAGGCGCCGCTGAACTGCTTGCCCTCGAAGGCGAGCGGAGTGTTGTCGATGCGGTTGAGCTCGTGGATGGTGTAAGTCTTGTTGGGGTCGAGACCAGCCATCTTGATGCGCGGCAGGTGCTGGTTGCAGAAAGTCTCGGTCTTCCACCAGTAGAACACGGCATCGTCCTTTTTGTCGGTGACATACATGAGCGAGGCAACACCCTTGTTGTCGTAGGGCGACTGCAGACGGTAGATGTTGCCGAACTGCACGATGGGGCGAATCTGCTTGTATTCGCTGATGGCGTTGCGGCATAGGGTCTTCTCCTCGTCGGTCATGTTCTTTGGCTGAATCTCCATGCCGAGACGTCCGCTCATAGCCACGTCGATGCGGTATTTCAGCGGTACCACGCGGAAAGTCTGATGGTTGGGCGCTGCAGAGATGTGGCTTGCCATGGCTATGGCTGGGAAGAAGTAGCTTGTGCCCCACTGCATGTATATGCGCTGGAGGGCATCGGTGTTGTCGCTCACCCAGAACTCGTCGAAATAAGGCAGCACGCCCCAGTTGGCACGTCCGCCACCGCTGGCGCACGCCTGTATCGTCAGCTCGGGATACTTTGCGCGGATGCGCTGGCACACCTTTTCAAATCCACGGTGATATTCTATGTAAAGGTGGCTCTGCCTATCGGCTGGCAGATACTGCGAGCCGTGATTCATTATAGGCATGTTGGCATCCCACTTGATGTAGTCGATTTCGGGATATTTTGTCATCAGCTCGTCAACCACGCCGAAACAGAAGTCCTGTACCTTGGGGTTAGCCATGTCGAGCACCAGCTGCGTGCCGCCGCGTCCGAGCACAGCGTCACGGTTGGCTGGCTTCAGCACCCAGTCGGGATGCTTCTCATACAGCTCGCTGGTGGAGTTGGTCATTTCCGGCTCAATCCAGATGCCGAACTTTACCCCGTTCTTCTTGGCGTCGCGGATGAGACCCTCAATGCCATCGGGCAGCTTGCGGGTGTCCACCTGCCAGTCGCCGAGTGAAGAGTTGTCGGTGAGACGCGGGTATTTCACTCCAAACCATCCGTCGTCCATCACAAACAGCTCGCCGCCCATGGATGCAATGTCAGCCATCATCTGGTCCATGCCCTTCTGGTTGATGTCGAAGTAAACGCCCTCCCACGAGTTGAGCAGAATCTTGCGTTCCTTGTTGCCGTTGGCAAGGTGAGTGAGGCGTCCCCAGCGGTGGATGTTGCGGCTTGCTCCGCTCAGTCCCTCGGGGCTGAATGTCAGAGCCAGGTGCGGAGTGGCAAATGTCTCGCCGCTCTTAAGGCTGTAGGCTGAATTGTTCTCGTCGATGCCGGCAAAGAAGTGGTGATATTCGTCATCGTGAGTCTCCACGCGCAGACAGTAGTTGCCGCTGTAGCACAGGGCGGCTGCAATGGTGCGCCCACTGTTCTCCTGCGGCTGCCCGTCGAGCGAGAGCATCACCTCAGCGTGGTCGGTGTGCGAGTTGCGCGCGCCGTCTCGGTTCTTTATCACCTTCATGTCGGGAGTGAGCGGTTCCTGACTCACCCTTCCCTCGTTTGCCCACGAGCCGTAGAGATGCGAAATCCACACATTGCCGCGGCGCACGGGCAGCTGAGCCGACGCAAACTTGGTGAGCGTCACGTTTTTCTTCTCGCTGTGGCGTATCTCTGTCCATGTCTCAATCACGTCCAGCCCGTCGGTGGTCATGTAGTTGAGGGTGATGAACAGCGGATAAGCCTTGTCCTTGAGGGTGATGGTGTAGGTGGTGCGGTTGCCGGCGGCAGACTTTGCGATGTCGGTAACCACCGCCTCGGTGCTCATGTTGCCGTCGCCGTGGGTGGCTGCAAAGGCAGGCTCGGCAGGGCAGTTCATGCCGTAGAGCGGATATGCCTCCTCGCCCTTCTCGGTTGTGGCGAGGGTATTTGCATCAGCATCGCTCACGCGCGTACCATAATATAAATAGGTGACTCTGGCGCCTTTCTCGGCGTTGAGCACCATCGATGTGCGGGGAGTGGTGATGTTCACCACGTCAGCCCATGCAGCCGACGCCATGAACGCCGACACTGCTGTAATGAATAGTTTTTTTGTCATGATGGTTATTGTTTAGAAAATTATTTTTTAGGAGAGAGTAGGAGAGGGTAGGAGGGGTAGGAATGGTAAGAAAAGTAAGAGCTGTAGGAAAGGTAGGAGGTGTAGGATTTCCTACCTTTCCTACAACTCTTACCTTTCCTAACTCTCCTACTTTTCCTACAGCTCTTACTTTTCTTACCATTCCTACTACTCTTACTATTCTTATCAATCACCCGAACAGCGCCCTCAGCGCTTCCTCCACCTTTGCCACGGGATGCAGCTCGATGTTGAACTTCCTGGGGTTGATGCCCTGCATGCTGTAGCGCGGGATTATGATGTGTGAGAATCCCAGACGCTGCGCCTCGCTGATGCGCTGCTCTATGCGGCTCACGGGACGCACCTCGCCGCTCAGTCCCACCTCGCCAGCCATGCACCAGCCCGGTTCTATAGGCGTATCGACATTGCTTGACAGTACGGCCGCGATGATGCTCAGATCGAGCGCAAGGTCGGTGACCCTGAGTCCGCCGGCGATGTTGATAAACACGTCCTTCTGCATCAGCTTGAATCCCACACGCTTTTCGAGCACGGCAAGCAGCATGTTCAGTCGGCGCTGGTCGAAGCCCGTGGCGCTGCGCTGCGGTGTGCCGTAGGCAGCGGTCGACACAAGCGCCTGAGTCTCGACCAGGAACGGGCGCACACCCTCGATGGTGCTGCTTATTGCCACGCCCGACAGTCCCTCGTGGTCCTGAGTGAGCAGCAGCTCAGAGGGATTGCTCACCGGGCGCAGTCCCGAATGCTGCATCTCGTAGATGCCCAGCTCGCTGGTGCTTCCAAAACGGTTCTTTATGCTTCGCAGAATGCGGTAGAGATACTGGCGGTCGCCCTCAAACTGTATCACCGTGTCGACGATGTGCTCAAGAATCTTCGGTCCGGCGAGCGTTCCCTCCTTGTTGATGTGCCCGATGAGAATCACGGGTATGCCGCTGCTCTTGGAAAAGCGGAGTAGGGCAGAGGCACACTCGCGTACCTGGGTGACGCTGCCCGGCGACGAGTCTACGTCCTCGGTATATATGGTCTGTATGGAGTCGATGATTACCAGCTCGGGCATGATGTCGCGAATCTGCTCGAAGATGTTCTCCAGCGACGTCTCGCACAGTATCTGGCACATCTGACTGTCCTCGCCCGCCAAACGGTTGGCGCGCATCTTGAGCTGGTGGGCGCTTTCCTCGCCGCTGATGTAGAGAATGCGGCGCTGCGGCATGTTGAGTATGGTCTGCAGGGTGAGTGTGCTCTTGCCTATGCCCGGCTCGCCGCCGAGCAGCACAATGCTGCCCGGCACCAGTCCGCCGCCGAGCACACGGTTGAGCTCCTCGTCGCGCATGTCGATGCGCGGGTCGTCCTTGGTGCTTATGTCGCGTAGCAGCTGCGGACGGTTGGCATTGCCCGACACGCCGCGCTTGCCGTTTCTCACGTCCATGGCGGCGTTGCGCGCAGCCTTCTGCCCCGTGTCGTTTCCGGCTATGCGTATCTCCTTGAAGGTGTTCCACTGCCCGCAGGCAGGGCACTTGCCAATCCATTTTGGCGACTCCTGTCCGCAGTTGTCGCATACGTATGCTATTTTTTCTTTTGCCATATCGTATGCAAATTTATAAAAAAAATTTGGAATAACAAATTTTTTTTGTACTTTTGCAGAATGAAAACAGGAAAAGTATATTTTTTTGCTATTATAGTGCTCCAATTGTTGTTTCAGGCATGCGGTCCGTCGTATGACGAGCAGCGTCGCCTGAACCGTCAGGAACGCCAGCGGCTGGCGCGCGAGGATTCTGCCGCCTTCAAGGTGGCGGTGCTGCCCACCATCGACTGCCTGCCGATATTCGTGGCAAAGTATCACAATCTTTACGACACGGCGAAAGTGGACCTGCGCCTGAAGGCATTCTCTGCGCAGATGGACTGCGACACCGCTTTGATGAACGCTCGCGTGGAGGCAGGGGTGACCGACCTTGTGAGGGCAGAGCGCATGCAGAAGCTCGGCACCGGACTGTATTATCTCTCTGCCACCGGGGCATACTGGCAGCTGATAGGCAACCGCCAGTCGCGAATAAAGCAGCTGAAGCAGCTGGACGACAAGATGATGGCAATGACCCGCTACAGTGTGACCGACATGCTGGGCGATATGGCTGTGGACAGTGTGAAACTTACGGACGAGCGTGTGTTCAGGGTGCAGATAAACGATGTGCGCCTGCGCCTGAAAATGCTGGAGAACAACGAGATGGACGCAATGTGGCTGCCGGAGCCGCAGGCTACAAGGGCGAGGATGCTCAGGCACAACGTAATTGCCGACTCAAGGAAGATGAACGTGGCTTCGGGAGCCATAGTGGTGAGAAAGACTATATATGACGACAAGACAAGAAAGCCGCAGATTGAGGCTTTCGTAAATGCCTATAACGCCGCCGTGGACTCAATAGCCAAGTTTGGCGTGCAGCATTACGGCAATCTTGTGGCGAAATACTGCGCCGTGGATGAGAAGACTGTGGCAAAGCTGCCGAAAGACTTGAAGTTCAAGCACATGGCGCCGCCGGAAGAGCGTGACATAGAGCAAGCAAAAAAATACATACATTAATACTGAACTTTATTATGAGAAAAGACAACTTGTGGGCAAGCATATTGAAAAAGGACAAGGATTTTATCCTCAGTACTGCAATAGGAGAGGTGGAAAATGCCTTGTACACATATCCTAAAATCAAGGGGGCTGACGAGCTTACGGCAATAAGCGAGGACTTCGACCGTATGAAGGACTATTGGCTGAAGGGATATCCCGACGATAACCGGCAGCAGATTTATGACCGTCTGGTGGCGCGCATGCAGCGGCTTATTGGCGATGTGGAAAGGCAAATCACCCTGTTTGGCAATAAGCCCGAGAACCGTGACGTCACGGATAAGCTGAATGTCATGGACGGGTTGAGAGAGCCCGATGCCATGAGGCAGAAGCTGGAGCATTGGGTCACGGAGCTTGCCATGGTAGACCTGCTGCCTGCCAACAAGCGCGATGAAAGGCGGACGGAGGTGCTCAGGGCTAAGTTTGAGTTTCTGGAGTGGACGTATGACGCCATTCTCATGTCGCCGCAGTGGAGCGAGGAAGAAGCCCTGAAGATGGAGGAGCTGTTTCTCTCGCCGCTCGTCGACAGCTTCTCGCAGCAGGCACTCCTGCCAGCCGTGATTCTCGGCTGCTGCATCTGGTTCGACTACAGAAAGGAGCGAATGCTGATAAACGTGTATATGAAGTCGGACGACGTGCAGGTGAAGCAGCGCGCGCTCGTGGGGCTGGCACTTGCCATGGACAGCCTGCAGTACAGCCTTGCCGACTCGGAGCATGAGAATCTCATCGACAAGCTGCTTGAGAATGAGCGGAGCGTGAAGGAACTCAGGGATCTGCAGCTGCAGCTGGCAATGGCGCAGCTGGCGGAGAGTGACAAGGATGTAATGGAAAAACAGATTATACCCAATATAATGAACAACTCGCCGATAGCTTTCAAGAACGGAGCATTTGAGGAGCTCGACGATGACGGCACCGAGGATATCCTTGACCCTGGGGCTGCTGACCGCAGAAGGGAAAATCTGGAGAGCACGGTGGAAATGATGCAGAAGCTCTACAAGAGCGGGCGCGACATATATTATGGCAGTTTCAGACGAATGAAGAGATATCCGTTCTTTGACAGGACAATAAACTGGACGCTGCCCTACACAAGGCTGCACCCCTCGATAGTGGGAGGGCTGGACAGCAGGATAGGAAAAATTCTGGCTGTGAGCGCTGAGCACAGTCAGCTGTGCGATTGTGACTGCTATTCGTTTCTGCTGACGCTGAAGGGAACGATGCCTCAGATGCCGGAGGCAATGATTGAGTCGCTCAGCGGCATGAGCAACATGCCTGAAAAGGACCCTGCCACTGTGAAGCCGGCACTGGTGCGCCGCAATCTGATACAGAACATTTACAGGCTCACTCATCTCATGCCCAACCATACGATGTTTCCCGACCTTTTTCAGAATGTGGAAACTGCCGGGGAAATACCGCCGTTCCTGTTTTTTGCGCAGCCCGTGTTTGCCGACTCTGCGCTTGTGAGAAAGTGGGGAGTGCCCGTGGCAATGGTGCTCTACAGCCGGGATAAATTTGAGGATGCCTCCATGATAATGAAGAACTACGACAAGATGGAGCACACGTTTGAGAGCGCCTGTTTCATGGCGGAGCTGGATTATGAACAGAAGGAGCGGCATCTGGAAGAGGCTCTTGCATTCAAACAGGACGATGAGGTGATTTGCAGGCTGGCGCAGCACTATCTGGGGGAATATGATGTGGAAACGGAAAAGTGGAAAAAGGGCATGGAGATGGTCAACGGACTGCTTGAGAAGACCCCTGACAACATAGAAGCGCTGAAGGCTAAGGGATATGCTCTTAGAAGGGTGGAGAAAAGCTGGGAGGAAGCCAAGGCTCTGCTCTATAGAGTTCACTATGAGACTCCCGATGACGATGATGTATGTTTCGCACTGGGCGAATTGCTGCTGAGCATGGGCAATGCCGAACAGGCGTGCACAATGTATGAGAAGTCGTATGTCGGCGGAATGGGTGATACGCTTGACCGGATATACCATGGCATAGGGCTGATGGCATGCCGCAGGTTTGAGAAGGCGTTGGAGGTGCTTGAGCCGGTGAACTGCCGGGAAGCTATGTCTTACATCGACGAGAAAAAGGATAGCCTTGAGAAGTGCGGGATTACTCCGCTTGAGATAAAGCTGTTCAAGGCATCGCTCGCGGGAGAATATAATTGATAAGACATATAGCGCCAAGCTAATTGGATAGAAAACGCTTTTAGTATTGGGTGGAAAAATCGGCGATTTAGGATTCTAAATCGCCGATTTAGCGTTGTATTTTGCCGATTTGCAACCGTAATTCGGCGATTTGCAGTTGTCATCAGCAGGTGCTGTAAATTCTCTCCGGAGTGTTGCTCTGAGTCTTACAGGAACGGTGCAAGCAGATGTGCAAACCACCCTACGAAGCGTTGCCACGGAGTGCGCATCTGCTTCCAGTTTTCGGGGGTCATCCTGATGCAGTCGGGTATGTCGGCATCGAACAGGTCCGACAGCTCCTGAGTGGTGCAGCGGTCGAGAATCACGGCATTCTCCTCATAGTCGAACCGCAGGCTGCGCGAGTTGAGGTTGGCGCTGCCCACGGTGCACACCTGCCCGTCGGTCATTATCACCTTGGTGTGGTGGAATCCCGGCTGGTAGACCCACACGGTCACTCCTTTCTTCATCAGCTTGTGGGCATTGTAGAACACACAGTCGGGGGTGAGCGGAATGTCGCTCTTTGCCGAAATCATTATCTCCACCTTCACTCCGCGCCCCACGGCAGCTTTCAGTGCCTTCTTCAGCTGGCGGTTGAGCGTGAGATACGGGTTGATGAGCTTTATCGAGTCGTGGGCGCTGTTGATTGCCGCCAGATAGAACTGTCTGATTATCTCGGGCGACTTGCGCGGCTCGCGGTTGATTATGCCCACGGTCTTGCGGCGGGCGGTGGCGGTGGTGTCGGGCTTCAGCCCGCTGAAATGGTTGTTGGCGGCATCAAAGTACTTGCTGTCTGCGGCAATGTCCTCGCCGGTCACCTTACGCCATATCCTGGCAAATATCCTTTGCAGCTCGCTAACCGCCGGACCCTCTATGCGGCAGTGCATGTCGTGCCAGCTTCCCACCTGCTCCGTGCCTTTAATGTAATAGTCGGCAACGTTCATGCCGCCGGTGTAGGCTATCTGTCCGTCAATCACCACTATCTTGCGGTGGTCGCGGCTCCACACGTGGTTGATCCACGGAAAGCGTATCGGGTCGAACTCATGTATGTTGATGCCGTCCTCGCGCAGCTTGCGCAGGTGCTTCTTCTTCAGCGGGCGGTTGTTGGAGTCGTTTCCGAATCCGTCGAACAGAGCGCGCACCTCCACGCCCTCCTTCACTTTCTCGCGGAGGATGTCGAAGAGCAGTGAGGCTATGGAGTCGTTTCTGAAGTTGAAGTACTCCAGATGCACGCTGCTTTTTGCCTGCCGTATGGCGCAAAACATGTCATTGAATTTCTCGTTGCCGCTGGTGAGCAGCGTCACGCTGTTGCTGTCGGTAAATTCAATGCCGCATTGTTCCAGTTCTCTTTTCACCAAGGAGTCGGCTCTCTCTCGTTCCAATGTGTTGTATTCCTTTGCCTGTATGTTGTAAAAGGTGTTGATAGCTATTATTACTGTTAGGAAGAATTTATACATAAATGCTGCCTGGCTTATTTTTTACGTGAGTTGGTCCTGTGTTGGCTTACTTTTTACGTGAGTTGGTCCTGTATATCAGTGGCGACATGCCGTATTTCTCCTTAAACATGGTTATGAAGTTGTCGGCGGTGTTGAGCCCTATGTTGATTGCAAGCTCACTCATGCTTATGTCGGTCTTCTCCAGCAGCGTGCAGGCGTGCTTCAGGCGCATGTTGAGTATAAGTTCCGTGGGGGTCTTGCCCACAAGTGCCTGCACCTTGCGGAAGAACTGCACGCGCCCCATGCCCATGGCGGTTGCCATAGCCTCGATGCTGATGTGGCCGTTGCTCATGTTGTGGAGCACGTACTGCTCGATGTTGTAGAGGAACAGCTGGTCCTGAACCGACATCTCCGGCACGTTGCTTATCAGTGTAAGCTCAGTGGTGCCCGCCGTGGCGGTGTCTGTTGCGTCCGACTTGTCAGAATGGGCCGACCTGTCTGACCTGTCCGAATGGTCCGACACGTCCGAATGGTCCGATACGTCCGTATTGTCCCGCATGTCCGGTGTCTCCGCAGCCCCGCTGTCATCGTCGGTGAATGTGAGCGTGGCTGTGGTCATGCTGGCGTTGTAGCTTTCCAGCCGTCGCGTCTCGCCGCCCTCTATGGTGTCGCTCAGCAGCTTGGCGTCGGATATTCCGAGCAGGCTGTTGAAGCGCATTATAGCCTCCTGTATGTTGAACGGTTTTGCCAGATAGTCGTCGGCGGATATTGTGATGTTCTGCTCTATCATGTCGGCTTTCGACAGCACACCGTCGGTCATGAGCACAAACTTGATGTTGGCGGTCATGGTGCTTGTCTTGAGCATGTTGCAAAGGTCGCTTCCCGTGGTTTGCGGCATATCGTCCTTGCACACTATGATGTTGGGGTGCAGTATGGTTATGTCCTTCTGCGCGTCGGTGGTGGAGTTGTAGATGTGCAGGTCGTAGATGTCGTTGAGATATGACCTTATGAACTTCTGCAGCTCCTCGCTGTCGTCGATGAACATCATCGTGACTTTCTTCAGCTTGTCCGACTCCACGAGCTTTGGCGGGGTGAACTCCGATGTGAGCACCTCGCCCACCTCCTTGGGCAGCGCGTTGACATATCCCTGGGTGTTGAGCTGCAGCCTCGACTCGGCTGTCTCGCTTGCCTTTGACTCAGGATTTTCAAGTGCCATCTGCATCTCGCTTATCTGGGTTATCACCTGCAGCATCTGGAAGTGCAGCGAGTTGAGCTGCTCCTTGCCTTCCACGGTGGTGGTGGTCTCGGCAAGGTTGCCTATGATCGAGGTCATGCGCGACATAGGCTGCATCAGGTTGTCGCTGGCGTTCTTTATCTCCTGCTGCTGGCGCATCAGTTCGGCAAGGGTCATCTTCTTCTTGTTCCACACGTAGCGCACCTCTTTCAGACCGTAGCGCCATACGTAGAACACGCCGAGCACTATGGCGGCATATACGGCTATCATCCACCATTGCAGCCACCACGGGCGTTCTATCACGATTTCGAGCACGCGCTCCTGATTGCTCACTGCTCCGCTGGCGCTTATTGCCTTTACGTGCAGGCGGTAGGTGCCGCTGCTGAGGTTGGTGAAGGTCACGCCGTGGTTCAGCGCGTCGCCGTTGTGCCAGTCCTGCTCTTTGCCTTCCATCCAGTACATGAACATCAGCCGCTCGCTCTGATTGTAGTTGCCGGCGGCGAATTTGATGGTGAAGGTGTTCTGGCTGTTGTTTAGTTTTATGCTGTTGGTCTCGTTGAGAGCCTCGGGCAGAATGGCGTTGCCGTCATACAGGTGTCCGGGCATAATCTCCGTGTCGTTGATAAACAGCTGTGTGAGCATCACTTTGGGCAGCGACTCGTTGGTGACCTTGCTGCCCTGCTTGTTTACCCAGTTTATGCCGAACACTCCGCCGAGAATCACGTCGCCGTTAGCCTTTGTGCATATTGCTCCCTGGTTGAACTCGTTGCCCTGCATGCCGTCGCTGATGTCGTAGTTGTACATGCAGTAGTTGAACGTGCCCTCCTCGTGGTTGCGCTGCACCACCACGCGGCATACTCCGTTGGTGGTGGTTATCCACACGTTGTGGTTGCCGTCCTCGGTGAGTCCGCGCACGCAGTTGTTGCACAGCCCGTCCTTGTCGGTGATGTACACCAGCCGGTCGTTGCTGCGGTCGTAGACGTTGATGCCGTCGCGGGTGCCTATCCACAGCAGTCCGCGGCTGTCCTCCAATACCTGTGTTATGTAGTTGTTGGTGAATTTGTTGAGCGATTTCTTTTCGCCTGTCAGCATTTCTTTCTCGGTGGTGGATATGTTGAGCACAAGCACGCCCTCGTTGGTTCCGGCATACAGGGTGTTGCCCTGACCGTAGGCAAGACAGGTGACGGTGTTGGTTGTGAGGCGCCCATTTTCCTTGGTGTACGATGAGAAGGTGTTCATCTTGGTGCTGTACATCTGCAAGCCGCCGTTGGTGGCTATCCACAGGTTGCCGGTCTTGTCTACGCACAGTGCGTTCACGTGGTCGTTGATGAGCGTCTTGCTGCTGTCGTTTGCCAGCGAGTATATTGTTGTTGCGCCGTCTTTTATCCGGGCGAGCCCATTCTGTTTTGACCCCACCCATACGCTTCCGTCGGGAGTGGCTGCCATTGCCGACACCTTGCGGCTTGCAAGCTCGCCGTCGTAGCCGTAGATGCCGCTTTCGCTTGTTCCATACCACATCTTGCCGCCGGTGTCCTCGGTTATTGCGGTCACGTCGCCAATGAGTGCCGACTGGAATTTATATATGTTCTTGCCATAGAATGCCACTCCGTTTTTCTCTGTTCCCACCCAGAGCAGCCCGGTGTTGTCAACGTATGTGCTGAGGGTGCTCACAATGGCTCCGGCTGGTATCTTGCTGTTGAGCCCTGTAGGGGTGACATATTCAATTGCATAGTTTCCGGCGTTGAGCTTCACAAGTCCGGCACGGTCGGTAGCCATCCAGATATTGCCCTGCTTGTCTGCCGACATGCTGAATACCGTGCGGTCGGCGTTTGTGCCGTTCAGCCCGAGGCTGCTGCCTATGGCGGTCACCCATTCGTTGGTTTTCTTCATATACAGCATCAGTGTGCCGTGTCCGTAGAGCCAGATGTTGTCGCTGGCGTCGGCAAATGTCTTCAGCGATGTGCTGTGTACAAGCTGCTGCTCGGCAATGGTGTTGGTCTGCCATTCCTTCCGGCGGTCGTTGTCAATGCTGAGGCATACGAGTATTCCGTTGTCGTAGGTGAGCACGGCTCCCTCGCGGCATTCGCTTATTGAGCAGATGTTGCCTTCGGGTATTCCTGCCACGTCGTTGGTGTAGCCAAATTCATACATGAGCTGTTTCTGCATGTTGTATGCCACGATGCCGCGCTTGGGCACATACATCCAGAGGTTTTTCCTGGTGTCGATATACACTATGGTGGGGTCGTTGCCCTTCAGACCCATGCGGGTGTACACCTGGTGCATGTCGCGCTCAAAGGTTTCAGTGCGTGGATGATACAGGCACATGCCCTGGGCGGTGTTTATCCACAGGCTGCCGTCCATTGCCTCCTGTATATTGTTGATATAGCTGTCGGGCAGCGACGAGCCGTCCTGTGAGTCGCACTGGAAGTTGCGGAACACATAGCCGTCGTAGCGGTAGAGACCCGCGGGCGTGCCGAACCACATATATCCCTTTGAATCCTTCATAATGCAGTTTACCTGACTGCTGTTCATTTGGTTGCGTGTGTCAAGAGTCTTGAACATATAGACCGCCGCTGCTGCCAGCGGAATCACAAGCATTGTCAGTAGCGCAATTCTCTTATACAGTTTCATCATTATCGACGTTTAAAAGTTATTCTACAATATATTTTGAGTTTTACAGCATACTTTATTTTTACAACATGCTGTTTTTTATGTTTACAGCTACTTTATTTTTTACAACATGCAGTTTTTTTATGTTTACAGCATGCAAGAGTAATGGTCAACCACTCCCAGCAGCCGGTTGTTGCCGTCGACCACCAGTACGGAGTGGATTTTGTAGCGGTTCATTATGCGCTGTATCTCGCTTATCTTGGTTGTCGCCGAAACGGTTTTGGGGGGTGTTGTCATTATGTCGCTCACAGGGTGATTGAAGAAGTCGGCTCCCCATTTCTCGGTTGAGCGGCGTATGTCGCCGTCGGTAATCAGTCCTGCCACCTTGCCGTCGGTAATGGCTATTCCGAGCCCCAGCTTTCCCTTGCTCACAAGGATGATAGCCTCGCCCAGACACATCTCGGGCGTTATCACCGGCATGTCGCTGGTGCGCATCACGTCGTGGGCGGTGGTAAGCAGCCGCTTGCCGAGCTCGCCGCCGGGGTGATAGTGTGCGAAGTCCTGCGGCTTGAAGTTGCGCTTCTCCATTAGTGCCACGGCAAGTGCGTCGCCCATTGCCAGGGTGGCTGTGGTGCTGCTTGTGGGGGCGAGGTTCAGCGGGCACGCTTCTTTCTGCACGCTCACATCGAGGTGGCACACCGAGTATTTTGCAAGTAGCGATGTTGGGTTGCCCGTCATTGCCACGATGGGTATCTGCATGTCGAGTACCATGGGGATGAACCGCAGCAGTTCGTCGGTGGCGCCGCTGTTGGATATGGCTATAACCACATCGTCGGCGGTCATCACTCCGAGGTCGCCGTGAAAGACATCCAGCGGATTGATGAAAAATGCCGGGGTGCCGGTGCTCGACAGTGTGGCGGCAATCTTGGCTCCTATGTGCCCGCTCTTGCCCACACCGGTTACAATCACCTTGCCGCGGCAGCGCCACATCAGTTCCACGGCGCGCTCAAAGTCGTCGTCCAGTTTGGGAATGAGGTCGAGTATTGCCTGTGCCTCGTCCTTCAGACATTGTATAGCGTAGTCTCTTATGGTCATCGTTTCTTTTATTTATGTTTAGGAGTTAAGTCTTTAGTCCTTTTTATATTAAGTCTTTTATGTCTTTTGGCAGCTAAGCCTTATTCTTTTGAGAGCTAAGCTTTTTCCTTTTGGGAGCTAAGCCATTTCCTTTTGGAAGTTAGGCTTTGTATTTTGGCAGCTAAGCCTTGTCTTTTATCAGCTTTTCCACCAGTCCCTCCAGTTTTTCAAGCTCCAGCATGTTGGCGGCATCGCTCAGTCCGCGGTCGGGGTCGGGATGCACCTCGAAGAAGTATCCTGTGGCACCGAAAGCCTTTGCTGCCTTTGCCATCTGCGGCACAAAGCGGCGGTCGCCGCCTGTCTTGCCGTCGCTTCCTCCGGGCCGCTGCACGCTGTGGGTGCAGTCCATTATCACGTTTGGCACAATCTCCAGCATGTCGCTGATGTTGCGGAAGTCAACCACAAGATTGTTATAGCCGAAACAGTTGCCGCGCTCGGTGAGCCACACCTCTCCAGCACCCGATTCAAGTGCCTTCTCCACGGGATAGCGCATGTCTCTGCCGCTCAGAAACTGCGCTTTCTTTATGTTCACCGTCCTGCCTGTGGCGGCGGCTGCCGTGAGCAGGTCGGTCTGCCGGCATAGGAATGCGGGTATCTGCAGCACGTCGGCAACCTCGGCAGCGGGCTTTGCCTGCCAGCTCTCGTGTATGTCGGTGAGTATGCGCAGACCGTAGCGGCTCTTTATGTCGGCGAGCATCTCCAGTCCCTTTTCCAGTCCCGGTCCGCGAAACGACTTCAGCGAAGTGCGGTTAGCCTTGTCAAACGAAGCCTTGAATATTATGTCGGTGCTCAGCCTGCGGTTTATCTCCACCAGCCTTTTTGCCACTGTGTCCAGCAGCTCTGCGCTCTCTATCACGCATGGTCCTGCTATTATCGTTGTGCTCATTGTTCTATCTTTATTTTATGAATGGTAGGAGGAGTAGGAAGGGTAAGAGGGGTATGTTTAACTTCCCTTAACTTCCTCCAAGTTCTTTATATATACATCCTGCTGCGGGAACGGAATCTCCACTCCGTTCTTGTTGAGCGTATCATAGATGCAGTTCTTTATGTCGCTCTCCACCAGTCCCTGCTTCATAACGTCCACCCAGCACAGCAGTTTCAGATTGATGCTGCTGTCGGCAAACTCAGTGAATATGACTTTGGGCTGGCGGCTGCCGTCAATCCATTCGTGGCTCATTTCTGCAACGGCTTTCTCTATCATGTCAATCACCTCCTTGATGTTGCTGCCGTAGCCCACACCGAAGATGGTGGTCGAGAGCACATAGCCGTTGTTGCGGGTAAGGTTCTTGTAGTTCTTTGTGAACAGCTGGCTGTTCTGGAATGCTATCACCGAACCGTCGAGCGACTCTATCATCGTGCTGGTATAGTTGATGTTTGCCACACGTCCGCGTATTCCGTCACATTCAATGAGGTCGCCCACCTTTATTCTGCCCGTCATGAGCGATATGCCGTAGTAGATGTTCTCAAGAATGTCCTTCGATGCAAAACCGATACCTGTGGACAGTCCGCCCGAGATTACCACGAGCCATGTGAAGCTGATGCCGAGCGTGTAGAGCGAGAACAGAAACCATGCTCCCCACACAAACACCTGCACCACGTTCTTTGCCATCATGAAGTGGCTTGCTGCCGATGTTGGGTCTTTTTGGTAGAAGTGCATCTTGATGAATGCCAGCAGTGTGCGGCTGATGTAGCTGAACACAAACCACAGTATCACCACCACGCAGAGGCGCATCACCGACAGCTTTAGGTTCTCCTGATCTACGAAGTTGGTGTTGAAAGCCTTCCAGCACAGGTCGCTCAGGTTGAATATGTCGGCTGCCCAGTACACGCTTATCATTATCGACGCCACGGCGCAGGCGGGCAGCAGCACATCCTCCACGAGCGCATAGAACCATGTCTTGGTGATGGGAAACTTCTTGCTCTCCACCTCCTTGCCGTGCTTGTTGATGAAGCCCTTCTTCATTCCGTACATCTTTATCCAGTCGCTAAGGCAGGTGATGGAAAGCACGCAGGTGAGCTGCATTATCCACCAGATGATTATCTGTACGCTTGCCAGGGTGTAGCCTTTCCACGACAGCAGCACCGAGACGATGAACACTGCCATCGATGTGTAGGTATAGAACATGTCGAGGCGCGGAATGGCGCGGCGGTGGCTCTTTATTACCTTCCACTGCCACAGCGAGCATGCCAGCAGCACGGGCGGGAATATGAGGTTTACGAGTTCGTTTGGAATCAGTACGATGCGGAACGTTATAACCACGAATCCAATCACTATCAATGGACTGTATATCCGGAACGAACTGCGTATCTGCGCTGTGTTGAGGCGCAGCAGCAGCGAGAACAGGATTACTCCCAGCAGCCATGCAAACTCCACGAGCAGGTCGGCTGCCATGTTTATGAAATTCTGGTCGGCGTTGATTTTCACCAGTCCCACAATCAGTGCAAATGTCACTGTGCTTGTGGCAGTGATTATGTATGGGCGCTTTTCTATGAAGTCGTCTGTGCGGAAGAATCCGGGCATGAACTTTCTCGGTGCGAGAAACTTCAGCACCAGCACGTTGAGCCCCGATGCTATCACGGCGTAGAACACGATGATGACGAATAGCATCAGTATTATCCGACTGTCCCATTGCGAGTTGAGCTTGGGATGCACACGGTATTTCTCCGCTATGCTGCGCTCGGTCTCCTTCAGTGTGGTGGACAGTTTCGACAGAAGTTTCAGATAATTCTCGCCGCCGTTCTTGAATATGCTTGTCTGTATGTTGTTGTAGCGCTTGTTGGCATAGTCGTTGATTGCGCTCAGCCGTTGCTCGGTCTGCTCGTATATGCGCATATACTCCTCGTTGCTCTCGGTGGTTGCCGTGAGCCGGTTCTTTATCGACACTGCCAGTGCCAGACACACGCTGCGGTCGGTCTGCGCCTCGGGCGAGAGCATCGTCACGGGCATCTTCTTCAGACTGCTTATCAGACTGTCATAGCGTGTTATTTCGTGCTGAGTCTGCTCAATGTAGTTCTTAAACGGCAGCTGCTCGCGCTGGAATGTCTTGTATTGCTCTGTCGCCTCATGGCAGGCGTATGTAAGGTTAAACACATAGCCTTCCTTTTGCGAATAGAGCATCAGCGAGTTTTGGTTGCTGCGGTTCATTATGCTTATCAGCTGGGCAAATACCTCCTTGGTGCGCTCCTGTTCCGATTGGCTTTGCTGCGCCAGCTCGCGGTGGATAGTGGTCAGCTCGGTGCGCAGTATTCCTAAGGTGTTGTCCAGGTCCTTTTCTTTCAGGACAGCACTTGCGTCTGTTATTCCTGCAACGAGCAGCAGCAATATTATTATTATCCGATTGACTTCGTCGAATCTCATTTCATAAACTTCTTTAAATTTGAGTGCAAAGATACTACTTTTTTCTGAAATAGTTGTATTTTTGCAGTAAATCTAAAGAAAAATTAATACATAAAGTTGATAATGAAACTGATAGCAGACAGCGGAAGCACAAAAACCGACTGGAGCGTGACTTCCGGCAACAATGTTGCGCTTAGTGTGAAAACTCAGGGAATCAATCCTTTTCATCAGCCGGAGAAGGTTATAAGCGATATTCTCTCCAGCGAGCTTCTGCCGCAGATTGAGTCGGTGGTGGCTTCCGTTTCCGAGATTCATTTCTATGGCAGTGGCTGCAACGAGGCAAATGCCGCCGTCATGCAGGCGTTGCTCTCGCGGGTGTTTAGTGATGATGTTAGTGTGTTTGTCTACAGCGATCTTCTTGCTGCCGCCCGCGCAGTCTGCGGCACGTCTCCTGGCATTGCCTGCATCATGGGCACGGGTGTCAATTCCTGTCTTTACGATGGCGCCGGTATTGTCAGCAATACGCGTCCGCTCGGCTATATTCTCGGCGATGAGGGCAGTGGTGCGGTGCTCGGCAGGCTGTTTCTCAATGCGCTCTACAAAGGCTTTCTGCCGCAGTCCATGGTCGGTGAGTTTGAGCAGTGGATAGGCATGAGCTATCAGGACATCATCACCCGCGTCTATCGAGAACCCATGGCAAACCGCTTTCTTGCCGGCATTGCGCCGTTCATTCACGACCGCCTTGACATTCCTGCCGTGCGCGGCATTGTGGTTGACAATTTCCGCAACTTCTTCCGCCGCAACGTTGTGCAGTACGGTGCCGCCTCATTGCCTGCTGGTGCAGTTGCCTCGTCCGTTGATGCCGCATCATTGCCAGTTGGCGCAGTCGGCAGCATTGCATATTTCTTCCGCGATGAGCTGTGCGAGGCGGCAAGCCTTGAGGGCTTCACACTCAGCCGTGTATTGCGCTCGCCCATGGACGGATTGGTGGCATATCATATCGGCAGTCCTATCCTCACTCCGTGTCTGTGAGCGGTGGGCAGGTCAAGATAGTTGAGGCGGTGCACATATTCCACGCTTATCAGTCCTAATATGTTGCATATTCCCACGGAACACTCGCAGTAGGGCTTGCTGCCGTCCATGCGCGATATGCCGTAATCGTTTTTATTTGTTACCGTTCCCCACAGCGTGCGGAATCCCAGCATCTCATGACAGCCGAGCATGCGCAGGAACGGAATGCGCGAGAGCAGCACTCCGCCGCAGTCCCAGCTGACCATCATGCTGAGATAGCGGTCGTTGGCAAACTCATGGTTGTTTATGAGCATAAATGTTGACGGTGCCGAGAAGTAAGCCATGTTGGCGGCGGGCAGGCACAGCAGCATGAACGGCACCTTGTTCCATTCCGCTCCTGCGCGGGCTCCTATGTCCACGCGCCCTGTGCCTGCCGCAATACGGTTGCTGTAGGCAATCTCGGTGATGTTGTAATCGTAGTTGCTGCGCAGAAATCCCCTGATGCCTGCACGGTGCGACAGCGACACCACTGAGTTCTTTGTCGGGCGGAGGTCAATCTCCATAGTTGCGTCCGCCAAATGCATGGTCGTGCGCATGGCTTCGCTCCAGTCGCCCACGGTTGCAATCTTCTGCATCGAAATCTGTGCCGATGCCTTCAGCATTCGGTTGAAGTCGTAGTCGAAGTCAATCTGCTGGCGGTTAATCCTCACAAACTCGCCCACCGATGTCCATCGCAGCGAGGTGAGGAAGTTCTCGTCGTATGTGCTGTTGAAAATCTCGAATGGCATACCGATGTCGCGCATCGCCGTCACCGACACGCTGCGCTGCGGATATTCGTCGGGCTGATACAGCTTTTTGTTCAGCGAGTATGTGGCGCGTGCGCTGAAATAGTTTTCCCTGCTCTTGAAGCCGCGTGAGTAATATCCCTTGAAGAACCATTGCGGATGAAGCGCGGCAGTGGTGCGTCCGCCAAAGCGCGGACGGAAACCGTCGATGGAGTTGCGCATCACTATGCGCGATATGGGTCCCAGCTCTATCTTCTTTCCAATGCGCACATACTTCACCGACTCCATCATGCGCCTCTGGGCTGCCTCCAGCATCTCCTTCTGCGCCTCTGCCTCGCGCTGTTGCTTGTGCAGCTCGTCCAACCGCAGCAGCGAGTCTATCTCAGCCAGGAATTGCTGCAGGTTGGTGGTGTCGGGCATTGCTTCCTGCGCATTTCTATCCTGCTCTTTTGCATCCGGAACAGTTTCGCTCTGAGCCCTTGCCGCCATACACAACACCATACAGAGCACAACTCCCCACAGGCGCGTCATCATTGGCGGTTGAAATATTTTTCGGTCAGTGTCCTGCAATAGTCCTCGTGCTTGCCGTGCATGTTGATGTATATGGCGCTGAACACCACAATCTCCACAAGCGGATAGAGCCACGGAATATTTGCCAGACAGGACACATAGCAGAATATTGCGCGCCAGTTGAACGTCAGGGCGTTTGCCCACTTCATCAGCGGCAGCGACCCCAGTCGGAAATCCTCGCGCAACGGCACGGGAATGTCGGCGGCATTGGGATAGCGCTCCCTGATGGCGGCATAGAACCGCTGAAACTCGGGCGTGGCTTTCTCCTGCGCACGGCAATACTTGTAGTAGTTTGAATAGAAAAGATGTGCAAACCACTCGTGCGGAAACTTAGGCAGACTGTTCTTTATCTCCAGCTGCGCATCGGCGCGGTCCAGCTCGCTGCCCTCCTTGCCAAGCAGGAAGAACAGGTGTATCTGGCGGTAGTAGTCGGCAAGGCGCGCCTGGTTGGCATGGCAGCCGAAACCGGCTATAGTGCATATCACAAAGCCATACCACGAGCACTCGTAGCCCATCACCGTCACCGGACTGTTCATCATCCTGAACGCCAGTGCAAAGTAAATCACCACAAACCACACATCGCCTGCAAAGCCGTCGAGCACCCTGCCCGTCAGCGACCGCTTGTTGTATATCCTCGCCATCTGCCCGTCGGTGGAGTCGCAGAAGTTGGCGAGCATCAGCAGCGCCACTCCGCACAGGTTGTGCGTCAGGTCAGGGAAATAAAACATATAGCCTGCCGCTGCTCCGAGAAACATCGACAGGATGGTGATTACCGTTGGGTGAATGCCCATGCTGCCCCACAGCAGGGCAAATGCCAGTCCGATGGGACGGGTGAAATATACGTCGATGTTCTCCTCTGTGTCGGCGCTCTTGAACGATGCCTTCAGCAGTTCGCCGAAGGTGCGCTGCTCTCCGTTTATATTGAATGTCATAGCCTTTTTGTTTTTATTCTCCCTTTCCCAGAAAATTCTCAGCCTTGGCAATGTCGGCGGCATGGTCGATGTCGAGCACCTTGCTGAAGGGATAAGCCTGCAGCCTGACTCCCACCGCCACGAGTGCACGCTGGAAGTTGCGCATACGCGACAGACCGTTCTCCATGCACAGCTGCAGCACCCTGATAGCCTTGCCGTTGAGCCCGTAGATGCCGCCTGAGATGTAGTGCGGATGGTCGCTGCTGTCAAGAAATCCCGTGATGCGCATATTGCCGTCCACGTCCACGTGCAGCGGCGACTCATCGTCTATATAGTCGGTCACGCCCATCATTCCGTCGGCGGTTCCCTCCGTCAGTGCCTTGTTGAAACTGTCCACGTAGCTCCTGAACTCGCTTTCCCGGAAAATGGTGTCCACCGTTGTGAGCACAAACGGTCCGTCCTCCAGGTATTTGCTTATCTCCGAAAAACTGTGCATCGAGCTTGGCGTAGACTTGATGACAAAGCGCAGCGGCACGGGACGGCCGTTCAGACCGTCGCGCTGCAGCTCCACGAGGTGGCTGCTCACCAGTGTTGTCTGGTCGTTGCAAATCACTACTATCTCTTCAGCCTGATTGTCCATAAAGATGCGTATCAGTCTGTCTATGAGATGTTCTCCGCCCACTTTCACCAGAGGCTTGGGCGATGTTATTCCTTCTGCTGCAAGACGGCTTCCCTCACCGGCTGCGATAATTGCGAATTTCATATTTTTTTTGTTTTTTTTTAGGAGGGGTAGGAGTTGTAGGAATTGTAGGAATGGTAGGAGGGGAAGAGATTTTCAACTCAATATTCTTCATTCTTCACTCTTCATTCTTCACTCTTCATTCTTCATTTCCTCAGAACGTCATTCTGAACATAAACCTTATGCCGTGCTTGTTGGCGGTGGGCAGGTCGAGATAGTTCATGCGGCGCACATATTCCACGTGGAAAATCTTGAAGATGTTGTGCACGCCGGCGATAAGCTCCACATACGGGCGGTTCTTGTCCATCACATAGCAGCCCTCGGGGAAGTACATCAGCCTTCCGTCGCCTGCGTTCTGCTCAAGATAGGGGTTGTTCTTGTCGGTGAGCGTGCCCCACAGGCACTTCACTCCTAAGTACTCGCGCCACTTCAGCTTCTTCAGCAGCGGTATGCGGTTGAAGATTTTTCCGTTGAGGTCCCAGCTCATGTCGAGCGATGCGTAGCGGTCGTTGAGGAACTCCATGTTGTTCACGAGGTTGAATGTCTCGTCCTCTATGATGTACGACAGGTTGGCGGCAGGAGTGATGAGCAGCGGATAGGGCACCTTGTTCCACTGTGCGCCGCCCTTGATGTAGATGTCAATCTTTCCCCAGCTCTTCATCCAGAAGCGCTTGTAGAGCTCCACGTCGGTCATGTTGAATGAGTACTCGCCGCCCAGCACGTTCTTCAGTCCGATGGTGTGTCCCACGAGGAACACCGGCGCGTCGAGGTTGATTTTCAGGCGGCGCTGCTTGGTGTTGATGAACGTCTCGCCCGGCGCAAACCTCAGCTGCAGGCTCAGCTCCGTGGTGCGCAGCGTGCGCTTCATGCGTGCGGCGGGGTCGTCATATCCCTGTCCGTTGTTCATGAAAATATAGCGCATGGCTCCGCAAGGCTCGTTCTCCTCCAGTTTCAGCCCGAGCGTGGTCTTGAATCCCCAGTCCTCCTCGCGCTCAAACTTCAGTTCCTGACGGTTGTACCACATCATCTTGTCCACCGTAGCCCACTTGAATGCCGTGAACACATTATCCTTGTCGGTGTGCACGAACTTGTCGCTCGGCGAGCACACGTCGTATGTTGATGTCAGCGTGAGCGTGCGTTTGGGGAACTCGCGCGGCAGATACTCCTTCTTGTTGAACGAGTAGATGAGCGAGCCGCTGTAGTAGTTTTTGTGGCTGCCCCATGCGTGGGCGTAGTATCCCGCCCAGAACCAGTTTTTGTTCATGTTGGCGGTGGACTGCGCCGATATACGTGTGCGGTAGCCGTCGATGAAGTTCTTGGTAATCATCGTGTTGATAGGTCCGATGTCCACCTTGCTGGGATTGCCCGTCTCCACGAAGTTCTCTATCAGTGCTTTCAGTCCGAAGATGATATACTTGAATCCCTTTATCTGCTCCAGATTGTGCACGAAAGCGTCCATCGAGCTCTCGCCCTTGGTGAGGTTCACCTGGCGGTACTGCGCCCAGAACTGGTCGCCGCGCATCATGGCGTCTGCCTCCTTCACCTCCTTAGCCTTTCCCTTGAACAACTGCCTGGGCAGCTCGTCGAAGGCATAGTCGGTGAGTCGTGTGGAGCGCATCACGCAGCACTTCTGCAGGAAGCTCGCCAGCTTCAGCTCCGCCACCATGTCGTCGCGTGTGAGCACCCACGTTGAGTCGGGCAGCTGCGAGAACTCCTGCACTATCTGCATGTTCTCCACAAAGTTCACGTCGCTCTTCTTGGGGATTGTCAGGTCGCAGCGCTTCACCTGGTAGCTGCTGTCGGCGAGCACGTAGAGGTCGCCCCTGAAACCAAAGTCCTGCTGGTTGTTGGGCAGGAAGTGCAGGTGAATGCACTTGTCCTTGTCCACCATCAGCGTGTCCTCGATGTAATAACGGTAGAATGCTATTCCGTCCTCGCCGATGGGCGATGTAAACGGATATTGCAAAAGCCGGATCTGATCATCATATATGTTGACATCGGTAAACACATCTTTCAGAACATTGGTCACAATATCGCCGGTCTGAAAGAGGTCGTTAACTCCCGAAGAGTTTATTCCCTTTACTATAGTCTTCTCACTGTGCGGATGCTTGCGGTAAATTTTTTGCGACACCGTCTCGTCCACCGACACGGGCAGGATGAGCTTTCCCGTGTACTCGCTCTTCTCCACCTGGTCCTTGAGCCAGGGGCGCTTCTTGAACTTCTCCGAGTTCAGCGTGTCGTCGTTCACCTCGTTCAGGGCGAGGGTGATTTTCTGGTATTTGTTATACTGGTAATAGTCGCGTGTCTCCAGTGATGTCTGCTTCTTGTGAGCCACCACCTTTTTCATCAGCTCCACTGCGGGGTTGTTCTTGCGCGAATAGCGCTTGCGCTTAGCCTTTACGGTCACCTCCTTGAGGTACTTGTTGTCGGGCTTCAGCTTGATGTTCATCGTTCCTTTTGTCTGCGAGGTCACCGTCACGGTCTTCGCCACATAGCCCACTGCACTGAAAGTGAGCTGCCATCCCTCATATCTCGAAATCTTGTATTTGCCGTTCATCGTGGCAATGGCACTCACGTTATGCCCCTTGTACATCACGGTGGCAAACGGAATGCTGTCACCATTCTCCGCGTCAATCACATAACCCGAAATCTGGGCTTTGACGTTGATGGCAACTGCAAACAATAATACAAATAGAAATGTTATCCCTTTCACTAATTCATAATTATTAATTCATAATTCATAATTGGCTGCGCTGTGTTAATTTATAATTCATAATGCATAATTCATAATAGTCTGCGCAGTCATTATGTGCAAATCGATTCATTAACCCAATAATGCATAATCCATAACCTTGCTCCCTTGGCGGTGTTGCAAAACAATTATGAATTATGCATTATGGATTATGAATTAATTAATCGATTTCCTCGTCAGCCTCATAGCCGCCCATCTCGCGGATGGCGTTCTTCAGCATGGTGTACTGCTGGTAGAGGTGGTTCACAGCCTCCTCGCCATTGGTGTAGTCGTGCATTGGCGATTTGAGGAAGAAGCTCAGGAAGCGCTGTGTGCCGTAGCGTCCGGCGCGTGCAGCGAGGTCGCTCAACAGACAGAGGTCGAGACACAGCGGAGCGGCGAGGATAGAGTCGCGGCAGAGGAAGTTGATCTTGATCTGCATCGGGTATCCCATCCATCCGAAGATGTCGATGTTGTCCCATCCCTCCTTGTTGTCGTTGCGCGGCGGATAGTAGTTGATGCGCACCTTGTGGTAGTACTGTGTGTCCTCGTCGTTGCCGTGGCCATAGAGGTCGGGCTGCACGTCGGGCTTGAGGATAGTCTCCAGTGTAGAGAGCTTCGACACCTCCTTTGTGCGGAAGTTTGCAGGCTCGTCGAGCACCAGACCGTCGCGGTTGCCGAGGATGTTGGTAGAGAACCATCCGCTCAATCCCAGGCAGCGTGTGCCGATGATTGGCGAGAATCCGCTCTTCACCAGAGTCTGACCTGTCTTGAAGTCCTTGCCTGCGATAGGCATCTTGGTCTTCTCGGCAAGCTCCCACATTGCAGGGATGTCCACTGTGGTGTTAGGCGCACCCATGATGAACGGTGCACCCTCCTCGAGGGCAGCCATGGCGTAGCACATAGATGGAGCCACGTGCTCGGTGTCGTTAGCCTTCATTGCAGCCACGAGGTCGTCGAGCTTGTAGTGAACCTCCTCGCACACAGGAACATAGATTTCGGTAGACGCAGCCCAGAGCACCACGATGCGCGAGCAGCCGTTGTCAGCCTTAAACTTGCGGATATCCTCGCGAATCTGCTCCTTCATGTCCCAGCGGTCCTTGCACTCCTTCACGTTGTCGCCGTCCAGGCGCTTAGCGTAGTTCTTGTCGAATGCCGCCTTCATAGGCACGATCTTCATCAGCTCGTCCTTCACAGGCTCGATGTCCTTCTCCTTCAGAACCTCGGCATACATTGCTGCCTGATAGGCGTTCTGCGGATACACGTCCCATGTTCCGAATACAATGTCGTCGAGCTTTGCCATTGGCACAATCTCACTATATGGCAGATATTTCTTGTCGGCGCCCTTGCCAACACGAATTTTGTCGTACTGTGTCATTGAACCTACAGGTTTTGCAAGTCCGCGGCGAGTCATAAGCACACCAGTCATGAAGGTTGTGGAAACAGCTCCGCAACCAACAACCATGATTCCCAATTTGCCTTCAGCAGGCTTTACATTAGTTTGTTTCATTACCTTTTAAGTATGTAAGTTATTTCAATTATTAATTATTAATTATTACTTATTATCTTGTCAGCGCAGCTGCCGTCGGGCTCGTCGTCGGTCCAGCCCTCGCCCTTTATCCACACCGTGCGGCATCCTATGGTCTTTGCCGGAATGATGTCCTTGTCGTAGCTGTCGCCGATAACCACGCATTCCCCGGCTTTAAGCCCCAGCGCCTCCACGCCGAGGGAAAAAATTCTCGGGTCGGGCTTGCGTATGCCCACCACCGCGCTCTCTATCACCTTGTCGAACAGTCCGCCGAAGCCCATCTCCTGGAGCACCGTCTCCACGTTGCCGTAGAAGTTGCTCACCAGCACCATGCCCGCCCCGGGATTGTCCCTGCGCAGTTGCTTCAACAGCTTTACGCTCTCCGCGGTAAATCCGCAGGTTCTTGAGTATATGTCGTCCAGCACCTTGCCGTGCCATTGCTCAACATCAAATCCCTCCTGCCTTTCGGCTATGTACTCCATCTCTATGCGCAGCTTGGTGTCGAGCGTGCGGCGGAACGTGAAGTCGGGCATTATTATGCGGTTCTTGCCCAGCGTGCGCTCCGCGTGTACGTAGGCATCGCGGAACATCTGTTCCGTCACTGGCACTCCGCACCTCTCGTAGGCGTGCCACAGAGCCTTGCCCCAGTGCATTCCGCCTGTGTCGAGCGTGCCGCCATAGTCGAAGATATAGCCCTTTGTGGGGAATGAAGAATGAAGAATGAAGAATGAAGAATCAAAATGCAAAGGAGAGGAGAGTGAAGAAACTTCGTTCTTCCCTTCCTGTCTTTGCTGTCCTTCTTCTATATTTAAATTTTTCATTTTTCTTTATATTTTCATTAACTTCGTTGATTCTTCATTGACTTCGTCGATTTTCGGCTGCACCTCGGAAGAGCTCAAGCTCGCTTGGCTCTTCGCTCGGTTTGCACGAAAATTCTTCATTCTTCATTCTTCATTTTCACATATTCAGCTATTGCCGCTGCAGCTTCGTCGCGGCACCGCGAGAAGCTGGGCCAGTCGTTGAAGTCTATTATCACAAAGTTGCCGTTGGCTGTCACTATGGCATCGCCGCCATACACACCCACGCCTATCATGCCGGCAGCCTTCTCCGCCGTGTCGTGCAGCCTGCGGATGTCAAATTCATAGTGGCTGGGCTTGCCGTTGCGCTGCTCGTCGCCAAACTTCCACTGCCCGTCGTCGCCGGGATAGTATGTGCGGAAGAAGTTCTGCCCTGCCACTCCGTAGAATTTTATCAGGTCGCCCTCCACGTGTGCCTGCACCACCACCTCGCCTATGCCGTCGGCAGCCATCTGCCGCCGTGTCGCTTCCATAGCCTCGCGCGTGGGGGCAAACCTCACGTCGGCGCTGCTCTCTGCCACTCCACAGGCGCGCTTCAGCCAGTAGCCCTTGTTGCCCTCCTCGGGCGGCAGCGGCACTCCTGCCTCTCTCAGCCTTTCGTTAAGCTGCTTGCGGCAGCAGCACAGGCTCACGCCCCGGGTGCTGTTCACCACCGTGCAGCCCTCTCTCTCTCTCATGCCCAGCAGCCGCAACGTCTCCCCGCTGCGCCCCATCGACACATAGATGCCGTAGCCGCCACCGTCTGCCTGGAGCCCGTCCTCGCTCACCGTGCTTACCGTCATTCCTTCAGACTGCAATATACGACAAACGCTCTCCAACACGGCGGCATCCTTGTCCACCGAATTGGGAGAGTACCGCTTGGCTCTTCCTATTGCCAGAACGTTGCATTTAGGGCTGTCACTTTTATCCAACACAGCTTCTTTTCTAAGTTCTTAACAAGCGTTGGCGGCTGTATTTTTTCCAGCCGTTTTGGCTTTCGGCTGCAAATATATGAATTTTTTATGAATAAAGAAAACTTTTTAGGGTATTTTTTGTTTTTTTGTATAATCTCTTGATTTTTGTGTCTCTTTTGTAACAGTTCAGGTATGTTTTAAAATTAACCACAGAGACACTTTTGAACGTGAATGGCGATGTTGCTTGTCGGCTGAGTGTGAACGGTTTTCTTATTTGAACAGTATTTTTTTATTTGAACAGTATTTTTTTTTGAACAGTAATGACCAGTAATGAACCAGTAATGACCAATAAATAATATTTATGGCAATGCCACCAATAAACAAAAATTTTTGGCAATTATTTGCGTCAGCAAACATTATTATTTTTTGGTCATTATTCGCAAGCTCATCAGCTTCGCAGTTTCTGGTTCATTACTGGTTCATTACTGGTCATTACTGTTCAAAAAAAAATCTCCCGCTGTTTAAAGCCACGTCCGTTCCACTCAACCCGCCACACACTTGACGCTCCACTCCCTCACCGCCACCTCGCATCCACCGGCAAACGGCGGCGTGCTGTCGTCGTACACCTCGTGGAAGTCGTGCTCCAGCATGTCGATAATCCGCGCTATCATTATGAGCTTCTCATGCACGGTGTGTTTCTGCAGCAGCAGAAACCTAAGCATGGTGTAGAACTGCGCGAGGCTTATAGCCTGCCCGAGCTTCACCTTCTGATAGGCTCCGCATCCGAAGTGGAATGAGCGCAGCAGGCGCACGGTGATATTGTCGTTCTCTGTGATGATGCTCCAGAAAGCCGATGTGATGCTTCCGGTGAGGATAAATCTTTTCATGTCTTAATCTGTGTCTTAATTGTTGTTCTGTGTTAAACAACGGGCACTTTGTGTTAAATGACCGTTATCGGATGTTAAAATTGTGCTTGACATTGTCAAGAGCGCTTTTTTCGCTTTTCCCGCTTTTTTTCGTTACATTTGCGGCGGATTTTGGCAAGGTGCCGTCCTTTTCCGCTTTATAAACTAATACAGTGGGAAACAATAAATTAACTTTTCAAAAATACAGAAAACTATGAGATTAAGCATGTTTTCGAGCTACACCAGCAAGCAACCGGTGGAAACCACCGTCGAGGCTGTAGTGGAGCGTATTCGCAGCGACAAGTCGCTGAAGTCACTAACCGAGACCTACCGTCATACAGGCAACCGCCGGGTGAAACAGGAGAGCCCCCTGTTCATGGTGGCGGCTGTAATGACTAACGGCAAATGTTGTGCCAATGTGGAAAAACTGACAGGATTGTCGCTTGTTGACATTGACCACGTGGAAACTGACAGAATGGCAGAAATAAGGCGGCGGGTGCTGACAGACCGTCACACCATGATGTGCTACACCACCATCAGCGGCTCGGGGCTGAGGATTATCTTCAGATACGAGACTGACGGCGTGCAGGGACTCACTGCGCAGAAGGCGTTCTACCCGAAGGCGTTTGCCGCGGGCAACGACTACTACGCGCAGCTGCTCGGAGTGGAGACCGACCGCCAGTGCAAGAACGTGACGCGACTGTCGGGGCTTGCCCACGACCCCGGGGTGTACCACAACCCCCATGCCGATGCCTTCACCGCCGCGGAGATTGACGCCCACTACAGCGCCACCACGGGGCGAGTGAGGACACGGGCGCGGCAGGACAGCCGCATACAGGCTTACTACGACACCACAGTGGCGCCGCGCCTCAAGCGCGAGAAGGTGGTCTACGCCCCGGGCTGCCACAACCAGTATGTGATGCGCGTGGGCTACATGATGGCGGCAAGGCGCTACAACATGCAGGCGGTCACGGAATGGGCGCTGCGGCAGTTTGCCGACTACGACGGCACCGAACAGGTGATACGCTCGTGCTACAGCGGGGTGGCGGAGCGCACCCAGACTGTGCGCCGCCAGGCTGCCGCCACTGCCTCAGCCACCGCCTCGGTGGCGGAGATTCAGGACTATCTCACCCACAACGTGGAGCTGCGCCACAACACCGTGACGCAGCGCATTGAGTACCGCATGCGCCAGCAGGGCGGCAGCGGGCAGTGGCAGCTCATCAACGACCGCGCCATGAACACCATCTGGCTCGACATGTCGGCTACGGCAAAGGTCAGCCCCTTCGACCTCATGCGCGTGATAGAGAGCGACTACACGCCGGCGTTCAACCCCTTCCTCCACTACCTCAAGGCGCTGCCGCAGTGGAGCCCCGGCGACACCGACCACATAGCGCGGCTGGCGGCAACGGTGAGGGTCAAGGGCTCGCAGGAGGCGTTTGCCGGAGTGCTGCGCAAGTGGATGGTGGCAATGGTGGCGGCATGGCTCAACCCCGAGGTGGTGAACCACGTCATACTGGTGCTCATAGGCAAGCAGGGTGCCTACAAGACCACGTGGTTCAACTATCTGCTGCCGCCCGAGCTCAGGAAATATTTTTATATCAAGACCAACTCCGGGCGCATGTCGAAGGACGACCTGCTGGTGCTCTCGCAGTATGCGCTGATATGCTGCGAGGAGCTCGACACGCTGCGCCCAGCCGAGCTCAACCAGCTCAAGGCGGCGGTGACCATGCAGACCACCAACGAGCGCGCCGCCTACGCCCACTTCCATGAGCAGCGCCGCCACATAGCGTCGTTCTGCGGCACGGGCAACAACCCGCAGTTCCTCACCGACCCCACGGGCAACCGCCGCTGGATGCCGTTCGAGGTGGAGAGCATCACGTCGCCACGCGAGCAGCCCTTCGACTACGAGGGCATCTACAGCCAGGCTTACGCCCTCTACCTCAGCGGATTTGAGTACTGGTTCTCTGCCGGCGAGGTGGAGGCGCAGGCGCGCCACAACAGCCACTTTGAGAGCCCCAACCTGGAGCGCGAGCTGGTGAGCCTATACTTCCGCAAGCCCGCGGAGGGCGAGCGCCCCATCTTTGTGTCGGCGGCAAGGGCGATGCAGATTATCGGTGCCGGAATAGCGCAGAAGCTCAGCCCCACGCGCATCGGCATTGCGTTTCGTGAGTTGGGATTTAAGTGCGTAAGATACAATGGCTCAAGAGGATATATGGTGATACAGCGCACAGTGGAAGAGATAATGCTGTATCAGAAAAACATCTCCTTGCAAGAGGCTGAGGACGACGCGGCAGAATGATGCACTTGACACTCTTGACACTTGTGACAGGCTTTTTTGAACCCTTCACGCGCGCAGGCGGGCGGGAAAGTTTAAAAATCGTGGTGACACGTGACACCTGATTTCCCTTAGGGTTCGAAAATGCCTGTCACAAGTGTCAAGAGTGTCAACTGAAAATTAAATCCTCAACGTATTTATTCTGCGATTAATATATTTTTTTTGAACAGTAATGCCCAGTAATGAACCAGTAATATTCATAAATAATATTTTGTGGCGATGCCACTAATGAACAAAAATTTTTGGCAATTATTTGCTTCAGCAAACATTATTATTTTTTTCATTACTGGTTCATTACTGGACATTACTGTTCAAAATAACATATATTGCTGTTGAAACCCTCAAAAAACATCAGAAAAATGAAATTTACAATAAGAACATACGACAAGCACGAGCTGGCGCAGCTCTACTTCCCCGATTCCGACCGCGACACCGCCCTGCGCCACCTGCGGCGGTGGATAATCCGCTGCCCCGACCTCTGCCAAAAGCTCGCGGAATCAAATGCCGCCGTCAAGGCAAAAACCTACACTCCGCATCAGGTAAGGCTCATAACCTACCACCTCGGAGAGCCATAAGTGATGGTGATTGTCCGAGAACGTCTGCCGCACTTTCTTTTAGGCACGGATTACACGGATTTCACTGATAAGATAAATTAAGGAAGAACCGTGATAATCCGTGTAATCCGTGCCTAAAAAACGTTCGCTGTTTACAGGGATGCAAAAAAACACCCCGTGTCGGACATCTACGGACAATGTCGGACACGGGGATTCTGAAATTTCGTACCTTTGCACTGTAAACAAACACAAACACGCCTTAAGGGTCCGCCAATCGCGGTTACAGCCGGCTAAATCGCCGATTGAGGACTCCAAATCGCCGTTTCGGGCGCGCCAATCGGCGATTTGCGGCAACATAGCGAGTATTGACAAAAACAAAGTCTAACCATTTAAACACAAAAAACAATTATGGCACTGAAATTTCAACTGGTACAGAAAAGCAATCCTATGACCAAGGGCGAGAAGCTCTGGTACGGAACAGTGAGACACGAGGAACCGATGATGGTGCTCGACGACCTCTCGAAGCACATGTCGGAGCACAACAGCCCCTACTCAAAGGGACTCATCAAGGGAATACTCACCGACATGGTGTCGTGCATCAAGGAGATGGTGCTCGTGGGACGAAAGGTGAAGATCGACGACCTCGCAATCTTCTCGCTCAAGGTGAAGAGCAAGGGAGAGAAGGACCCCAAGCAGTGGACCGTGGCAAAGGACATCACCAACGTGCACCTCAGCTCACGAGCCACGGGCGAGTTCTCAATAGACAACCTCAAGGAGGCTACGCTCGTGGAGTATCCCGACTACACGTCGCCGCGACGGGCTGAGGACGAAGGCGGCACCGGCGGCACCGGCACCGGCGACAACGGCGACAGCGAGCTGTAAACACTAAACACTTAACACAAAACATTGAACACTATGAAGAAAGAAACCTGGAAAAAAGTTATTAACGTAATAATCACTGTGCTGACAACCATACTGGGCTGTTTCGCAGTACAAAGCTGTATGTGACTATGATTACATACACATTTCCCATCATTATCGGCGGCGAGGAAGAGGTGCTCAACGAGCGCTCTCTCCTCACCGAGGTGGAGGAAGGCATGATGATGAGCGGCACCGATGCCGTGCGCTTCATCGTCATCCACTGCTCCGCCACACGCGTCAACCGCAACTACACCGTGGAACAGATGATGCGCGACCACAAGGCGCGCGGCTTCCGCACCATAGGCTACCACTTCTACATACGCAAGAGCGGAGAGGTGACCCAGCACCGCAGGCTCCTCGAAGTAGGGGCACACGCCCAGGGCTACAACCGCTGCAGCATCGGAGTGTGCTACGAGGGCGGGCTGGATGCCGCAGGACGCCCTGCCGACACGCGCACCGAAGAGCAGCGAGCCATGCTCCACGAACTGCTGCAGAAGCTCCACAGCCTCTTCCCCAAGGCATACATCGTGGGGCACAACGAGCTGCCCGGAGTAACCAAGGCTTGCCCCTGCTTCTCCTGCGGCGAGTACTGCTACCTCATGCCGTGATGCTCCGCTGCGGTCTTGGTTTCTGTTTTTATCCACTGCGCCCTTTTCAGGGCTGACACTGCGCCCTAACGGGCAACACGGCTTTTCCTTTGCCGATAATCCGGGCGACACTGCACTGCTAACGCAGTTTGTGGGCGTGCTCCGCACGACACGGCTCGTTTTAGTGTCCGCTATTTTGCGCCGTGTCATCCGTAGGATGCCCTGCTATCACCGCACGGTGATGCCGTGTAGCTCTCCCTCCGCCTCAATGCAAAAGCCGTGTCAGCTCGCAGAGCAGCCGTGTCAGCCCGGAGGGCGCAGTGGATAAAAAAAAACAAAACTCCCCGGGGCAACACCGTGCCCCGGGGAGTTTTCCTTTTCCGTTTTACGCAAACGGTCCGTCGTATGGATTTCCGTTGTCAATGGGATACCCGTCTTCGGGGTTGCCGTTGCCCGGGCTCGTGCAAATCATCTGCTGCATATCCACCTCAATCACCGTTATCTGCGGCTTCACGTATTTCTTCTTTATATCTGTCATGTCCGTTGTTTTTTTTATCCGTTAATCTTTATCATTACCTCACAATCATCTTCTTGCCGTTCTTTATCACCACGCCCTTGTAGCCGCTGCCCACGCGCTGCCCCTGCAGGTTGTACATAGGCGCATCCGCACCACCGTCGGCGCCGCTCACGGTAGAGCTTATCCCCGTGGTCTCGCCATCGTCAAACTCCACCGAGAGACGCGCCGGGGCGCTGCCGCCTGTAGTCTTTTTCTTCAGCCTTATATAAGCGCGGCAGGGGGCTACGCTTGCGCCCGCGGTGGCTCTTTTGAAGTCGCCTGCTGCCGTCCAGCCGTAGTAGTCATATAAACTGTTTTTTAAGTATTCCTCTGTGAATGTAAGTTTTTCGTAAACGCCGCGAAAGCCCCCGATGAGGGTACCGTTGTCATTTATATCGTAATTTTTCACATATTTTGTAGAGGATATGTCAACATCGTCCTTTACCTCTATCTTTGTAACGTCAGCTTTGTTCTTGTCCGGTATAAACAGATAAGGCTTGTTTGCCTCAGTTGCACCTTCAACCTTTGTAAACTTCACTGTGCGGTTGACTTTGTCGTAGCCGCTGAGTTCGTAGAACGTACCGTATTCTGTGGTGTTTGTTATTGCAAACGGCAGGCAGACGGTATGGGGCTTGCCTGCTGCGAATGTGCGGGTGAACGTAACGTTGTTTGCCGTAAAATTGTATGGAAAGATTACTGGCGTGTCTTCGTCGTTGTTTAAAGTTATGTCGACAGTGCCGTCGCCCTCATACTTATCCGCACCATCTTTCTTTACCATAAGATTCACTCCCGTCTTGTTTTCCCATATCTTTTTTTGATTGTCTGACGTAACAAACACAAGGGCATTGCCTTCTATTTTTATGTATGTGTTTGTGTCAAACATATTATTATATTGTTCTGTTCTTGACATATCAAAGCTGCCAATGGTGAGAGTGAGTCGGCTGCTACAGTCGTCAAACATATAACTCATATCAGTCACGCTTGATGTGTTGAAGCTGCTGAGGTCAAGCGAGGTCAGTGCTTTGCAGCCTTGAAACATAGAACGCATATTTTCCACCTGTGATGTGTTGAAGCTGCTGAGGTTAAGCGAAGCCAGTTTGCTGCAGCCATCAAACATAGATTGCGTATTTCTTGTTTTAAAATTGTTGCCGAAAGTAATTTTTTCAAGGCTGCTGCAGTCTTGAAACATAGAAATAGTATTGGCTGCCCCTGATGTGTTGAAGCTGCTGAGGTCAAGCTCAGTCAGGCTGCTGCAGCCGTAAAACATATTCACCATATTTGTCACCTCTGATGTGTCCAAATATTCAATGCCTTTTATTCTCGTAAGACCTGTAAAATCACTAAACCAGTTATTACAACTCGTGACATTAAAATCCTTGAAACTTTTCTCAAACACAACTTGGGTGATTGAGCCTTTTTCAGTTGCGCTGTTCCATTCGGGGAACTCAATATTTGCCGGGTATATTTCCCAAGCTTTGGTGTATTTTATGTTTTTTTTATCGGGACTGGGGTTATCGCTGCTGCTGCCGCCTTCGATTTCAACTGTTATTTCTCCACCTGTAGCATTTACGGTAGTAGTTGTGTACACAAAGTACATTGTGTAGGTTGTACTGCCTTCATTTGAATGCAAAAGCGCATAGGCTGTAGGTTTTTGCTCTGTAGTTTCACCTTCCGCCCAGATTTTCCCCGTAGCCATGACCAACAGTGCCATGACTGCAAATAGAATTTTCTTTCTCATAATCTTTTAATTATTTTTTAGTT
>ENA-OYXU01000027-OYXU01000027.1-human-gut-metagenome-genome-assembly--contig:-NODE-27-length-74398-cov-8.764712_pt1 | contig 74398 bp, 56 predicted proteins | sample MGYA00243243_ERZ653435 | MGnify/ENA primary metagenome ERZ653435 (study PRJEB26926, sample SAMN06165113) | human gut metagenome | biome: ENVO:00009003; feature: ENVO:2100002; material: ENVO:00002003... | reverse complement strand
GAGATGCAGCGTAGTCTCGTGGGCTCGGAGATGTGTATAAGAGACAGGGCATAGTCGTTGAGAATGGTCTGCTTCTTGTCCTTCTGCTCGTTCAGGGCTTTTTCGGTGTTTGCCACATCGTCCTTGTGCTCCTGTGTCAGGTCCTCGGGCTTCACGTCCTTTTCTGCGGCGTGGAGTGCGGCAAGGCGTGCCTCCTGTCCCTTAATCTCGCTGAGCACGGGGGTAAGTGCCTCAGTGGTGTTTGCCTTGCAGTCGTCGAGCACGCGCTTCACAAGCGGATGGTCGCTGTTGAGTACCATCGAGTAGCTGTCGGGCATCTCGCCGTAGAAGCTCATTCCCGGCTGGAAGCGGCTCATCTCCTTCATGCGGCGCATATACTCGCTCTGTGTCACCACCATCGGCTGCGACTCCTCGCCCAGTGCCTGCACCTCTACATAGAAGTTTGCCTTGTCCATCTTTGGCATCATGCTCTGGAACACGGCTGACAGTTTGTCAGTGTCCTCCTGTGGCAGCTCTGTTTTCTTGGCGTCTTCCTTCACGATGAGACGGTCAACCACGTCGCTGTCGACACGCACGAAGCGGCTCTTCTCAAGTTTCTGCTCCAGCATGCCTGTCATCGGCACGTCAAGCTGTCCGTCGAACACCATCACGCTGTAGCCCTTCTTCCTGGCAGCCTCGATGTAGCTGTACTGCTCCTCCTTGTCGGTGGTGTAGAGATAGATGAGGTTGCCTTCCTTGTCGGTCTGCTGGTCGGCAATGAGTGTCTTGTACTCGTCGAGGGTGAACAGTTTGTCATCGGTGTCCTTTATCAGGGCGAACTCCTTGGCACGGTCGTAGAAGCTCTCCTCCGACAGCATTCCGTAGTTGATGAACAGTTTCAGGCTTTCCCACTTCTCCTCGTATGCCTTGCGGTCTTCCTTGAAGATGCTGCTCAGACGGTCGCTCACCTTCTTGGTGATGTAGGTGCTGATCTTCTTCACGTCGCGGTCGCTCTGCAGATATGAGCGGCTGACGTTAAGCGGAATGTCCGGCGAGTCGATTACGCCGTGGAGCAGGGTGAGGAACTCAGGCACGATGCCCTCCACCTGGTCGGTCACGAACACCTGGTTGCAGTAGAGCTGAATCTTGTTGCGCTGTAGGTCGATGTTCTGCTTTATGCGTGGGAAGTAGAGAATACCCGTGAGGTTGAACGGATAGTCAACGTTGAGGTGAATCCAGAACATCGGCTCGTCCTGCATGGGGTAGAGTGTGCGGTAGAAGCTCTTGTAGTCCTCGTCCTTCAGCGTGCTCGGTGCCTTTGTCCACAGAGGCTCCACGCTGTTTATCACGTTGTCCTCGTCGGTGTCCACCTGCTTGCCGTCCTTCCACTCGGTCTTTTTGCCGAATGCCACGGGCACAGCCATGAACTTGCAGTACTTGTTGAGCAGACCCTCAATCTTCTGCTTGTCGAGGAACTCCTTGCAGTCATCGTCGATGTAGAGGATGATTGAGCTTCCGCGGTCTTCTTTCTCTGCCGAGTCAATCTCGTAGGCAGGACTGCCGTCGCAGCTCCATTTCACAGCTTTTGCGCCGTCCTTGTAACTGCGTGTGACAATCTCAACCTTCTTTGCCACCATGAACGAGGAGTAGAATCCCAGTCCGAAGTGACCGATGATGTTGTTGGCGTTGTCCTTGTATTTCTCAAGGAAGTCGCTCACTCCCGAGAAGGCAATCTGGTTGATGTATTTGTCAATCTCCTCCTCGGTCATGCCGATACCGCGGTCGGTAATGGTTATTGTGCCGGCTTCGGTGTTGAGGTCCACATGTACGGTGAGGTCGCCTAATTCGCCCTTGAAGTCGCCGCGCTCTGCCAGCGTCTTCATCTTCTGCGAAGCGTCAACGGCGTTCGACACCATCTCGCGCAGGAAAATCTCATGGTCTGAATACAAGAACTTTTTGATGACGGGGAAAATGTTCTCGGTTGTAACCCCGATATTACCTTTCTGCATAATAGTTATGTTTTATATGTTATGTTTAACAAAGATTTTGGCGGCAGCTCCCGTTTTCGAGCGCTGCCGCCAATGTCTGTTGCAAAAAGTGTGCCATTCTTTATTCTTCACTCTTTTTGCGTCGTATGGTGCGCTTGCGTGTCTTTTTCTCCTCGCCGGTCTTGGTGTCAATCTTTACGCCTGCCAGCTCAGGGTCAACGAGTATTCGTCCGCAGTATTCGCATACGATAATCTTCTTGTGCATCTTGATGTCGAGCTGGCGCTGTGGCGGTATCTTGTTGAAGCAGCCACCGCAGGCATCACGCTGTACATACACAATGCCCAGACCGTTGCGCGCGCTCTTGCGGATGCGCTTGAACGACTGCAGCAGTCTTGGCTCAATTTTCATCTCCAAGTCTTTTGCCTTGTCCTTCAGCGCCTCTTCCTCAGCGCGGGTCTCTTCCATTATCTCGTCAAGCTCATTCTTTTTCTGCTCCAGGTCGGCGCGGCGCTCGTCAAGTTCATTACGGCTGTTGTTCAGCTCAGTGTTCTTGTCGTTAATCTTGTTTTGTGCGTCTCTGATTTTCTTTTCGCAAAGCTCAATCTCCAGACTCTGGAACTCAATCTCTTTTGTCAGAGTGTCATATTCGCGGTTGTTCTTCACGTCATTGAGCTGAGTCTTGTATCGGTTTAGGCTTGCCTGAGCTTCACCGATTTCACCGCGCTTCACGCTAACCGCCTGCTGGTAGTCGTTAATCTCGCGCTCAATCTTCTCAATGCGGGTCTCCAGACCTGCAATCTCGTCTTCCAGGTCTTCCACTTCGAGAGGCAGCTCGCCTCTCAGTTCTCTCTTCTCATCAATGCTCGACAGGGTGGTCTGCAGCTGGTACAGAGTCTTCAGCTTATCTTCCACCGGCATGTCTGTTGGGTCTTTCTTTGCCATTTTCTTATACCTTATTTATATATATGTTATTTTTCCGTTACCTTCCTGTTTTTTTCAGATTCGTCCGATCTGTCCGACCTGTTTGGCAGAGTTTCGCTCTGCCTATTCGCCTGCCTCCAGCTTTATACTATCGGGTTAGTGCTGTGTTCCGCAATATAGGTTTTCACTCCCGGACATTCGCGGTTGATTATTTCCTTGAATATCTCGCTGGTGTACTGCTCGCTTTCGTAGTGTCCTATCACGCACAGCTGTATCTCCTGCTCATGTGCAAAATATACGTGGTAGTGCATCTCTCCTGTGATGAAGGCATCGGCTCCGCAGCTTATAGCCTCGTCGATCATGAAGTCGCCGGCTCCGCCGCATACCGCCACCTTTTTTATCGTACGTCTCAGCAGTTCGTTGGTCATGGTGTGTCTGGCTCCAAATGTCTCCTTCACTTTCTCTATGAAGTCGGCAGCCAGCATCGGTGTGTCCAGCTCACCGGTCACTCCGCTGCCGCATTCAATGTCACCAACTTTGCGTGGCGACATGAACGTAACATTTTTCAGTCCGAGTTTCTCTGCCATTTTGTAGTTTACACCGCCTTTAGCATTGTCCATGTTGGTGTGCATCGACACCACGTTGATGCCATGCTTTATTGCCTTTATAACGCAACGCCCCACATAGTTGTCGGGGCTTATGCGCTTCAGTCCACGGAACAGCAGCGGATGGTGTGACACCACGAGGTTGCAGCCTTTCTCTATAGCCTCGTCGATGATGGTCTCGTTGACGTCAAGACACAATAATGCCCCTGACACTTCCTCCGCCTCTGTCAATCCAATCTGCATGCCGGCATTGTCCCAGCTTTCCTGCAGTGGCAGTGGCGCGAATCGTTCAAGGGCGTCAATAACTTCCTTTATTTTCACGCTTTAAGATATTTTAGCGCTGCAAAGTTACGAATAAACGAGCGCAAAGCCAAAAAAAAATAAATTTTTTATGTTTTTTTTGCTTTGCCGAGTGCCAGGGCGAATTCCATAAGTAACTTTGCACTTGCTTATGGAATTCGCCTTTTTGTGTAGAACAAATAAATAAAGTTAATTTATTTTGTGGTAAATGTGAAATGATGTAATTTTGCAGAATATTCGTTAAGAAAAGATGTACAGTAGAAACAATAGAGAATATCAGATAAAAAATAGGGTGGGTAGAGTGCTTGCCTTTGCAGTGTTGTTGATTTTTGCGGGCTGCGGTCCCGACACGCACGTGAAGAAGGGTGACAAGTTTTTTGCCATAGGCGAGTATTTCGATGCGGCGGCGGAGTATAAGAAGGCTTATTCCTCTACTCCTGCAAAGGAGCGCACGGCGCGCGGACAGCGGGCTATGAAGATGGCGGAGTGCTACCGCCGCATGAACTATACCAATCAGGCGATAGCTGCATATACCAACGCCATAAGATATAAGCAGGACGACAGTCTGACAGCGCTGCGCTTAGGCCAGCAGCTGATGAAAAACGGACGCTATAAGGAAGCCGAGAAGCAGTTTCTTGTGGCGAGGGACTCACTCGGCGAGACACCGCTGGTGAAGGCTGGGCTGCGCTCGGCGCGCAATGCCCCCCAGTGGAAGGAGGCTGGCTCGCTCTACACGGTTAAGCGCGAGGCGCTGTTCAACTCGCGACGTGCCGACTACAGCCCCGTGCTGGCAGGCGACGACTACGGACAGCTGTTTTTCACGAGCACCCGCAACCAGTCGCGCGGCGATGAGTTGAGCGGCATCACGGGAACCAAGAACGGCGACATTTTCATGGCGGCGAAAGACGAGAAGGGCAAATGGCAGCGTCCGCACGCCATCGACACCGAGCTGAACAGCGACGACGACGAGGGGGCATGCTGCATAACGCCCGACGGACTCACCATGTATCTCACGCAATGCAAGACCGACCCCAGCTATCCCCGCTATGCGCAGATAAGCACCTCGCGGCGCAGCGACGCGGCGTGGGGAAAGAGCACGCCATTAGAGGTGACGCGCGACACGCTGTCGAGCTTCGCCCATCCGGCTGTGTCGCCCGACGGACGCTGGCTCTACTTCACGAGTGACATGCCCGGAGGCATGGGTGGGCTCGACATCTGGAGAATAATGATAACGCAGAACGGACTGGTGGGACTGGAGAATCTCGGAGCGCCGGTGAACACCGCGGGCGACGAGGAGTTTCCCACGTTCCGCCCAAACGGCGACCTCTACTTTTCAAGCAACGGACACCCCGGGCTGGGCGGACTTGACATCTTCATAGCCAAGCCAAACGAGAGAGGCGACGGGTGGGAGATAGAGCATCCCGGCTATCCGCTCAACTCGCAGGGCGATGACTTCGGCATGACCTTCGAGGGGCTTCACAACCGCGGCTTTTTCTCAAGCAACCGTGGCGACGGAAAGGGCTGGGACCACATCTACAGCTTTGAGAAAGAGGAGATAATGCAGACGGTGAAGGGATGGGTGTATGAGCGCGACGGCTACGAACTGCCATCGGCGCAGGTCTACATGGTGGGAAGCGACGGCACAAACAAGCGCTACAGCGTGAAGGGCGACGGCTCGTTCACAGCCGAGCTTACGCCGGGCGTTGACTATCTGTTTCTCGGCACCTGCAAGGGCTACCTCAACCACAAGGAGGAGCTGAAGGTGGTGAAAACTGCGGAGACTGTGGAACACGTGCTGCAGTTCCCCCTGGCGTCAATCACCATGCCAGTGCTCATCGACAACATTTTCTACGATTTCGACAAAGCCACGCTCCGACAGGAGTCTACCGTGGCGCTCGACAGTCTGATACAGCTGCTCAACGACAATCCCAACGTCACCATAGAGCTGAGCGCACACACCGACTACCGAGGCTCGGAGCAATACAACAAGGCGCTGAGCCAGCGGCGCGCCGAGGCGGTGGTGAGTTATCTTATAGAGCATGGAGTGGCAAAAGACCGTCTGTCGCCTGTGGGCTACGGCGAGGAGCGTGTGAAAAAGATAAGGAAACGCCTTACAGAGCGTTACCCCTTCCTGAAAGAGAACGATGAGCTGACAGAGGACTTCATCAACAAACTGCCTGCCGACCAGCAGGAGATTTGCAACCAGCTCAACCGCCGCACGGAGTTCCGCGTGCTGCGCACAACCTACGGGATTAAATATTAGTGTGGAGTGTGGAGTGAGGAGTGTGGAGTTTTGAGTGAGGAGTGTTGAGTGTTTAGTGTTCAGAGTTCAGTGTTTAATTTAGTGTTCAGTTAGGATTTATGAAGCAACTTCCCGTACAATTTACCGAATATACCCGCCGGATAATGGGCGAGGAGCGTTGGCAAAAGTTTATGGAGGGCATGGAGCAGCTGTGCCCCAACAGCGTGAGAATAAATAAAGGTAAGATAATTCATAATTCACAATTCATAATTCATAATTGTGGCTGCGCCGATGGTGACTCTGCGGATAATTCTGCAAATTGTTGCTGCGCCGGTGTTTCTCCCGCAAATAATTCTGCAAATTGTTGCTGCGCCGGTGCTTCTCCCGCAAATAATTCTGCAAATTGTTGCTGCGCCGGTGTTTCTCCCGCAAATAATTATGAATTATGCATTATGAATTATGAATTATCCCAGGTGGGCTGGTGCCTCAACGGCTATTATCTTTCCGAGCGCCCCGACTACACTCTCGACCCGCTTCTCCATGCCGGCTGCTACTACGTTCAGGAGGCATCGTCGATGTTTCTCGACCGTGTGCTGCGCCAGTATGTCAGCTCTCCCGTGAGGATGCTCGACATGTGCGCCGCGCCGGGCGGCAAGACCACCACCGCCATGGGGGCGCTGCCCGGGGGAAGCGTGGTGGTGAGCAACGAGCCCGTGCGCCTGCGCGCCAACATCCTGGCGGAGAACGTCCAGAAGTGGGGATGCCCGATGAACATCGTCACCAACAACTACCCGCGCGATTATGCCCGGTCAGGGCTACAGTTTGACGTGGTTCTCTGCGACGTGCCCTGCTCGGGCGAGGGAATGTTCCGCAAGGACGAAGGGGCAATCAGTGAGTGGAGCGTGGCAAACGTGGAGAAATGCTGGCAGCTCCAGCGCGAGATTGTAGCCGACGCATGGACGTGCCTGCGCCCCGGCGGTATATTAATATATAGTACCTGTACATATAATATAAAGGAGGATGAGGAGAACGTGCGATGGATATGTGAGAATCTTGGAGCGGAGATGCTGCCCGTGAAAATCGGGGAGGATTGGAACATCACCGGCTCGCTGCTCGCCGGATTCGACGCTCCCGTCTACCGTTTCATTCCCGGAATCAGCCGTGGCGAGGGGCTCTTCATGGCTGTGCTCCGCAAGAGCGGCGATGCTGAGGAAGGCAGCCGCCGCATGAAGCCTGCAAGACCAAATACCGATAAGTCAAGACAGAAGACCGATAAATCAAAACTGAAAGTCGAGAAGTTCCCCCATCAATGGCTGTGCTTGCAGGAGGATTTCTGCGTCTACCGTCAGGGCGACCGCTTTGTGGCAATCCACAAAGAGATGAGCGACCTCTACGCCGTGGCGTGTCAGTCGCTCAATATCGTTCATGCCGGGGTGACGCTCGGCGAACTGAAGGGCAGGGACATCATCCCGCAGCAGTCGCTCGCCCTGTCGACACAGCTCTCCGCCGATGCCTTCCCCATGGCGGAACTCTCATACCCCGACGCCATCACCTATCTGCGCCGCGAGGCTGTCGTGCTTCCGCCCTCCATCCCCCGTGGTTTTGTGGTGGTAACTTTCAACGGTCATCCCCTCGGTTTTGTGAAGAACCTCGGCAACCGCGCCAACAACCTCTATCCGCAGGAGTGGCGGATAAGAAAGAATATAAATTAATTAGCTTACGCAATTTTTATAAATAAAAAACTAAACATAATGAAAAGAATCACAGTTAAACAGGCGTGTATGCGTATTGCCGTGGCATGCCTCACCGCTCTGCTTACAATGCAGGTTTTCAGTGCGACGAAGAGTAAAACGGTGGAATATCCGTTAACGGAAATGGCTAACACCACAACTCTTGATATTGCAAAGGTGGAACTGACAAAAAACGCCACTATCCTGCACCTTGATGCAAGGTTTACTCCCAAATACTGGATAAGGATTGACGCCGGCTCATATCTGAAGGCTGACGGCAAGAAGTATATGCTTACTGGTGCGGAGGGCATACAGCCCGATTCGCTTTTCTGGATGCCAGAGTCGGGAGAGGCAAGCTTTATATTGCGCTTTGAACCGATGCCGATGAATACGCAGGCTTTTGACTTCATAGAATCGGACTGCGAGGATTGCTTCAAGCTATACGGCGTCGACCTTACGGGAAAGAAGGCATACGACAAGCCCGGTAATCTGCCGGAGAGCGTGGTTAATGTAGCCGTGCCCGACGCTGTGCCCGCCCCTGTTTTTGAATGTGGCAAAACCACCGTCCGCCTTCATCTGCTGAATTATCGTCCGGAATATAATATCAGCAGCGTGAACATGTACGTTAATACATTCCTGGGCAAACAGGAAGAGCATGAGGTGAAGATTGACCCGAAGAGCGGCGAGGGTGAGTTGAGCTTTCAGCAGTATGGCACGGCATTGGCATTTGTTGTAATGGCCCGGTCGTCTTTGGGAAGTGTATGGCTTGCTCCAGGTGAGAGCATCGACCTATATGCTGATTTGCGTGCGATACGTTACACTTTTAACAGATATACGCGAGACAGGGCAGATGGATTTAAGTATGTACCGTTCCAGCCGATGTACACTAACGGAACGTATGCTGGGCTGAACCATTATATAAATAAAATAGATGACAGACCTTATTATGGATTTGACCTGTATACCGGTGAATTTGCTGATTACCGGATGACCTCGGCAGAGTATGCAGACCATGTGATAAACACCTACAAGTCGTTGACCGATAGCGTGAACAGCAACAGCCGTTCACAGTTGGATAAGGAGTATCAGACACTCAGGCTGCGACAGTCGGCGTGCGTTGCAATGGCTAAAGACTTCCGTGAGCACAACTACAGGAGTGTTCACCGTTTATGGAGAGGAGAAATCCCCGCAGACAGCATTGCGCCTCTGAAGCCTGAGGACGCGCAGAGAATATGCGGTTTGTTCGATGTCAACGACACCAAACTGCTGATGGGCAGTGGAATGCTTGATTTCGTGAATGCTGTGTTTTCTCCCAATGTGGATTGGATGAATATTGGTGGTCAGCGCAAGGGGTTCTTGAAGGATATGCACTATGTGAGGGACTTCCATGATAAGGCGTTGAATGCCAAGTTGAGCGAGAGCGATTTCGCCAGACTTAAAGCCATGGACACACCGTTCTTCTATAATGCTTTCAGCCGGATACAGGCAGAGGCAAAAAATGTCCTGGCATCAATGGAAGGCAAGGTGGAGACAGCTCCCGATGTTCCTGTTGAGCAGCTGTTTGATGCTATCATAGCTCCGCACAAGGGCAAGGTGATACTTGTAGACTTCTGGAATACATGGTGTGGCCCGTGCCGTGAGTCAATAAAGTACAGCGAGCCGCTTAAGCAGGACGAGCTGAAGAATGACAATCTCGTATGGATATACATTGCCAACGAGAGCTCGCCAATCTCCACCTATCTGAGGATGGTTCCCGATATTCAAGGTCTGCATTACCGCCTGAACAATGAGCAATGGCGCTATCTCACCGACAAGCAGTTTGACATTGACGGTATTCCGTCATACGTCGTGGTGGACAAGTCGGGACGTTACAGTCTTCGTAATGACCTGCGCGATCACAACCTGCTGAAACAGACGTTACAAAATGCGCTGGCGGAATAATAATGATAATAAATAGAATGAATAATATGAAGAAAACTATGGGTTGTGTATTGGCGGCGGTTCTGCTTAGCGTGTGTAATGTTGTGGCAAGTGCCGGTGATGATTTTGAGACAGCTGCAGAGGCTGTGAAAAATATGCGTGTTGGCTGGAATCTCGGTAACACTCTTGACAGTAATTCGGGCGATACGCAAAATATGTGGATAGAGCATTGGACAAACAGGAGCGCTACGGCTTATGAGACCGCATGGGGACAGCCTGTTGCCAAGCCTGAGCTTTTCAAGATGTTCAAGGATGCCGGCTTCAATGCCGTGAGAGTTCCTGTGACATGGTATCCGCACATGGAGGCAAAGTTTAATTTTACTTCAGGAAATAACAGTATTTGGAATCCCTCAAAAGATGATATAGGCACAAAGATACAGCGTGAGTGGATGAACCGTGTGCATGAGGTGGTGGATTATGTCATCAGTCAGGGAATGTACTGTATTCTGAACATTCATCACGACACAGGAGCTGCCAGCACGGCATGGCTTATTGCCGATGAGGCTGAATATGCCAGGCAGAAGGAGCGCTTTGAGGCAGTGTGGCGGCAGATAGCCGAGGAGTTTAAGGACTATGACCATCATCTGCTGTTTGAGGGATATAATGAGATGCTCGATGTGAAGCGCTCATGGTGTTTTGCATCGTTTGCCGCAAATGGCGGTTATGATGCAAAAACAGCCGCCTCGGCATATAAGGGCATCAACAGCTATGCCCAGAGTTTTGTCAACACAGTCAGGGCTACAGGCGGCAACAACAGCACACGCAACCTTGTGGTCTGCACCTACGGTGCCTGCGACGGCAACGGCTCATGGAACGCTCATCTGAAAGACCCGCTTAAGCAGATGGCTCTGCCAAAGGATGAAGTGGACAATCATATTATCTTTGAGGTGCATTCCTATCCCGATGTGAAGAACCTTGCGACGGTGAAGAGCGAGGTGGACAATATGATTCGTGGCTGGAAGGAGCATCTTATATCAAAAGGTGCGCCGATGATTGTGGGCGAGTGGGGCACAAGCACTGAGGATGCCTACGACAAATACCGCAGCAACCTTGTTGCTTTCTACCGTTATTTCATCGAGCAGACCAAAGCCAACGGCATTGCCACGTTCCATTGGATGGGACTGTCAGACGGCAGCAGCCGCAGTGTGCCGGAGTTCAATCAGCCCGACCTGAGGGATGCCATCATTAAAGGGTATTACGGTGACGGTGGATATAATGAAATCCACACGGTGACTGTCGGTGACAGCGACCGTGTGGATGTGTATTCGATAAGTGGTGTATGTCTTTACCGTGGTGTTGAGCGTCACAGTTTAAAGTCACTGCTTAAGCGTGGACTGTATGTTGTTGGCGGAAAAGTAGTGACGATAAGCCAACACTGACTTTCCTCCCTAATTTCCTTTGTCAAATTCCAGGAAGTCCCCGGGCGTTGGAGTGTTGCCCGTGGCAATCTGCATCACCTTGTTGTAGATGGCGCGGCGCGACGGGGCGTTGAATGTCATGTCGGGCGATGATGTGTCGCGCATGATGCTGTTCTCGGTTGCGCGGTAGAGCGTCCATCCAGTGTCGGTGGATGTCACCTCGTACATGCCGAGCTGCTCGCCGGCGTAGCGCGGGTCGGCGGCAAGGTCTGCCCAGAAGCACCACTGCGAGGTCAGGTCGCCGTATAGGTCGAGGTTCTCATACCATCCTCCAAGCTCAAACTGACCGTAATAATAGTTGTCGTTAAGGTCATCGTCGGTCAGCTGTGTGCGCGGAGTGTACTCGTCGCCCAGCTTGGCGATGCCGTGCCCCACCAGCTCGTGGATCATTGTCTGGCGGAACTCGTCGCTGTCAAGGCCTCCGAAGAGAGTGCAGTAGGCGCACGCCATCTGCTGCCATCCGAAGGGGTAGGAGGTTATTCCTCCCGACAGCGGGCTGTTCATCACAACAGCCACGAAGGTGTTGTTAACGTTATATTCCGGCACAGCCGACGCGTAGAGCAGAGTCTTGCCGTCCATTGCCGTATATGTGGGCTTGCCGGTTATGAGGTCGCCGTCGGTCATTGAGCCGAGTGCAGTCTGTCCGTCCATGGCGCTGCTCACCGACACCTTCTGCACCACATACACATTGAAATACTCTTTCAGCCCTTTCATTGGCTGGATGCTGAAGAGCCCCTCGGCTGTGGTTTCCATCACATGGTCGTAGGTGCCGTCGGTGATGTCGGCGGCCGTGAATCCGTCGCCCATCAGAATGATGTTTATTCCGTTGCCCTTTGTGGCTGTCTGCAGTGCGGTCACCTTGCCGTCGAGCGCGGTGATGTCGGTGCCGGGCTTGCTGGTCTCGTCTGCAGCGTAGTTGTCGTCCTCGTTGCACGCCGTCATGAGCGCAGCCAGCGCCACGGTCAGCATGCCGAGATTTATCCTTGATATTTTCATTTTGATTCTATTTTTTTGTGTAAAGGAGTTTTGTTTGGAAGTTAAAAGGAGTTTTGTTTGGAAGTAAAAGGGAGTTAAGGGGAGTTAGATGGAGTTAGAGGACGAATGTTTTTGCGCTCAAAGCTATTGTCCTTTAACTCCTTAGCTTCCGAAGGAAGCGATAACTCCTTTTTACTCCATCTTACTCCTTATAACTCCATCAAACTCCTATTTCCCGTTCATTCATTCAGCTGCAGATACAGCGTGTCCCACAGAGTGTTGTCATAGTCGTCGTTCATCTGGAAATAGGTTCCCAGCATCAGCGTCTTGTTTGCCTCGTCCCACTGTGTGTATGGCGCGTCTTTATAGAAGTACATGTAGTTGATGTAATTCTCTGTCGCGCCGTAGTTGGGATAGGCGTATGCGGCATATCCGTCGCTGGTTGTCAGATAGAAACTGTCCCCATAATAGTAGCTGCTCACTCCCGAGCACGTCACTCCGCCGGTTGCGGGGTCTACGGTAAACGTGATGTCGTCGCCACAGCCGAGGAAGTTCTCAAACAGATAGCCGTTGTCACCCACCTTCTTTGCCTTTATGCTGAACTCGCCGCCAAACGTGTCGTAGTAGTCGTAGAACGACGCCTTGAACGTCACCTCGTTGCCCGGCTCCGGGTCTTCGCCCGGCGCAGGCTCTTCGGGCAGATAGCTGTCGGCATTCTCGCCTTCGGCAAGGAACCTGAACCGCAGCTCCTGCCAGTATCGGTTGTTCTTGTCGGTGTTGAGCTTCAGGGTGCCGAGCGACAGGCTGAAGTATCCTCCCGCCTGGCTGCCGTCGTAGTAGTAATAAGAGTACCAGTTGCTTGGGTTGGGGTCGGTGTAGAAGTCCAGCTCGTCAATCCACAGGCGTGCGTCCTTGCCGTGGGGATAGAACGGGTAGTACACGTAGTCGCCCACGCTGTCATCCCAGCGGTTGCACCAGAAGTAGCAGTCGCCGGTGTTGTAGTAGTTGGGATAGACGTTGCCCTCGGCTTCCGACATCTGCGGGCTCGACAGTGCGATGCGGTTGTTGGCGTCGAGTGTCATGTAAAGCGTTATTCCCGACTGCATGAGGTTGTTGAACCGGTATTGTCCCTTGCCCATTTCATAAATTGTCTCAGTCCAATATCCTGCAACGTTCTCCAGCCCGGCAATCCACATCCTTACGGTGTGTGCCATCGGGAAGCTGATGGTGCCTTTGAAGCTGCTTCCTCCGCCAAACGCGGCATAGGGGTCGATTTCGTCGCCCGTCAGCCTCACGCAGTAGCCGAGGCTTGTGCCCTTCTCCGCCTGTGCCGTCACCTTTATGTCTACGGTAGCCTCATCGCTGCCGTCGCTGAATGCCACCTCGGCTGGAATCTCCAGCCCCTCGTCTGCCTCCTCCACGGTCATCGGCACCGTGAGCGCTCCCTGCGTTGTGTTGCGCACCACGGTGAGCGTCACCGTGCGGTCTGCCGGGTCTTCGTCGTTGAGCACTGTCAGCTCGCTGTTGGTGTCGGCGAAGTGCACCTGCTGGCAACCTTCCTTGGGTTGCTGCCCCGCCTGCCAGTTGTCGCTGTCGGAGCATGCCGCGAGCACGGCAAGTCCTGCGAGTGCCACGGCGTATCTCGTCAATGTCTTTGTTATCTTCATGTCGTTAAATGTCATCTTTATGTTTTACGTGTTGTATTTCTCAGTAGCTTACTGCACTCCGGGGTCGGGGTTGTTCTTCAGCGCGCTGTTGTAGAGCATCTCGCTGCTTTGCGGGAAACAGAGGTTGAAGCGCGGAGCCACGTAGCCGTCGAGCGTGTTGTTCTGATACGACTCGGGATGGTTGGAGCCGTCATACTTCTTCACCACTGCCTTCTCCAGACGCTTGTAGTCGTAGCCCACGATTCCCTCGCCCCAGAACTCTATGCGGCGCTGGCGCAGGATTTCATCGGTAAACTCGTCGATGTCGGCTGCGGCGCACTGATAGCTGTTGTTGTCGTAGCGGTATTTGTTGATATATTTCTCCAGGGCTCTCACTCCTGCGCTCACTCCCTGCGAGTGGGCCAGACCCTCAGCCTCTATCAGGTACATCTCCTCCACGCGCATCAGCGGAATGTCGGTTGCCACTCCCGTCTTGTAGTTGTTCATGTCGCCTTTGCCGGGACGGAATTTAAATCCAGAGTATGCCGGGTATGTGCTCCACTGCTCTCCGTCGAGCTGAGTGCTGTAGCTGGCGGCTTTCTGCGGGTTGCCGGCATCGGCGGGGGCTATCCATGTTGCCTTGCGCCAGTCGCCGTCCTCGATGGTGGCATAAAGCGATGCGTCAATCATTCGGGTGGCTCCGTAAGTTGACTCCGCCACTCCGTAGCTTGCCTCAGGCGACATGATTCCCACCACGCTGAAATATGCCCACGACGACGAGCTCACGTCGTCGGTGCTTATCTGCTCTGCCCACAGCCATGCGTGGTTGGCGGTGTTGAATCCTGTCTTCGTGTCGTGCCATTCCTCTTTGGTGAGCGGAGTCGCGCCCTCGTTTATCGCCATACGTGCGTAGGTGGCTGCCTTGGCGAAACATTCCTTGGCGCTGCCCACTCCCAGCTTCGGGTATTGCTGCATACTCTCGTCGTCCTCGTGGGCGAGCATGGTGCTCAGGTCCTCGGGATAGAGCGTGAAGCGGCTTCCCATCTCAAGCCACAGACGGGCTTTCAGGCCTGCCACCACGGCAGCGTCAGCCATGTTGTAGGTGCTGTAGTTTGTGCCTTGCAGATAAATCTCCGCGCGGTCGAGGTCGCCCATTATAAATCGGTACATCACGTAGAACGGCTGCCTCGGGTTGTTGCGCGACTCTGCCTCGGTGGTGTTCTCGGTCACTAACGGGACGGTGAGTTTGTACACTCCTGTTGTCTCTGCCTTGGCGTCGAGCGACTGCACTCCCGTGTGCTTATATTCGTAGAGCCTCACCATGTCCATGTATGCCATGGCGCGGTAGGCGAGGGCGTTGCCCAGATATCCCAGCTCCTTGACCGATGCCTCGCTGCTCTGCGGCGCCGCCTTTATCACGAGGTTGGCGCAGTGGATGAGGTTGGAGTACATCGCCCACCAGTCGTAGATGGTCAGTCCCGTCTCGCCGAGATATGTGTCGTTGGCATACCATGGAAAATAGTCGTAGGAGGTGGCTGCCACGGGCAGCTCTCCGGCAGCCACGTCGAGCGAGAGCATTATGCCGGGATAGCCTATCGACGAGTAATCCTGTCCCAGCGTCATAAGCTGCCTTGCCATGGCGTTGTTGAGCGACTCAAGGCTGCTTGACGACTGCTCCACCTGCTCATTTGTCATGCTCGACGATGGGAATGTTTCCTCAAGGCAGCTGCCCAGCAGCGGCATTGCCATACATGCGGCTATTGTTGTCTTTATCTTTATGTTCATGATTTTCTGTATGTTGTTTGGTGTTAGGATTTTATTTTAGAACTTAAGCGACAGTCCTGCCGAGATGGTGCGCATGGGCGAGAAGGCATACTCGTCGGTCTCGCCTGAGAGCGACGAGCGCGGGTCGAATCCCTTGCGCTTTGTCCAGTAAGCCACGTTGTCGCACGACACGTAGATGCGCAGACTTGTAATCTTGAGCTTGTCGGTGAGGCTGCGGGGCAGGGTGTAGCCCAGGCTCACGTTCTTGAATGCCAAGTAGCTTGCATCGGTGAGGAAGCGGTCGCTCACCATCGACGTGTAAATATCGTTGTACTGCAGGCGTGGAATGTTGGATGTGGGGTTATCCTCCGACCATGCGCTGAGCAGGTCTTTGTGGAGCATTTTTCCCGTGACGCCTGCTGTCGGAGATGACATCATGCCCTGATACAGATAGTCAAGCGACTTGCCTCCGATGGAATACTGGAAGTTGGCGCTCAGGTCGAAGCCAAAGGCGCTGAGATGCGTGCCGAAACCTCCGTAGACCTTGGCGTTGGGGTCTCCGCAAAGGAATAGCGATGCCTCCTGCCAGTCGGTGGTGGTGGTTATCTCGCCATTGGCGTTGCGCGCGTAGTACATCGGCTCGCCCGAGGGGCTCACTCCGGCATACTTCCTGAGATACCACGTGTTGATGGGGCAGTCCTCGCCCACGTAATGCCATCCGCTCACGTAGCCCGGCTTTCCGTCCACAGAGTTGGTGCGGTTCTCGTCGGGTATGCTGGTCACCTTGTTGCTGTTGTGGGTGAGGTTGAGGTTGATGCTCCAGCTCACGTTCTTGGTGCGCACGATTTCGGCGTTCAGGTCCACCTCCACGCCGCTGTTGAGCATGTCGCCCACATTGTCGTAGTAGCCGCTGTAACCGATTGACTGGGGAGAATTAAACCACATCAGCATGTCGGAAGTCTTGCGGCGGTAGTATTCCACGCTACCCGTGAGACGGCGCCCCAGAAGCTCGAACTCCACTCCCGCGTTCATGTTGGTGTTTGTCTCCCAGCTTATCTTGCGGTTGCCTTTGTTCGAGAACAGCAGCACGCTCTCGCCGTTTGCCACGCTGATGGTGTAGTTGTCCGAATAATAGTAGTTGTCTATGGCGTCGTTGCCCTGCTGGCCTATGCTCGCCTTCACCTTCAGCATGTTAACCCACGAGGGCAGCTTCCACTGCTCCTTTGTTAATATCCATGCGGCGCCAGCGCTCCAAAAGTTACCCCAGCGGTGGGAGGGGTGGAAGCGCGACGAGCCGTCGCGGCGGAACGACACCGACGCGAAATACTTGTCGGCATAGTCGTACATTCCGCGGAACATATATCCCTCCACGTTGTACACGTCTTTGCTGCTGCCTGTGGTGGGCGAGTTTTTCATGGCGTCGAGTTCCTGGTGGGTGTTGTAGGATATGAATCCCGCCTTGCTTCCCCAGAGCGTGGTGGAATACTGGCGGGTGTACTCATGGCCAATCATTGCCGACACACGGTGCTCGCCGAAGCTGTGTCCCCAGTTGAGCAGCTGCTGTGCGTTCACGCTGTAGTAGCGGTCGTGGTTCATGGTGAGCAGTCCGCCTTGCGACGCGAAGTACTCGTAGTACGGGTTCACGCCGTCGCCCTGACGCAGCTCGGTGTCGTAGACGCTCACGTTGGCGGTCAGCCTGAAGTCGTTGAGGAATGTCGCCTCGGCGTAGCCCTGCGCTCCGAAGGCGTTGCTGTTGGTGCTGTAGATGTTGAGCCAGTCGCTCTGCAGCGGGTTGTTCTGTGTGCCGTTGGGGCGTGTGAGTCCAGTCACCATGCCGTCGCCGTAGTCATACATCTTTCCGCGTGCGTCGGTCATGATGTTGCCGTTGGCGTCGCGGATGTACACTGGGTATATCGAGGGCATGGTCTGCATGAAGTTGAACGAGTTGCCAAGGTTGCCCGACTCGTTGTGCGTGTAGCTCATGTTGGCGCCAATCCTCAGCCACTCGCGCGCCTGCCAGTCGGCCTTGAAGCGTCCCGAGTAGCGCTCAAACTCCAGGCCCTCCACCAGACCCTCGTTCTTGAGGTAGCCCACGCTGGCGTATGCCTGAAACGTCTCGTTGCCGCCGTTCACGTTGACGGTGTACTCCTGACGTAGTCCGTTTTTAAGCGCCTCGTCGCGCCAGTTGTCGGGCATCAGCAGGTATTGCCCCCCCTTGTTTGTCACGAGATGGCCCGGCGTGGCGTTGGGGTTCAGCTTTCCGTTCTCGCCAATGAGCAGCTGCCCCTGCGGAACGCTGTAGGTGAGCATCCCAAGGCCTCCGCTTGCAGCATCGGCGCCCATGTTGGCGTTGGCGGTGCGGTTGGCGGCCACGGGGCTCATGCCCATGGCGCGGCGGTAGTAGTTGTAGAGCGCGGCGTAGTGGGTCTCGTAGTATTGTCCGGGATTGTCGATTGTCTCGTAGTACACGCGGCCGTCGGTGTTCACTCCCCACTTTGCGTCGGCGCTTATCACCGCCTTGCCGCGCTTAGCCTGCTTGGTGGTGATGAGAATCACTCCGTTGGCTCCCCTTGCTCCGTAGAGCGCGGTCGACGCCGCGTCCTTCAGCACGCTGATGTTCTCAACGTCGGCGGGGTTGATGTCGCTGTAGTAGCCGTTGTAGGGCATGCCGTCGAGCACTATCAGCGGCGCGGTGCCTGCGTTTACCGAGCTGATGCCCCTCACGATTATCGAGGGCTCCGACTGCGGGCTGTTGCCCTCGATCATCTGCACGCCCGCCACCTTGCCGTCGAGCGCCGACAGAGGGTTCGACACCTGGCGCTCGGCTATGTCCTTGGCGCCGAGCGTGCCCGCCGAGCCGGTGAACGACTCGCGCTTCTGCTTGCCGAATGCCACCACAATCACCTCGTCCATGCTCGTGGTCTCGGGTTCCATCACGATGTTCATCACTGGGCGCAGGGCAGCCTCGACGGTCTTCATGCCGATAAACCTCACGACGAGCGTCTTGCCGCTGCCGGTCACCTGCGAAATCGTGAACTTGCCATTCGCGTCGGTCACCGTTATTGCCTTGGTGCCCTTCACAGCCACGGTGGCGCCTACTACCGGCTCACCGTCGTCGCCCGATTTCACCGTGCCCGTGACGCTTGTCACCTGGGCCGATGCCGCCACGGCGATGGTCAGCATAAGTGTCAGCAAAAACTGAATTTTTCTCATAAGTTTGCTTCTTTTGATTTATTAATAATATAGTAAAAATATTTGTGCTGCAATATTTGTATTTCTACGCTTCGATATCAGTATTCCTGTGCTTCGGTATAGGCATTTCTACGCTTTGGCGGCTTGGGCCTGCGCTTTCCCGGCGTTGTGCGCGCCACCTCTTGCTGTGTCTACTTTTACTTACTGCCGTGTCTACGGGTATTTCTTGCTGTGTCTACGTTTATTTCTTGCTGTGTCTACGTTTATTTCAGCAAATTTTCTGTGTATATTTTTGCAATCTCTTCTGTTTTTATGCGACAAAAGTACATAAAAACTTTTAAATGAACAAAATTTTTGGTAAAAAACGCCATAAAAAGTGCATATTTATGGCGAAAATGTCATAAATATGCGCTTTTTACTTATAATTCTTAAGATTTTTGCCCCAGTTCCCTATCATTTTTTCTCAGCCCTGCGCCGCTCCTCGTCCATCTGCGCCTCGGCGAGCGTGGTCCAGCCAAGGCTGACGCTGCTGCTCAGTTTTTTGCTCGCTAGGCTTCCCGTGGCAACTGCCGTGAGCTTCACCGCCTTTGCCGCAGGCTGTTCTTTTTCATTTTCCTCCGCGGTGCCTATCCTCGCCTGTACTCCGAGGCGCGCCGTAGCCGGGTTTACCTCGCCGGGCGAGCTGAAAGCATAACTCTCCACTGCGAGCTTGAAGATGGCGAGGTTGTCGATTTTCACGATGTTGCCGCCGAGCAGCTGCTCGTTGACGCACTGCACGAAATCCTTGAGCAGACCCTCGATGGTGCCGGCGCTGAACGGCGTGTTGTGTTCGTGCATGTGCTGCGCGATGTCTGCGATGCTGAGACTGTTTCTGGCTATGTGCTGAACATACCACTTTTCCTCATCCTTGATGGGGTTATAGTTTTTATACCAACCGAGTTCCAACATAACTGCCTCCTTTTTTTAATGATTCTTTATCTTGTTTACTTGTTTTCTCATCTTGTTTCCTTGTTCCTTCATCTTGTTTCCTTATTGTGTAACTGCCCATCTTTTTTTCTTTTCAACAGTAATGTCCGAAAAATGAACCAGTAATCCCCATAAATACTAATGTTTGCTAAAGCAAATAATGGTCAAAAATTTCTGTTTATTGGTGGCATCGCCCCAAATATTATTTTTTGTACATTGCTGGTTCATTTTTGGGCATTACTGTTCAAGAAATCACCATTGTTGACCAGTTGCCTTGTTCCTTCATCTCGTTTCCTTGTTCCTTTATTTTGTTTCGGGGCTCCATCTCCCGCCGCCGTGCAAATTTACTCTTTTTCGTGGTGTCGGGCAAGCGCTTTCGGCATTATTTTCGGCGTGTTAAGCATTTTTGTCCTGAGTTTGAAAAATTTTCATTACCGGTGTTAATATTGCCGTCTCAGGGGTTAATTTTTTCCGTTCAGTGTGAAAGTTTATTTATTTCGGGAAGAAAAAAAATCTGAGCTGCGTCAGTTAAAATTCTGAGGTACCTCAGACGAAAAAATGAGGTACCTCAGAAAAGTAAATGAGGTACCTCAGAAAAGTAAATGAGGTACCTCGGAATATAAAATGAGGTACCTCAGAATTTTGACCGAGGTACCTCAGAATTTCGCCACGTCCGACCTGTCTGACCCGTCTGACTGGTCCGACCCGTAGGAATCCATGACGGGGAGCGTTCCGTCATGCTCCGTATTTCTCTATCAGCGCCTGCGCCTGCTCATCTCCCATCTGCCTGGCCTTCTCAAGGTTTTTCCTGCCCTCGGACTTGTTTCCGCTGAGGCATTGCGCCAGCCCGAGAAACAGGTATCCGTCGCTGCTGTCGGGGGCGAGGGCTATCAGCTCCTGCGCCGTGGCGATGGCGTCGGCGTAGAGCTTCACGCGTATTTCGAGCGATGCCTTCTCTGAGTAGTAGAGCGGGTTGCGGTCGTTCTTGCTTATAGCCTGGCGTATGTCGTTGAGAGCCTGCTGGAACAGGCGGCACTGGCGCTCGGCATCGAAGCGTATGTAGTAGAAACGGTCGTTCACCTGGGGCATGAGACGCTCGTAGACGTTGAGGTCCTGCACAGCCTCGCGCATCTTTCCCCGCGCCATTCTCGCCTCGGCGCGCGCCAGTATGTAGGGTGCGGCGTCGCGTATGTAGGGCTCGGAGAATGTTGCCACGGTGCTGTCGAGCAGCGCCAGCATGGCGGTGCTGTCGCCCAGCTGAGCCTGACACATCGCCGCGCCGTAGAAGTTGTCGGCGGTGGCGCTGCCGCTCTTGGTCAGCTGCGTGTAGATGTCGAGCGCGTCGGCGTATTTCTTCTGCGCAAACTTTATCTGCGCCTTCAGTGCCGAGTAGACGGGCTGCGGGTTCTTCCCGTTGGCTGTGTTTATAGCCTGCTCCGCCTTGTCGAGCGACCATGGGGCGTAGAGGTTCTCCGGCTTTTCATACACGTTGTGCGAGTAGATCATGCGGGCGTAGGTGTAGTAAATGTCGTCGTTGGCGTCGTCCACCTTTATCGCCTGCTGCATGTCGGCGTCGGCGTCGGCAAAGCGGCGCATGTCCATGTTTGCCTGCGCGCGGTACTTGTAGCCCTCGGGCGAGTTGGGGAACTTGACGATGAAATCGTCAAGAACGGTGGCGCGGGTGAGAGAGTCGGCGAGCGACTGCGCCGTGAACAGCGTCACCGTGGCGTCTTTCACGTCGTCGGGAAGCGCCTTCTTTATCATGGTGGCGCTCAGCGTGGGGTCGCTGAATATCAGCGGCGAGGGCTTCAGGCCGGTAGCCATGTTGAGGCTCACGGCATATCCGTTGGCGTTGTCGCCTGCCGGCTGCTGCATTATGCCTACGGCCTCGCCGTTGTCGTTGAACAGCGGACAGCCTCCGGCGGTCTCGGGCACCTGCATCTGGAACGTGTAGTAGGCGTATTGCTCGCTGGGAGCCTCCACCTTGCTCACAGTTCCCATCACCATTGCCGGCACCTTCTTGGCGGCGTAGGGCATCATCCACACGATGTTGCCCTCTGCGGCCTTTGCCGTTGCGGCGGTGACAGCGGCGGTCTTCGTGGCGCTCACCTTGAATTTTGCCACGTCGTAGATGTCATTGGCGCCGATGATGCACTCCACGGGGTGCTCCTCGCCGCCGGCGTCGATGACCACGGCGCGGCTGGCTCCCTTGAACGGCATGAAGTTGCTCACCGCCTCGCCGCCAGTGCCCACGAAGAATCCCGTGGCGCTGCCTATGAGGTTGCCGTTGGGGGCGAATGTCTTGAGTGTGAATGTGGTTTTTGCTGCGTTTTTCGACCATTTTGCCTGTGCAGCCGCGGTGACGGTTGTCATCAGTGCGGTTGCGGCAATAAGCAGCGTGGGGATTATCCGTCTCATCGTTGTTGTCATTTTTTTAAAGTTGAGTGTACGATTTTAAAAGTTTAGCATCCGTTTTTTATTCCGTGCTTTGCTTCTGCTGCGGCGGGACTGCCGCAAAAGCGACTGCAAAATTATCAAATTTTTCCCATATTGCCATGTTTTTTACATTTTAATAATGTAAAGGGTCGGGGTTTTAAGATTTAATAACAGGCTCACACTGAACACTCATCCCTAAACACTGAACACTACTCCAGCGCAGCGAACAGCTTGTCGAGTGCCTCGTCGGCATTCTTGCTCTCGTTGAGCAGGGTCACGAACTTTGAGCCAATTATCGCCCCGGCGGCATTACGCTGCGCGCTTTCCAGCGTCTGGCGGTTGCTTATGCCGAAGCCAATCATGCGCGGGTTGCGCAGGTTCATGGCGTTGATGCGCCGGAAGTACTGTTGCTTGGCGTCGTCGAACGACTTCTGCGCTCCCGTGACGGCTGCCGACGACACCATGTAGATGAAGCCGTCGGTGTGGCGGTCGATGAAGCGGATGCGCTCCTCCGAGGTCTCGGGCGTGATGAGCATGACGATGCGCAGGTCGTACTTGTCGGCAATGGGCTTGATGGTTTCCTGATAGTCCTTGAAGGGCAGGTCGGGGATGATGGCTCCGCTCACTCCGCTCTCCACGCACGAGCGGCAGAACTCCTCGATGCCATACTGCATGATGGGGTTGAGATAGCCCATGAGCACCACGGGGATGGTGATCTGCTCCCTTGCCTGGCGCAGCTGGCTGAAGATGGTGGCGAGGGTCATTCCGCCCCGCAGGGCGCGGGTGGCGGCGTCCTGAATCACGGGACCGTCGGCCATGGGGTCGCTGAAGGGGATTCCCACTTCCACCATGTCGATGCCGTGGCGCTGCATGGCGATTATCACTTCGGCTGTGCCCTCCTTGGTGGGGCAGCCGGCGCAGAAATAGAGCGACAGAAGCTTTTTGTCGCCGCTCTCAGAAAAAAGTTTGTTTATCTTGTTCATAGTTGTATTGTTTTTTTAAGGAGTTAAATGGAGTTTTTTTTAAAAAGGAGTTAAATGGAGTTAGAAGGAGTTACCGCTCCCGTTGGTCGCTCAGGGAGATAGAGGACGTATGTCTAAGCTGTGATGTCTCAGCTGTGACTATTGTCCTTTAACTTCTTCTATCTCCTTCTAACTCCCTTTTACTCCTTTTAATTTTTCTTACTTCGTTTATAAATTCTCTTAGCATCGCGGCATCCTTCACTGCCGGGGCAATTTCAAACCGCGAGTTGAGGTCGATGCCTGCCAGCATGGGGTGACTGAAGGCGGCTATCCTGCCTGCGTCGCCGGGACCTATGCCTCCGCTGAGCAGAAACGGCGTGGTGCCGCGGTAATGGCTGAGGACGCTCCAGTCGAAATGACGGCCGCTGCCGCCCATGCCCGCGCATTTGGTGTCGAACAGCAGGAGGTCGGCGCAATCCTCGTATTGGCGATACTGAGCTATGTCTTCGGCATCGCCTACGCTTATTGCCTTTATCAGTTTTACGCCCGGGGCGGCGGAGCGCAGGGCACGGAGAGTGTCGGGCGACTCATTGCCGTGGAGCTGCACCATGTCGAGGCGGTAGCGCACGATTTTGTCTGTGATTTCGGCGGTGTCGGCGTTTACGAACACGCCCACGCGCCTTATGTCATCCGCTATCTCGGGCACGGCTGTGACATAGCGCGGCGACTTGGGGTAGAATATCATTCCGATGCAGTTGGCGCCCGCCGCAATCACGTCGCTGATGTTTTGCGACTCGCGCATTCCGCAAACTTTTACTATCATATTGCTTTTTTTAGGGGAAAGTCAGGGGGAGTCAGGAGGAGTTAAGGGGGAGTAAAGGGACGAATGTATTGTCCTTTAACTCCTTAGCGACCGAAGGAAGCGATAACTCCTTCTGACTCCTTCTAACTTCCTTTATAAACTTCTTTTATAAACTCTCCGAGCGCCGCGGCGGGGTCGTCGTGACGCATGAAATTCTCGCCGATGAGGAAACCCTCGAATCCCGCCGCCCTCAGGGCGTTGACCGTGTCGGGACTGCTTATGCCGCTCTCGCTCACCCTCACCGTGCCGCTGGGCATAAGCTCCGCCAGACGGAACGAGTTTTGCACGTCGGTGACGAAGGTGCCGAGGTTGCGGTTGTTCACGCCACACATGTCGGGAACGGTCTCGGCGTAGTCGAGTTCGCGCTCGGAGTGGGTCTCCAGCAGCACCTCCATACCCAGTCCGTGGGCGGCGTGGTGGAGCCGGCGGTACTCGTCCTTCGACAGACAGGCGGCTATGAGCAGTGCGGCGCTCGCTCCGCAGAGCCTTGCCTGCAGGAGCTGGTATTCGTCGATCACGAAGTTCTTATATAATATAGGTATAGAGGTTCCGCTGCGGCGCGCCGTGACGATGTCGGTGTCGGTGCCGCCGAAAAACTTCGTGTCGGTGAGGATGCTCACCGCCGAGGCACCGCTGCGCTCATATCCCTGCGGAATCACAGCCGCGTCGGCGTCCTGCCTTATCCAGCCCTTCGACGGCGAGCGGCGCTTGAACTCTGCAATGATTCCGCTGCCCTCTCTCAGCGCCTTTGCCATCGAGGGCAGGGGAGCGCTGCCGTCAATCATCCGCTCCACGGTGATGCGCAGCTCACGTTCGGGGAGCCTGCTTTTCATCAGCTCCAGCTCGGCGCGCTTGTGCGCCACTATCTCCTGTAGTATATCTGCCATAATTTGTAAAATATTTAGGTGAATTCTTCACTCTTCGTTCTTCATTCTTCGTTCTTCACTCTTTATTCTTCATTCTTCATTTATGAATTAATCTCTGCAAACTTCTTGAATGTGGCGAGCGCCTTGCCGCTGTCGATGCTCTCTCGCGCAATGGCGATGCACTCCATGATGTCCTTGCGTCCTTTTTCCATCACCTGTATGGCGAAGGCGGCGTTGGCAAGCACCACGTCCTTCTGCGCCTTTGTGGCGCGGTTGGCAAGCACGTTGTCGAAAATCTCCTTTGCTTCCTGTTCATTGGCTCCGGCTTTCAGCTCGTCGGGCGGGATGATGCCCATGCCGAGGTCGGAGGGCTTGAAGATGCGCTCGTAGCTGTTGGTGGTAACCTTGAAGTCGCCGGTGAGCGAAATCTCGTCGTAGCCGTCGATGCTGTTCACTATGCCGTAATCCACGCCTATCTTCTGGTAGACGTTGCTGTAGAGGCGCATCTGGTCGAGGTTTGCCACGCCGAGCAGCTGACACTGCGGGCGCGAGGGGTTTACGAGCGGACCGAGAAGGTTGAAGCACGTGGGGAACTGGAGCGCCTTGCGTATGGGCCCCACGAACTTCATCGCCCTGGCAAACAGCTGGGCGTGGAGGTAGACGATGCCTGCCTCGTTGAGGCTGCGGTTGAGCACGTCGGTGTCGGCGGTGAATTTTATGCCGTGGTTGGCTATCACGTTCGACGCTCCGCTGGTGCTCGTGGCGGCATAGTTGCCGTGCTTAGCCACCTTGTAGCCCGCGCCGGCTATCACGAAGCACGCCGTGGTGGAGATGTTGAAGGTGTTCTTGCGGTCGCCGCCCGTTCCCACCACGTCGATGTAGCGGTCGCAGTCGAGCAGCGCGGGCACTCCCGTCTCAAGTATTCCGTCGCGCAGTCCCAATAGCTCGTCCACCGTCACGCCGCGCATCTGCAGGGCTGTGAGCAGCGCCGTAATCTGTTCGTCGGGATATCGTCCCTGAGTTATGCCAATGAGTATGGCTTTTGTCTCCTCTCGTGTCAGTTCCTCTTGGTTGAGGACTCTTTCCAATATCTGTTTCATAATATTTAATTTTGAGTTACGAGTTTTGAATTACGAATTGTTCTCGCTTCGCTGCGATTATAAATTGTTTAATTACGAATTACGCCTGTTTGCTGATGAGCTTGCGAATATTTGTTTAATTACGAATTATTGTTTGTTGGATATTCGTTACTCCAATTCGTCATTTTTTAATTCTACATCGGCTTTGCCGACAATTTGTAATTCAAAATTCGTAATTTTTCATTTTCTAATCCAGTTCTCCATCATTCTCCTGCCCTCTGTCGTGAGAACGCTCTCGGGGTGAAACTGTATTCCGTGGATGTCGAGCGTCTTGTGGCGCAGCGCCATTATCTGTCCCTCGTCGCTCTCGGCGGTGACTTCGAGGCAATCGGGAAATCCCTCTTTGCTCACCACCCAGGAGTGGTATCTGCCCATGGTGATGCGTTGGGGCAGACCGTCGAACACGTAGTCGTTGCCAAACTGCGTTCCCTCGGTCGCTATGCCGTGGAACACGTCGGTGAGGTTGGTCAGGCGGCCGCCGAAGTGCTCGCCTATTGCCTGATGGCCGAGACACACGCCGAGGATGGGCTTTACTCCTGCGTAGGTGGCAATCACCTGCGGCATAAGTCCTGCCTCCGACGGTATGCCGGGACCGGGGCTGAGTATTATCTTGTCGAACTCCGCGATGTCGCCCATCTCGAATTTGTCGTTGCGCACCACCGTCACCTCTGCGCCCAGCTCCTTCACGAGGTGGCTCAGGTTGTAGGTGAATGAGTCGTAGTTGTCGATGATTATAATTTTCATTGTCTTACCTTTCTTAATATTCTTAGCTTTCTCCTAATACTCCTACTTCATTTCCTCCGCCATCAAGATTGCCTTTCTCAGCGCCCCGAGCTTGTTGTTGACCTCCTGCAGCTCATACTCCTCGTCGCTCTTTGCCACCACGCCGCCTCCAGCCTGAAACCACAGCTCGCCGTTGCGGCTCACGAAGGTGCGGATGGTTATAGCCTGGTTGAGGCTGCCGTCGAGCCCAATGAAGCCTATGCATCCGCCGTAGGCTCCGCGGTTGTGGGGCTCTATCTCGCTTATCACCTGCATGGCGCGCACCTTGGGGGCACCCGAGAGCGTTCCTGCGGGGAAGGTGTCGATGAACGCCTTTATAGGACTGGCGCCCTCGTCGAGCTCGCCGCTCACACGGCTCACGAGATGTATCACGTGGCTGTAGTACTGCATGTCTTTGTAGAAGTCCACCTTCACGCCGTGGCAGTTGCGGCTCAGGTCGTTGCGCGCAAGGTCCACGAGCATCACATGCTCGGCGTTCTCCTTGGGGTCGTTGCGCAGATACTCGGCGTTGGCGGCGTCCTGTCGGGCGTTGCCCGTGCGCTTCGTGGTTCCGGCGATGGGGTCGATGTAAGCCCTGCCGCCGTCTATGCGGCAATGAGTCTCGGGTGAGGAGCCGAAGATGCGGAATCCGCCGAGGTCGAAATAAAAGAGGTAGGGCGAGGGGTTGATGCTCCTCAGTGCGCGGTAGAGCTTGAAGTCGTCACCTTCATATTTCTGTATGAAACGGCGTGAGGGCACTATCTGGAATGTGTCGCCGCGCAGACAGTGGGCAATGCACTTTCTTATGTTTGCCTTGTGCTGTTCGTCGGTGAGCGTCGACGTGGTGTCGCCCACGGGACGGAATCCGAACGCCTTGACGCTGCTCTTGTTCATGTTGCGCACGATGTCGTCGATGTTGCTCTCCCCGCCGAGGGTGACGATGGTGAGCGTGTTGTTGAAGTTGTCGAACACGATGACGTCGCGGAACAGGATGTAGAGCATGTCGGGCGCGTCGTTCTTCTCCATCGTCTCGTCCTTCACGGCGATGTTCTCGAAATATCTCACGGCGTTGAACGACGTGTAGCCGTAAAGTCCGCAGTGCTCAGCCTTGTCGCCTTCCACCTTCAGGCTGCCCATGAACTCTGTGAAGGCTGCCTCCACGGGATATGCCCCGCTTATCTCGCGGGTGGTGACGGTGCCGTCGGGATAGGTGCAGGTGGCTGTGCCGTGACCTATGGCTATCTGCGCCATCGGGCGTATGGCTATAAACGAGCGGCTGTTGTTTTGGTCGTGATAGTCGCTGCTCTCCATCAGCGCGCTCTGGGGATAGATGTCGCGCAGCCTCATGTAGACGCCCACCGGGGTGTGCATGTCGGCGAGTATCGTCCGTGTGTGTGTGGTGTACTTAAATGTTTCCATATTCTCCTGCCATTTCTTTGTGTGATAGATAAGTGTCCATGTCTTTGTCGCCCCTGCCGCTCACGGTGAGCACCACGATGTCGGCGGGCTTCAGCTGCATCTTTTGCAGGGCGGCTATTGCGTGCGCGCTCTCCAGCGCCGGGATTATTCCCTCAAGGCGTGTCAGCTCGTAGGCTGCCCTTACCGCCTCGTCGTCGTTGATTGACAGCACGGTGGCGCGGTGCTGGCTTGCCATGTTGGCGTGGATGGGACCGATGCCGGGGTAGTCGAGACCTGCCGAGATTGATTCCGCCTCCATTATCTGGCCGTCGGGTGTCTGCATCACCAGGGTCTTGCTGCCGTGGAGTATTCCCAGCCGTCCGGCGTGTATCGTGGCGGCGGTGTGCCCCGTGTCGGCTCCCTGTCCTCCAGCCTCGGCAAGCACTATGTTCACCCGCTCGTCGTCGATGTAGTGATACACGGTGCCGGCGGCGTTGCTGCCTCCTCCCACACACGCCACGAGATAGTCGGGATAGTCTCTGCCCACCTTCTCAGCCAGCTGCGCCTTTATCTCTTCCGATATTATGCTCTGCAGCCTCGCCACCATGTCGGGGTAGGGGTGAGGACCCACCGTGCTGCCTATTATATAAAAGGTGTCGGCGGGATGGCAGCACCAGTCGCGGATTGCCTCGTTGGTGGCGTCCTTCAGCGTCATGTTGCCTGTGGTCACGGGGCGCACCTCGGCGCCGAGCATCCTCATGCGCTCCACGTTCAGGTGCTGGCGCTCCACGTCGAGCGCTCCCTGATACACCACGCAGGGCATTCCCATGAGTGCGCACACCGTGGCGGTTGCTACGCCGTGCTGTCCTGCTCCTGTTTCTGCTATTATGCGGGTCTTGCCCATCTTTTTAGCCAGTAGAATCTGCCCAATGGTGTTGTTTATCTTGTGTGCTCCCGTGTGGTTCAGGTCCTCGCGCTTCAGGTAGAGCCTGCAACCGTACTTCTCGCTCATCCTCCGTGCATAATAGAGCGGCGACGGGCGCCCCACATAGTCGCGCAGCAGCTGCATGTACTCGCTCTTGAACTCCTCGCTCTCAATCACCTTGAGATACTCGTTTTTCAGAGTCTCCACCGTGGCGTACAGTATTTCTGGTATGTACGCCCCTCCGAATTCTCCGTAGAATCCCTTTTCGTCCACTTGAAATGTCTTTTTCATAAAGTTTCCTTTCCGTTTTATTTTTTGTTTGTTTATTTTTGTTTTTATTTTGCGTCGTTGATAATGTCTTTTTCCGTCATTGTCACTTTTGCGTTTCCTCATCTGTAACAAAAAAATAAGGCTCGCCGCTGTCGCGACGAGCCTTACTGTATCTTTATCTTGTTCTGAACAATCAATGTTTAGGTACACGGCTGTATGCCTCGCGACTTTTCAATCTCGAGTTCTGCCACCACCATGCGTTGTTGTTCAGATACCTTTTCATATTGTTATGCTGTTATTTTTTATTTTCTGCCTGCAAAAGTACAGATAATATTTGAAATTACCAAACTTTTTTGCTACTTTTTTTATCTTTCCTTAAAAAAAATATGTTTTGTGTTGTTCAGAGCACATTTAACTATCATAAATTTGTTTTTCTCAATATTTATCTGTAATTTTGCACAAAATGTAGAATAATGGAGTTTAAATAAGGAAAATATAAACGATGAACGAGAACATTTTATTAAGGAACGCGCGCGTTGACGATGCGCCGCAGGTGGCAAGGATGGTGATGATGGCTATGACCGACGAATGTTGCCAGTATTTTTGTGGACCGGAGCATACTCTGGACGATTTCCACAGGTTGATGACCTCGCTCGTGGAGCGCACCGATACACAGTACAGTTATCTGAACACCGTATGTGCCGAGGATTCTGCCACTGGCGCGGTGTGCGGAGTGTGTGTCACATACGATGGAGGTAAACTTGCACAGTTGCGGCAGGCGTTCTGGGATGCAGCTTTGGCAGAGTGGGGCATGGATCACAGTAACATGAGCGACGAGACACAGGCTGGTGAACTTTATCTTGACTCGCTTACGGTGTTGCCCGACTATCGCGGGCAGGGCATTGCCAAGGCTCTTCTCAATAGTGCCAAGGAAAAAGCCGCAGGCATGAACCTGCCGCTCGGACTGCTTGTCGACTGCGGTAATCCCAAGGCTGAGGCATTGTATACAGCTGTAGGTTTCCGCCATGTCGATGATAATATGTGGGGAGGGCACAGGATGAAACACTTGCAGTGTTGAAAAGCTAAATATTCGTAAAAAAACGAGGTTTGTGGGCGTGGATATCTTAAATTTCAATATTTTTGTGTAAATTTGCAAACAAAAACAAACATAAGTAATCATTTTTGGAATGAAAACCGTCAAAAAAGATTTTGTGACCATTGCCGATCTCACTAAAGAGAAGATTATGTATATGATTGAGATGGCAAACGAGTTTGAGAAACATCCTAACAGGGAGTTGCTGAAAGGTAAGGTGGTTGCCACTCTATTTTTTGAGCCTTCTACACGTACACGACTGAGCTTTGAGACTGCAGCCAACCGACTTGGAGCACGGGTGATAGGTTTTGCCGACCCAAAGGTGAGCAGCGGAACCAAGGGCGAGACTCTGAAAGACACTATACTCATGGTGTCAAACTATGCCGACGTGATTGTGATGCGCCATCATATTGAGGGAGCAGCGCAATATGCCAGCGAGGTGTCGCCAGTGTCGATCGTGAATGCCGGTGACGGTGCTCATCAGCATCCTTCGCAGTGTATGCTCGACCTGTATTCAATCTATAAGACACAAGGGACGCTGGAGAATCTTAACATCTATCTTGTGGGTGACCTGAAATACGGACGCACGGTGCACTCACTCATTATGGCAATGCGCCATTTCAACCCAACATTCCATTTTGTGGCTCCCAAGGAGCTTGCCATGCCTCAGGAGTATAAAATTTACTGCAGGGAACACGGAATAAAGTTCAAGGAGCACACTGCATTTAATGAGGAGGTAATAGCCGACGCTGACATTATATATATGACGCGCGTGCAAAAGGAACGCTTCTCCGATCTCATGGAGTATGAGCGTGTGAAGAATGTCTACATTCTCAAGTCGGATATGCTGGCAGGAGCAAAGGAAAACATGAAGATTCTTCACCCGCTGCCGCGAGTGAATGAAATAGCATACGATGTTGACGACAACCCGCACGCCTATTATATACAGCAGGCAGGAAACGGACTGTTTGCCCGTGAGGCGATATTCTGCGACGTGCTGGGCATTACGCTCGATGAGGTTAAAAACGACAAAACCATTATCAATCAGTAAGAAAAGAACTATTATGAGCAAGCAGGAAAGATTAGTTGCCGCTATCAAGAACGGTACGGTGATAGACCATATACCTTCAGAGAAAACTTCGCTGGTGGCAAGCGTGCTGAAACTTTTTGAACTGCAAACGCCTGTGACCATAGGCATGAACTACAGGTCGAAAAAGCTTGGATGCAAGGGAATAATAAAGGTGGAGGACAAGTTTTTCACCGATGAGGAAATTTCACGTCTGTCGGTGGTGGCTCCCAATGTGGTGCTTAATATCATACGCGACTTTGAAGTGACGGAGAAGAAGGCTGTGATATTGCCCGACGAGCTGCACGGAATTGTGAAATGCAATAACCCCAAGTGTGTGACAAACAATGAGCCGATGGCTACCGTGATGCACCTCACCGATAAGGAGCACGGCATTCTGAAATGCCATTACTGCGAGAAGGAGCAGGAGATAAGCAAGGTGAAACTTGTGTAGATTGTTTGACTGTTGGTATGTAACGAATTGTAATTCATATAGGTAATAGATATATATTTAATAAATTTTGTAAGAAGATGAAAAAAGAACAGGAGATTTTCGACCTCATTGAGAAAGAACATCAGCGCCAGTTGCGCGGTATCGAGCTTATCGCATCAGAGAACTTCGTCAGCGACGAGGTAATGCGTGCAATGGGTTCTTACTGCACCAACAAGTACGCAGAGGGATATCCGGGCAAGCGTCACTATGGCGGTTGTGAAGTGGTAGACGAGATTGAGACTCTTGCCATAAACCGTGTCAAGGAACTTTATGGCGCAGAGTATGCCAACGTGCAGCCTCATTCGGGAGCACAGGCTAATGCTGCAGTGTTGTTGGCTGTATTGGAGCCAGGTGATAAGTTTATGGGACTTGACCTCAATCACGGAGGTCACCTGAGTCATGGCTCACAGGTGAATACTTCGGGCTTGATTTACAAGCCTGTGCCATATTTCCTCAATCAGGAGACAGGTCGTGTGGACTATGATGAGATGGAGCGCATTGCCATTGAGGAGAGACCTAAGCTGATTATTGGTGGCGGTTCGGCATACAGTCGTGAATGGGACTATGCACGTATGCGTGCCATAGCCGACAAGGTTGGTGCACTGCTTATGATTGACATGGCTCACCCTGCGGGACTCATTGCAGCAGGATTGCTCGACAATCCTGTGAAATATGCTCATATTGTTACAAGTACCACTCACAAAACGTTGCGTGGTCCACGTGGCGGTATCATCCTTATGGGCAAGGATTTCCCGAATCCTTGGGGAAAGCTGACAAAGAAGGGTATAGTAAAGCCTATGAGCATGCTGCTCAACTCGGCTGTGTTCCCCGGCATACAGGGCGGTCCGCTTGAGCACGTAATTGCTGCTAAGGCTGTTGCCTTCGGCGAGGCTCTCCAGCCAGAGTTCAAGGAGTGGGCTGCACAGGTACAGAAGAATGCCAAGGTGCTTGCCGATGAGCTGGTGAAGCGTGGCTTCGACATTGTGAGCGGCGGAACCGACAACCATTCAATGCTGGTAGACCTGCGTAAGAAGTATCCCGAGATGACCGGTCGCATAGCCGAGAATGCTCTTGTGGCTGCCGACATAACTGTGAACATGAATCTCGTGCCGTTTGACACTCGTTCTGCTTTCCAGACCAGCGGCATCCGTCTGGGTACTCCTGCTATCACCACGCGTGGTGCCAAGGAAGACCTCATGGCAGTTATTGCCGAGCTTATTGAGACTGTGCTCAATGCTCCTGAGGATCAGAACGTCATCGCATCGGTTAAGGCTCGTGTGAATGACATCATGAAGGATTATCCTTTGTTTGCATATTAAAATAGTAGAAATTAAAGAAACAATGATAACGATTAATTCGTATGAGGAGTTCAAGGCTTTGGAAGGGCAGGAACTCGGCGTTTCCGACTATGTACAGGTAGATCAGGATCGTATTAATCTCTTTGCCGATGCCACTCTCGACCATCAGTGGATTCATGTAGACGTAGAGCGCGCCAAGACAGAGAGTCCGTTTAAGAGCACCATTGCTCACGGCTATCTCACACTGTCGCTTCTTCCGTATATGTGGGAGCATTCGGTAACAGTAAACAATGTGCAGCGTCTCATCAACTATGGTGTTGACAAGATGAAGTTTGGTCAGCCCGTTTTGGTTGGCAAGAGCGTTCGTCTGCGTACATTCCTACAGTCGTGCGTTAATCTGCGTGGCGCTGTGAAATGCGAGATAAAGTTCACAATAGAGATAGAGGGTGAGCGTAAGCCTGCGCTTGAAGGCATCGCTATATTCGTGTACTACTTTAACAGTTAAGCAGAAAACTTCATCTTTAAAAATAAAATCATCCGCAACATTTCCTATGAATGTCGCGGATGTTTTTTATTTAACGTAGAATAAGGTAGTATGTCAATAAGTATTATTTGATGTCAGCCGTTTATTTCGGAATGCCGATGCCGCTATTTCAGAATTGCCGATGCCGCTTCCTCCTGCTCTCCGATTTCGTTGCCGCGCTTCACTTTCTTGCCGTAGCCTATGGTGTAGGTTACCGACAGCTGGAGGCGGGCGTGGTAGTCTACGGAGTATGAGGTGGTCTTGGCTCCATAATGCGGCGTGTCGATGGTTGAGGTTGAGTGCTTCCAGCCCTTATTCAGCAGGTTGTAGGCAGTAAGGCGTATGTTCCAGCTCTGGTTAGCCCAGCCTGCGTACACATAATAGAAGGGGCGGCCTGTGGTGATGGCGGTTGTAGTCTTGTTGAGCTTTTTGTCGGCTGCGTAGTAATAGGCAGAGAAGTTAAACGGTCCGGCGTAGGCGTTTGCCTGTGCCTCAAGGCTGAACGCGTTGTAGGTCTGGGCGTATATGCCCGTGAGACGGTAGTTTGTCCACGACGGGCGCGCCATGAGCTGCAGCTTGCCGCCGATGAGCTTGAGCCTTGCCTTGGTGCCGATGTTGAAGTCGGCATAATGTCCGCTGTTGTCGAACCTCCGCAATATTGCCGTGCCGTCCTTGTATGGCTCGTACACTGAGGTTAGGCGGTCGCCTATGTGCTCATAGCTTCCAAACACGCTTATGCTGAAATTATTCGATGGCAGCCAGGTATAGTCGGTGAAAATCTCGGTGAGGCGCGACGATACCAAATTGGGATTGCCCGTGATGTAATAGAAATCGTTGTTTTTCAGCACTGCCGTTGACCTTTCGGAAATTTCCGGCGTGAAGGTGACATACTGGAAGAACACAGTAAGTTTATTCTTGCGGTTGAAGGCATACTGAGCGTTGAGATGCGTGCCGGGATAGGGGTCGTTTATCACTACTCCGTTTATTTCGCTGCGCTCCGTGATAACTCCCGCATTGGCGTAAAGTGACAGTTTCTTTGTCTGGAGGTTGTAGCCGATACCGGCTCCGTAACCCCATAAGCTGAACTTGTCATTGTAATTGTCCGTTCCGGTATATTCCACATCGTTTGCATGGTTTCCTATCAATGCATTCAGCGTTAATGTATGGAGCTTTCCAAACCGTTTTGCCAGCGTCAGGTCTGCACGCATTTCGGTGGCGTCCTCGGCGGCGTGCCGGCTTACGGGGCTTGCGTCCGACGGTTTATAGCCGTATTTGTCTATCGTGTGGGTGTACGAAAGGTTCGTTTCCACCCTGAGGACCAGTTCTTTGGGGAACATGAACTGCCAGTCGCCCTTGTAGCTCAGCTGGTTGCTCCGCTTCGGGTTGTTTTTCTCGTATGTGTAGTCGTTTCCAGTTGCGGGGTCGTATGCCAGGCTGCCCTTCTGCTGCCTTATTTTGTTTGCCGTGTGGGTGAATCCCACGCTGTTGCGCAGCTTCATCTTTTCTCCGTTGTACGATGCCCTGAAGTTCAGGGGGAATTTGTTGCCTCTGGCGTGCGAGTCGTCGACAGCCTCCATGCGGTGCACCTCGTAGGGATTGCCTCCGCCGTCGGTCAGCGAGTAACGTGTGTCAGTCGACGAACCGTCGTGCCTGGTGTCTTGGTGCGCTGCCCCGGCGTAGAGGTCGTATTTCATCTTGCGGTAGCTGAATGTGGAGAACACGTTCTCCTCGCTGAGCGTCCCCGCCAGTGCATTCTCCTTGACTGTCGCCTTGGTGTAGCCGCCATACTCATATTGCTGGGTGATGATGTTTATCACCTTGCTTGCTCCTATGAACTGCGCGTCGGATGGATATTCGAGATACTCCACGCGCTTGGCGTCGGTGGTGCACATTCCCTGAATCTCGTCCTTTGCCGCCTTCATGCCGTTGATGTATATTGTTACGGAGGCTCCCGAATTGTCGGTGACGCTCTGGCTTCTCGGGTCGATGTTTATCTGCGGTATCGCCATTCTCTGCAGCAGGTCGATGGCGTCTTGCGATGCTTTTTTCTGTCGCGTGTTGGGTATGTACACTGTGCGGTCGGAGTATGCCGCGGCGGTTTCTCCCTCCACGGTCACCTGCCTAAGCGCCACGGCGTCGAAGGACATCACGATGGTGCCCACGTTGAAGCTGCGGCAGTTGTGGTAAATGGTCTTATATCCCAGACAGCTCAGCTTGGCAATGACGTTGCGGCTGTCGCAGGGTATTACGAATTGTCCCTGACTGTCCGCCACGGCGTAGGTAATCACGGTTGAGTCCTTCCGGGTGAGCAGCATTATCGTGGTGCCCGTCGCCGGCTCGCCGCTCTGGTCGATCACCCTGCCGCGGTAGCAGTATCGCCCGTGCTGAAGCGCTTCCAGATAGTAATGTCCGTTGATGGCTATCAGCGAGATGGGGTTCAGCCCTATGATGTCGCGCAGCATTGTCTCGGGATCGTCCGAGTCGGTGGCGGTGGTCGCCTTGTAGCTCTCCAGCTCGTCGTAGATGAAACTGATGTTCAACTCGGGGTGCTCGCGGATTACCTGCACAAGAGCCTGCGCCACTGGGACGTTGTGGAAACGGTGCGAGTATTTTGCGGCAACCGCCGGAATGGTGGCGGCGATTGCCAATATGAGGAATAGTATGCGGTGCATGATTAGTTTACGGTTAGTGTGTTGTCTTTAAGGGTGATGTTTATGCGGTCGAAGGTGTTGAGCTGACCGATAATCTCCGCCAGCGGCAGCGATGCGTCCAGCCTGAAATATAGGCGCAGCGACTTCGCTTCATTGTTGGCGTATCTTACGCTCACGCCGTAGTATTCGCCTGTCGCCGTAAGGATGGTTTCGAGCGTGGCGTTCTCAAACACTATCGGCTCTGCCGGGGCAGGTTTTTGTTTTGTGGCGGTCCGTATTGTGTCGCCCCCGGCTGCCGCCGGTGCCTGCGGCTTTACGTCGGCAACCGCTTCCTTTGCAACCGTCTGCCTATGGTCTGCCATCATCTTTATGCCTATGCCGATGGCGGCAATGCTGGTTATCGACAGCCCCACGACGATTGCCGTTGAGGCTGCGCGGCTGCTCAGCCACGATGTCAGCACACGGAGGCGCGCATGCCTGGCGCTCCGATTGCCGTCGCCGGTAAGCCTTTTGGCTTTGAACGCCTCCCATTCGGCATCTGCGTCTGGTGAGTCGCATTCGCGGTTTACAGCCGAGCCGGTCTTGCAGAGCAGGTTGTAAATCTCCCTTGTCTCCTTGTCGGCAAGCAGTTCCTTGAGTTGTTCCTGTGAGAAATTCTCAGGATGCCCGATAATATCAAGCACTAAATCGTATTTATCCATTTTCCTTGAGTTTTTTGCGGATTATTGACAGTGCACGATGAAGATGTTTATAGACAGCTGTCTCGCTTATCTGCAGTTCGGCGGATATTTCGGCGTAGCTCATTCCCGTGCAGAAGCGCAGATTCACCACGCGGCGGCACTGCGGGGTGAGTTCGCTGGCTATTATGCCGCTGATTGTCCGCATGGTCTCCTCGTCGGGCCATTGCTCATCGTCGTAGTCCCTGTTTTCAAGGAAATAACGGTGGGCTATGCGCTCCCTTGTGCTGAGATTGCGGATGTGGTTGAGGCAGCGGTTGCGCACCGCCATCATGAGATAGCCCGCGGTGATTTCCGCGCCTCCCACGGCGGCTCCTGCATCTCTGCCTTCGCCGATTAAAGCCTCAAACACATCGTGGACGATGTCGCGCGCCGAATCACCGTCTTGCAGAAGCGCCATTGCCAGCCGGTGCATCTGCGTGTAATGTGCCTTGAACAGCCTTTCTATGTCTTTTTCGTTCATCATACATCCTTATAACACGCAACTTTGCCAAAACCTAACCCCTGAATGTGTTTTTTTTGAATATTTTCTTGATATTCCGGCATCTTTAATTTTTGACAGTTGTTTAGTGATGTAACTTTATCAATGCAAAGGTATGATATTTTCTGTATTTTTGCATGTTTTGCGGTGGCTTCTTACGGTTATTTAACGTATTCGCTGTTTGATACCTTAATATATAGTGTCTGTCGTAAACAAATAAAACGCTGTAAAAAAAACATAAAAATATCGTTATTATTTTGCTATTCTATCAAAAAACACTATCTTTGCAGCCATTAAATTTTAATGTGATAAAATATAAAAGCAATAAATATAGGAATTATGGGCAAGAAATTTGCTGAACATCAGGGTATGAACCTGACACAGACAAACAAAGACATTCTGAAACTATGGGAAGAGCGCGACATCTTCCACAAGTCGATAGACGAGCGCGAGGGCTGTCCTCAGTTTGTATTCTTCGAGGGACCTCCTTCGGCAAACGGACACCCGGGAATCCACCATGTGCTGGCTCGCTCCATAAAGGACACCTTCAACCGCTACAAGACGATGAAGGGAATGCAGGTGCACCGCAAGGCTGGCTGGGACACCCACGGACTGCCAGTGGAGTTGGGCGTGGAGAAGGAGCTCGGCATCACCAAGGCTGACATCGACAACCGACAGAGCGAGAAGTACATCTCGGTGGAGGACTACAACAAAAAGTGCCGCCAGAACGTGATGATGTACACCGCGGAATGGCGCAAGCTGACCGAGGAAATGGGTTATTTCGTTGACCTCGACCATCCTTATATCACTTACGACAACAAATACATTGAGACCCTGTGGTGGCTCCTCAAGCAGCTCTACGACAAGGGGCTGCTCTACAAGGGATACACCATACAGCCCTACAGCCCGGGAGCGGGCACGGGACTTTCGAGCCACGAACTCAACCAGCCCGGCTGCTACCGCGACGTGAAGGACACGACTGCCACCGTGCTCTTCAAGGCTAAGAACCCCAAGGCTGAGTGGACGGAGTGGGGCGAGGCGTATTTCGCCGCGTGGACCACGACTCCGTGGACTCTTCCGTCGAACACCGCCCTCTGTGTGGGCCCCAATATAAAATATGTGGCTTTGCAGACATACAATCCATACAACGACCAGAAAATCACCGTTGTCATGGCTGAATCTCTGGTTAGCGCCTACTTCAAGCCCGAGGGCAAAGACGCTGACATGCAGGCTTATAAGCACGGCGACAAGGTTGTGCCTTACCGTATCGTGGGAGAATATATGGGTCCCGAGATTGTGGGAATGGAATACGAGCAGCTGATGCCGTGGGTTAAGCCTTCGGCAAAGGTTGACGAGAATGCCGCTCCGTTTGTAAAGGAGTATGCGGCAGCAAATCCCGACAAGGTGTTTACGGGCGAGAACGGCAAGGACAAGTTCGTGGAGATGGAGGGCGCAGCCTTCCGCGTAATCCCCGGCGACTACGTGACTACCGACGATGGTACGGGTATCGTGCACATCGCGCCTACCTTCGGTGCCGACGACGCCAAGGTGGCAAAGGACGCAGGCATACCTTCGCTGTTCCTTATAAATAAGAAAGGTGAGACCCGCCCGATGGTCGACCTCGAAGGCAAGTACTACGTCATGGACGAGCTCGACAAGGAGTTTGCCGCACGCTGTGTTGACGCTGATGCCTACTCTAAGCACGCCGGCGACTACGTTAAGAACGCCTATGCCCCCGAGTTCAATCCCGGCGGCAAGTATGACGAGGCTGCTGCCATGAAGGCTGAGGACCTCAACATAGTTCTCTGCATGGAGATGAAGCAGGCGGGAATTGCATTGAAGATAGAAAAACACGTACACAACTATCCTCACTGCTGGCGTACCGACAAACCGGTGCTCTACTATCCTCTGGACTCGTGGTTCATACGTTCCTCGGCAAAGAAGGAGCGCATGAGCGAGCTCAACAAGACCATCAACTGGCAGCCCGAGAGCACGGGAACAGGACGCTTCGGCAACTGGCTCGACAACCTCAACGACTGGAACTTGTCGCGCAGCCGCTACTGGGGCACACCGCTGCCTATCTGGCGCAACGAGGACGGCGAGGAAATCTGCATCGGTTCCATGCAGCAGCTCTACGACGAGATTGAGAAGGCTGTGGCTGCGGGCGTGATGGAAAGCAACCCTATGAAGGACAAGGGCTTTGTTCCCGGCGACTACAGTCAGGAAAACTACGACCGCATCGACATTCACCGTCCTTATGTCGACAATATCGTGCTTGTAAGCGCAAGCGGCAAGCCCATGAAGCGCGAGGCAGACCTTATCGACGTGTGGTTTGACTCTGGCTCAATGCCTTACGCACAGATTCACTACCCGTTTGAAAACCGTGAGATGATTGACGAGGGAAAAGCCTTCCCTGCCGACTTCATCAACGAGGGTGTGGACCAGACACGCGGCTGGTTCTTCACGCTCCACGCCATTGCAACGATGGTGTTCGACTCCGTGGCGTTCAAGAACGTCATTTCCAGCGGACTGGTGCTCGACTCCAAGGGCAACAAGATGTCGAAGCACGTGGGCAACGTGGTGAATCCGTTTGAAATGATAGACAAATACGGCGCCGACCCCGTGCGCTTCTATATGATGACCAACTCCGAGCCGTGGGACAATCTGAAGTTCGACCCCAACGGCGTGGACGAGGTGCGCCGCAAGTTCTTCGGAACATTATACAACACTTACAGCTTCTTTGCTCTCTACGCCAACGTCGACGGCTTCGACTATTCGCAGCCCGAGGTGCCCGTTGAGGAGCGTCCAGAGATTGACCGCTGGATTCTGTCGGTGCTCCACTCATTAATTAAGGGCGTTGACAGGGAGTTAGGCAACTACGACCCGACCCGTGCCGGCCGTCTCATCGACGCATTCGTAAACGACGACCTCAGCAACTGGTACGTGCGTCTGAACCGCAAGCGTTTCTGGGGCAAGGAGATGAGCAAGGACAAGCTGTCAGCCTACCAGACCCTTTATACCTGTCTGGAGACTGTGGCAAAGCTCATTGCGCCGTTCGCACCGTTCTATGCCGACCAGCTGTATCTCGACCTCACCGCCGCCACAGGCCGTGAGAATTGCGAGAGCGTGCATCTGGCTAAGTTCCCCGAGGCTAACGAGGCTTACATCGACGCCGACCTTGAGGCACGCATGGGCATGGCTCAGAAAATCACGTCTATGGTGCTCGCGCTGCGCCGTAAGGTGAACATCAAGGTGCGCCAGCCGCTGCAGAAGATAATGATTCCAGCCGTGGACGACGAGCAGCGTCAGCACATTGAGGCTGTGAAGGATCTGATACGCAACGAGGTGAACGTGAAAGAACTCGACTTCGTTGAGGGTCAGGGCATTCTGGTGAAGAAGGTAAAGTGCAACTTCAAGGTGATGGGCAAGAAGTTCGGCAAGCTGATGAAGGGCGTTGCCGCTGCCATGACCGCGCTCGACCAAGACCAGATTGGCGCGCTGGAGCGCGACGGAAAAATCGGAATCGCCGTTGACGGACAGACTATCGAAGTGGAGGCTGCCGACGTGGAGATAATCAGCGAGGACATCCCGGGATGGCTCGTTAGCAACGAGGGCAACCTCACCGTGGCGCTGGAGGTGGAGCTCACCGACGAGCTTCGCAACGAGGGTATGGCGCGTGAGCTCATCAACCGCGTGCAGAACATCCGCAAGGACAGCGGACTGGAGATTACCGACCGCATCAGCGTGACAATTACCGAAAATGAAAGCGTGCAGAAGGCGGTTGACAGCTATCAGGAGTACATCATGACGCAGGTGCTCGCCGACAGCATCGTGCTGGCGGCAAACGACGGCGCGGAGGTGGACATCGACGGACTGAAACTTAATATAAAGGTGGAGAAACGCTAAGGCGTTGGCTCCACCTTATTTATATATAATACCAATAACAATAATTACTCACACAAATAAAACTATAGTATTATGGCAGACAAGACAAGGTACAGTGATGCAGAGCTGGAGGAATTCCGCCTGCTCATAAATGATAAACTGGATGTGGCAAAACGTGACTTCAAGCAGCTGATGGCATCGTTGAACAACACCGACGGCAACGACGTGGAGGACACGTCGCCCACGTACAAGGCGCTGGAGGAAGGCAGCGTTACCCAGTCGAAAGAGGATATCATGAATCAGGCGGCGCGCCTGCAGAAGTTTATCCGCGGACTGGAGGGAGCGCTCATCCGAATAGCCAACAAAACCTACGGCATCGACCGTCTCACCGGCGAGCTGATACCCAAGGAACGCCTGCGGGCAGTGCCTCATGCCACTCTCAGTGTGCAGTCGAAATTGAAAAGGTAGAATAAATTAAATGACTCAGAAGAGCAAGAATTTTTTTGGAAGCGGTGTCTTTATGACACTTCTCATTGTGTTGCTGTTGGTTGCCGACCAAGTGATAAAGGTATTGGTGAAGACCAACATGACGCTGCACGAGAGCATCGAGATAGCCAGTTGGTTCAAGATATTGTTTATCGAAAACAATGGCATGGCGTTCGGAATGGAGATAGGCAGCAAGGTTGTTCTGTCTCTGTTCCGCATTGTGGCTGTGGGATTTATCTGTTATTACCTGCGCAGGCTGGTGAGGCAGGGCGCACGCACGGGCTATATGGTTTGTGTGGCGATGGTGCTGGCGGGAGCTGCCGGCAACATCTTCGACAGTCTGTTCTACGGACAGATATTCTCTGCCTCGACGCCCTACACGCTCAGCGAGCTGGTGCCGTTCGGCGAGGGGTATGCCCCCGTGCTCATGGGCAAGGTTGTGGATATGTTCTACTTCCCGCTTATTGTCACCACCTACCCTGACTGGGTGCCTGTGGTGGGCGGCGACGAGTTCATATTCTTCAGCCCCGTGTTCAATTTTGCCGACTCCTGCGTGTCGGTTGGAGTGGTGGCAGCCATGCTTTTCTACCGTGAGGAGCTTGGCACACTGTTTGGCGATGATAAGAAGAAAGATGTGGAGGAGAAAAAGAAAGATGATAAGGACAATAGCGAAAATACTGCCGATACTGCTGCTGTTTAGCTGCAGGCCGCAGGTTCCCGACAAGTACATACAGCCCGGCGAGATGGAGGATTTGCTGTATGACTATCATCTGTCTCAGGGCGTGGCTTCTACATTGGCGGATGAAGGCGACGGCAATGGTGACTACAAGCGCCGTCTGTATTTCCTTGCCGTGCTGAAGAAGTATGGTGTCAGCGAGGCTGAGTTCGATTCGTCCATGGTGTATTATTACAGTCATGCCGACCGCATGGCGGAGATTTACAAGTCGCTGGAGGAGCGTCTCGATGCCGATGCGCAGAAGATAGGAGCCTCGGGCGGAACTCACACCGTGATGCTCAGCGCCAACGGCGACACAGCCAACGTGTGGAACGGGGTGCGCAGCAAGGTTCTCAGTGCCGTTCCGCTCCATAACCGCATGGATTTCCACATCGTTGCCGACACGTCCTATCACGCCAACGACATGCTGCAGCTCAACTTCCGTTCGTCGTTCCTCTATCAGGAGGGCATGAAGGATGCTGTGGCTCTCATTGCAGTGAAGTATGAGGGCGACACCATTGTGTCGAGGTATCAGCGCGTGATGTCGAGCGGCGAGACGCGGTTGACTATAAACGAGAAAAATGATAAGAAGATAAAGGAGATAAACGGATTTATCTATCTCAGCAAGGGCGGCAAGGACGATGCCAAGACCCTGAAGCTGCTGGTGATTGACCAGATACAGCTGGTGCGCATGCGTCAGAAAGCAGAGCCGCAGCAGTCGGGAGGAGTAAAGTCCGGAGGACTGCGTTCTGATTCGCTGAAGAGAGACTCTGCGAAGGCTGTTTCAGCGCCCGCAACGGTTGGAGGCAGCGATAAACCTACACATTTATTAATAGATGAGCCAAGAAAGAATGTGCCGGCTGGGGGTCCACGCCGTATGCTACAAAAACAGGACCTACAGCCAGTGCGTAGTGGAAACTGACGGCGACAGGGTGGTGCGCTGGTTTCATTTTGACGGTGAACTGCCCATGACCGAATGGCACGGAGGTACTGTTTACATCGACGATGTAGGCGGCGATATGAGAATAGTAAGAACCGAGCCTTGATGGCAGGGAAAGTATTCTGCCGGTTGTGGCTGCCACGGAATGAAAACATTTATTTAGGAAACAAAAACATTAAAACTATAAAATAACAATGAAGTTAAGACTCTCAGTCCTGAATTTTCTGCAGTTTGCAGTGTGGGGCGCATATCTCACCTCAATGGGAGGCTATCTCGCCTCAGTGGGCATAGGTGCCAACATCGGCTGGTTTTATTCAGCCCAAGGTTTTGTATCGATTATCATGCCGGCGCTTATGGGCATCATTGCCGACCGCTATATGCAGGCGCAGCGTCTGCTGTCGCTGAGCCATCTTGTGGCAGGCTTGTCGATGATTGGACTCGGAGTGATAGGGCAGGCGATGGGCGACCGCGTTACGTTTTCCGACCTTTTCCCGCTCTATCTGCTGTCAATAGCTTTCTATATGCCTACGCTGGCGCTCACCAACTCTGTGTGCTATAACGCTCTCGACAGGGCTAAGCTCGATGCCGTGAAGGCTTTTCCCCCTATACGCATCTTCGGCACCATCGGCTTTATCTGTTCCATGTGGATAGTGTCGCTGCTGGGCTACGAGACCACCCACGTACAGTTTTTTGTGTCGGGAGCATGGAGCATCGTCATGTGCTGCTATTCGCTCACCATGCCTGCATGTCCGGTCAATCCGAAGAAGGAAAGGCAGAGTCTTTACGACGCTTTCGGTCTGAAGGCTTTTTCGCTGTTCAAAACTCCGCGCATGGCTATATTCTTCGTGTTCTCCATGCTCCTCGGCTGCTGCCTTCAGATAACCAACGGCTATGCCGGTCCGTTCATCCAGAGCTTCGCAGCCATCGACGAGTATAAGGACCTGTTCTTTGTAAGCCACAGCAATCTGCTCATCTCCCTGTCGCAGATTTCCGAGACTCTGTGCATTCTGCTCATTCCGTTCTTCCTTGGCAGGTTTGGCATCAAGCGTGTCATGCTCATTGCCATGTTTGCGTGGATGTTCCGTTTTGGTTTCTTTGCCATCGGCGACCCCTCAGGCGGCATCTGGGCACTTATTCTCTCCATGATTGTCTATGGCGTGGCGTTCGACTTTTTCAATATCTCGGGCTCGCTCTTTGTCGACAATGAGACGGATATTGACATACGTAGCAGCGCACAAGGAGTGTTTATGCTGATGACCAACGGACTGGGAGCTTCTATCGGCATGATTGGCGCGCAGACCGTTGTTAACAGTTTTACTGTTAACGAAAGCGGCATTCAGGTTGGCGACTGGACTTCAGTGTGGTGGATATTCTCTGCCTACGCCTTGGTGGTGGCTGTTGCCTTTGCCCTGCTTTTTAAAAATGAAAAATGAAGAGTGAAGAATGAAGAATGAAGAATGAAGTTCGACATAAGTCAATTAAGAATTGCAAAATTGATGAAGTCAATTTTTGTTCTTCCCTCAAACCTCCGCAATTATATTCGCCGCGCAGTCCATTCTTCATTCTTCACTCTTCATTCTTAATTTAATTAATATGAAGGAAACACGATTCTTTTACGTTCCTGGTGCAGGCAGCACCACTGAACTCCCTGACGACGAGGCGCAGCATGTGGCGCGTGTGCTTAGGATGCAGTCGGGCGATGAGCTAATGCTCATGGACGGTGACGGCAGTTTTTTCCGTGCTGCCCTCACCATGGTGAGCAATCACCATTGCTGTTATAAGATACTGGAGCATCTGCCGCAGCAGCGGCAGTGGCTCCGCCGTATGCACCTTGCCATAGCTCCCACCAAGCTCATCGACCGCATGGAGTGGATGGTGGAGAAAGCCACGGAGGTGGGATTTGATGAGCTTACCTTTCTCAACTGCAAGTTCTCCGAGCGCAGCGTGATGAAGCTGCCGCGAATGGAGCGCATTGTCGTGTCGGCGGTGAAGCAGAGCCATAAGGCATGGATGCCCCGGCTGAACGACATGACCGCCTTCCGCCAGTTTATTGATGCTGCGCGCGGCGGTGCCAAATACATAGCTCATTGCTACGGCGAGGTGGAGCGCACCTATTTGTTTGATGAAATATCACGCTTGCCTGCCGACGAAGATATAACGGTGCTCATCGGTCCCGAGGGCGATTTCTCCATTGATGAGGTGAAATATGCCGTGGCGGCAGGCTATAAGTCCGTGCACCTTGGTGACAGTCGCCTGCGCACCGAGACCGCTGGCTTATATTCCGTGATGATGTGCAGGGTGTGAGCTATTAATTCTTATTATTTATCAATAAAACTGCAAAAATAGTTATGAATTGAAAGTTTGCAGGAAAAAATATTGTAAAATCGTTGGTGGTACGATAAAAAATGACTACCTTTGCAAACAATTTAGAAAATAGTTATCAGTGATAACATATTTGTCAAGGATAAAAAGAAAGAAATAAGGATATGAAACATCAACTGAGAAGCAGTGTTTGCACAGAAGGTAGAAGAATGGCTGGAGCCCGCGCCCTGTGGGTTGCCACCGGTATGAAGCGCGAGCAGTTTGGCAAGCCGATTATTGCCATCGTCAACTCGTTTACACAGTTTGTGCCGGGTCACACCCATCTTCATGAGATTGGTCAGATAGTAAAGAAAGAGATTGAGGCTATGGGCTGCTATGCGGCGGAGTTCAACACCATCGCCATCGACGATGGTATTGCCATGGGGCACGACGGCATGCTGTATTCGCTGCCGAGCCGCGACATCATCGCTGACTCAGTGGAGTATATGGTGAATGCCCACAAGGCAGACGCCATGATTTGCATATCTAACTGTGACAAGGTGACCCCGGGAATGCTCATGGCAAGTATGCGCCTGAACATCCCCACGGTGTTCTGCTCGGGCGGTCCGATGGAGGCTGGTAAGTGGCGCGGTGAGAACGCCGACCTTATCACTGCTATGATTAAGGGTGCCGATCCGTCGGTGTCGGATGCTGATATGGCTGAGATTGAGGGGTGCGCCTGCCCCGGCTGCGGAAGTTGCTCGGGAATGTTCACCGCCAACTCTATGAACTCATTGACCGAGGCAATAGGATTGTCATTGCCCGGCAATGGTACTATCCTTGCCACCCACAAGAACCGTATAGAGCTGTTTAAGGCAGCCGCCCGTCAGGTGGTGAAGAACGCCTTTGCATATTATGAGGACGGCGACGAGAGCGTGCTGCCGCGCAACATAGCCACACGCAAGGCATTCATGAACGCTATGGCGCTCGACATAGCCATGGGAGGCAGCACCAACACCGTGCTTCACCTGCTGGCTGTGGCACAGGAGGCAGGCGCCGACTTCAAGATGAAGGATATCGACGAGCTGAGCCGCAAGGTGCCTTGTCTGTGTAAGCTGGCTCCAAACACACAGAAGTACAGTGTGCAGGAGTGCAATCGTGCCGGCGGTATTCTTGGCATTCTCAACGAACTTAACAAGGGAGGACTCATCGATGGCAGTGCTATTCGTGTTGACGGCAAGACTCTTGCCGAGCAGATGGCAGCCTACGACATAACAAAGGCGGAGATAGATGCCGAGGCAAACCGCATATACCAGAGCGCGCCGGGCGGACGCTTCTCAACACAGATGGGAAGTCAGGATGCGCAGTGGGGCACGCTCGACACCGACCGCGCCAACGGTTGCATACGCGACCTTGAGCACGCCTACACCAAGGACGGCGGACTGGCTGTGCTCTTCGGAAACATTGCCCAGGACGGCTGCGTGGTGAAGACTGCCGGTGTTGACGAGAGCATCTGGCACTTTGAGGGTCCTGCAGTGTGCTTCGACTCTCAGGAAGATGCCTGTGAGGGCATTCTCGGCGGAAAGGTGAACTCAGGAGACTGCGTGGTTATCACCCACGAGGGACCAAAGGGCGGTCCGGGTATGCAGGAGATGCTTTACCCTACATCTTATATTAAGAGCCGTCACCTTGGCAAGGAGTGCGCTCTGATTACCGACGGACGTTTCTCTGGCGGTACATCGGGATTGAGCATCGGACATATCTCTCCAGAGGCTGCCGCAGGCGGTAACATCGGCAAGATTAAGGATGGCGACATCATCGTGATTGACATCCCAAGCCGTTCAATCAACGTGAAGCTGAGTGACGAGGAACTTGCCGCGCGTCCGCGGCAGCCGCTGAAGCGCGACCGTGTGGTGAGCAAGGCTCTGAGGGCATACGCGCAGAGCGTCAGCTCGGCAGATAAGGGTGGAGTTAGAATCTTAAATGAAGAATGAAGAATGAAGAGTGAAGAATGAGCTGCGCCTATATAGTTATGGATTAATGAGAGGAAGAACGAAAATTATTCGCAAAGCTCATCAGCTTCGCATTCTTCATTCTTTACTCTTCATTCTTCATTAAAAAATTTGGAAAATTTTTATGAAACAGACAATAACAGGAGCGGAAATATTGATGAAGGCTCTTCAGAACGAGGGCGTTAAGACCATCTTCGGCTATCCCGGAGGGTCGATAATGCCTGTGTTCGATGCCTTATACCATTATACAAGAGGTGAGAAAAAAGCATTCGACCACATTCTCGTGCGCCATGAGCAGGGAGCGACCCATGCCGCACAGGGCTATGCCCGCGTGAGCGGCGATGTGGGAGTGGCTATTGTCACAAGTGGTCCTGGTGTCACCAATACCCTTACAGGTGTGGCTGATGCCATGATGGACTCAACACCTATCGTGGTGATTGCCGGACAGGTGGGCACCAGCGTATTAGGTACTGACGCCTTTCAGGAGATAGACCTCGTGGGCGTGGCTCAGCCAATATCTAAATGGAGCTATCAGATACGCCGTCCCGAGGACATTGCGTGGGCTGTGAGCCGTGCTTTTTATATTGCGCGCAGCGGCCGTCCCGGTCCAGTGGTGCTCGACTTCCCGAAGAATGCACAGGTGAACTCGGCGGTGTGGGAGCCGCAGACAGTGCGCTGTGTGCGCAGCTATGTGCCTTATCCCACCGTTGACGAGGACAAGGTGAGGGAGGCAGCCGAGCTTATCAACAATGCCAAGAAGCCTTTTGCGCTTGTGGGGCAGGGTGTGGAGCTTGGCAACGCCCAGCAGGAGCTGGTGGAGTTTCTTGAGAAAGGTGATATCCCTGCAGGCAGAACCCTGCTCGGACTGTCGGCACTGCCTACAGACCATCGTCTGAACATGGGTATGCTTGGAATGCACGGCAACTTTGCCCCTTCAATAAAGATTCAGGAGTGCGATGTGCTCATTGCCATAGGCATGCGTTTCAGCGACCGCATCACCGGTCTGCCGCAGAACTTCGCAAAGCAGGCAAAGGTGATTCACCTTGAGGTTGACCCGTCGGAGATTGACAAGGTGATAAAGGCAGATGTGCCCGTGGTGGCAGACTGTAAGGAGTCGCTGCCTGCAATAACAAAACTGCTGAAGAAGGGCAGTCACGGCGCATGGCGTGAGAGCTTTGCCGAGTACGACAAACAGGAGTTGGAGAAGGTAATCACCCCTGCAATACACCCAACAGAGGGTCCTCTGCTTATGGGTGAGATTGTTAATGCCGTGGCTGAGGCAGTCAAGGGTGATGCCGTGCTTGTGACCGATGTAGGGCAAAATCAGATGTTTGCTGCCCGCTACTTCCACTTCAAGCGCAACCGTTCACTTGCCACCAGCGGCGGTCTCGGCACAATGGGATTCTCCATTCCGGCTGCCATTGGAGCCACCTACGGCGCTCCCGACCGCATGGTCTGCATGTTTGCCGGCGACGGCGGTTTCCAGATGAACATTCAGGAGCTCGGTACCATCATGGAGCAGAAACGCCCAGTGAAGATGTTTATTCTCAACAACAACTATCTTGGCAACGTGCGCCAGTGGCAGGACATGTTCTTTGGCAAGCGCCGCTCGTTTACCGAGATGATGAACCCGGCATACGAGAAGATTGCTATGGCTTACGGCATACCGTACATGCTGCTGAAAGACCGCGAGGACATAGGCAAGGCTATGCAGTTTATGCTCGACAATGACGGGGCGGTGATAATAGAGTGTGTTATCAAGGAAGATGCTAATGTGCTGCCTATGACACCTCCGGGAAACAATGTAGATGATATGCTCTTAGAGTTGCACCTTGACTAAAATAGAGTGAAGAACGAAGAGGGAAAAGTGAAGAATTAAAAAGATATGGAAGAAGATAAGAAACTATATACTCTGCTTGTATATTCGGAGAATATCGCTGGTGTGCTCAACCAGATAACGGCTGTGTTCACACGCCGTCAGGTGAATATCGAGAGTCTCAATGTGTCGGCATCGAGCATCCCGGGCATACACAAGTACACCATCACGGCATACAGCGATGAGGACCAGATAATAAAGATAACAAAGCAGATAGAGAAAAAGATTGACGTGGTGAAGGCTTCATACTATCTCGATGAGGAGCTGTTCCTGCGCGAGACGGGGCTTTACAAGCTCAGTACTCCAAAGGTGATGGCTAATCCGCTGATTTCGCGTGCCATACGTAAGTATGAGGCGCGCATCACCGAGGTAAATCCCACCTACATCATCGTGTCGAAGAGCGGCAAGACTGAGCATATCATGGAACTCTACAATGTGCTCAAGGAATATGACTGCGTGCAGCAGTACACACGCTCGGGACGCATTGCCGTGACCCGCAATCCTTTCGAGGAGGTTAGCGACTTCTTGCAGGAGCGCGAGGGGAAAATGAAGAGTGAAGAATGAAGAGTGAAGAGTGAAGAATGGGCTACGCCTAATATAGCTATGGATTTAATGAGAGGAAGAACGAAAATTATTCGCAAAGCTCATCAGCTTCGCATTCTTCATTCTTCACTCTTCATTCTTCATTAAAAAATTTAAAATATGGACAAGGTAGGACGTTACGAATTTGCCGCCGACGCTTTTCACTGTGACTTCGGTCACCGGCTGTTTATGGGACACTTGGGCAACCACATGCTCAACGCTGCCGACTTCCACTCCTCGGAGCGGGGATTTGGCATGCGCTATCTCAACACAGTGAACAAGACGTGGGTGCTGTCAAGACTCTCCATAGAGATGGACGAGATGCCTGCCGAGGGCGACAGATTCTTTGTGGAGACATGGGTGGAGAGCGCCATGCGGTTCTTTACCAACCGCAACTTCAGGGTTGTATCGCCCGAAGGCAAGGTCTACGGCTACGGCCGCAGCGTGTGGGCGATGATTGACACCGTGACACGCCAGCCGCAGGACATTCTCGCCATTCACGACGGAGAAATCAAGGAGTGGATAGAGAGCGGCAAGGAATGCCCGATAGGAAAACCGTCGAGAGTGAAGATGGGTGACGGGGCGAAGTTGGAGAGCTCATTCATCGCTTCCTACAACGACATCGACGTGAACGGACATCTCAACTCGGTGAAGTACATTGAGCATGTGCTCGACCTCTTTTCATTAGACTGGTACAGCACTCATAGGCTGAGCCGCATTGATGTGGCATACGTTGCCGAGGCACACTATGGCGACAAAATAAACCTCTATACAGAAGGCAGCGCGCTGGAAAAAGCTGTGCGTGTGGCAAAGGTGGCTGATGACGGCAGTGAGACGGAGGTGTGCAGGGTGCAGGTGAGATTTGAAGGAAGTTAGAAGAATAACTCCTTTTTACTACAATAAATAAAGATAAACAAACAATAAATAAACATTTTAAATTTTAAGAAAATGGCACAGTTAAATTTTGGTGGTGTTATCGAGACAGTGGTAACACGTGAAGAGTTTCCTTTGGAGAAAGCTCGTGAAATTTTGAAAGACGAGACAATAGCTGTTATCGGCTATGGAGTACAGGGTCCCGGTCAGGCTTGCAACCTGCGCGACAACGGTTTCAACGTTATCGTTGGTCAGCGTCAGGGCAAGACATTCGAGAAAGCTATCAACGACGGTTGGGTTCCGGGCGAGACACTTTTCTCTATTGAGGAAGCTGCCCAGAAGGGTACTATCGTTATGTGTCTGCTCTCTGATGCAGCCGTAATGAGCGTATGGCCTACATTGAAGCAGTACCTTACTCCTGGCAAGGCTCTCTACTTCTCTCATGGTTTTGCAATCACTTGGAACGATCGCACAGGCGTGGTTCCACAGAAGGATATCGACGTTATCATGGTGGCTCCTAAGGGCTCGGGCACATCGCTCCGCACCATGTTCCTTGAGGGCCGCGGTCTGAACTCTTCTTACGCCGTATATCAGGATGCCACAGGCAAGGCTCTCGAAAAGACTCTTGCTCTCGGTATCGGTATCGGCTCGGGCTATATGTTCGAGACTACATTCCAGCGCGAGGCTACATCCGACCTCACCGGTGAGCGCGGTTCGCTCATGGGTGCTATCCAGGGTCTGCTGCTCGCTCAGTATGAGGTGCTCCGCGAGAACGGTCACTCTCCTTCGGAGGCTTTCAACGAGACTGTTGAGGAGCTCACTCAGTCGCTCATGCCTCTCTTCGCAAAGAACGGTATGGACTGGATGTATGCCAACTGCTCTACCACTGCACAGCGCGGTGCTCTCGACTGGATGGGTCCTTTCCACGATGCCATCAAGCCTGTAGTGGAGAAGCTCTATGCAAGCGTTAAGTGTGGCAATGAGGCTCAGATCTCTATCGATGCCAACTCAAAGCCCGACTACCGTGTGGGTCTTGAGGCTGAGCTGAAGGCTATGCGTGAGAGCGAGATGTGGCAGACTGCCGTGACAGTGCGCCAGCTCCGCCCTGAGAATAACTAATTTTGAGTTAAAGGAACTATTAGCCCAATTGGACCTATTAGGCTTATTGGGCTAATAGTTTTTCATAAAACATTAAACACTATTTAAAAACTATTATTACTATGCAAAGCGATCCAAAGCAGTGCCTTTACTGCACTAACAACGAAACACTTCACGACCTCATGATAGAGGTTGCGCATCTCAGCTGTTCACGTGTGTTCATCTTCAAGGAGCAGACCTACCACGGCCGTTGCCTTGTGAGCTACGATGAGCATGTTGACGACCTTAACCTGCTCACCGACGAGCAGCGCAATGCCTTCATGGCAGATGTGGCACGTACCACACGCGCCATGCAGAAGATTTTCAATCCCGACAAGATTAACTACGGAGCTTATTCCGACACTCTGTCGCATCTGCACTTCCACCTTATTCCCAAATATAAGGGTGGTCCCGATTTCGGAGGCGTGTTCCAGATGAACCCAAAGCAGGTTTATCTCACCGATGCCGAGTATCAGGAAATGGCAGAGAAGCTGAAGGCAGAGCTGGCTTAGTGAGAATTTTGAATTACGAGTTACGTAACTCGTAATTCATAATTCACATTCTTCAATTCCCTGAAGAATTTTCAGCGCCTGCTCTTCCACAATCTGAAGATATTTTTCCTTTTGTTCCGGATTGTGGTCCAGTTTGCCGCTGCGTACATATCTCACCCCCATCAGCAGGGCAGTGAGGTGCGACTTGAAGTCAATCAGCAGACTTCTGTAGTCGGTCTCTTTTCTTTGATTTGTCATAACCCTTAGTCTTTAGTCTGCAACATCAGTCCCACACCGCGTATGGTCTTCAGCTCTATCGATGTGTCGTCCTCAATTGCTGTCCTTATTTTCTTTATAAACACATCCAAGCTGCGCGATGCGAAATAGTCTTTGTTCTCAATTCCCCAAAAACGGCTCAGCAGCGCCTCGCGTCTCACCACCTCATTTTTGTTTGCCGCCAGCAGTTCCAGCACTTGCGCCTCCCTTTGTGTCAGCATTTTCCTGTTGCCAGTGTTGCGGTCGGTGAGACAGGCATGGCTGGCATCGAGCACATATTTTCCGAATACTATGTGTCCCGACTCGTTGTTGCTGCGCTGTCCGTACTTCAGCTTCATAAGGCTCTGCACGTGGGCATTAATCTCATCGGGCATAAACGGTTTCTTTATGTAGTTGTTGGCACCGGCGAGATAACCCGCCTTCAAGTCTGCCGACGATGTGAGGGCAGTGGTGAAGAGAATCACCGTGTCGCCGTCGGTCTCACGTATGCGCTTCACCATCTCCAGTCCGTCCATCTCCGGCATTTTTATGTCAGACACAATCACGTCGGGCTTAAACTCCGCATACGCCTTCAATCCTTCCTTGCCGTTGCCGGCTGTTCTCACCTCATAACCTCCAACAATCTCCTCAAGACTGTTTTTCTCCATGTATGCCAAGTTGGCATCGTCTTCCACTAATAATAGTTTAATCATAATTCTTCGTTTTTTTTGATTATGCTGCAAAGGTAGTAAAAAAAATCGTTATACCATGCTGTAAAACCTGACATTAACCTAAAGATAACATTCCTATAGGTGGTTGTGAACGTGAAGTTTTAATGGTTAACCGGTGATATATTGTTTGATGGTCTGCCAAATACCGTTTGATAACAGACGGACTCCCGTTTGGTAGTTGGCAAAAGATTATTGGATAGTTGGCGAAATACATGTGGAGCACCCGTCTTTACGGTGCAAACCATACTTTACGTCCACCATTTTACGGATATTGGATGCAAATCACCGTGAAAAACCTAAAAATGTTAATTATTATTCACGTTTCCACCATTTCCACCAACCTTGCGGAAACTGGTGGAAACGGATTGAAACCATAGTTTTATGAAACAAAATGTTCTCATAACTCTTCGGATAGGTGTAAGGAAATTTAAAAGTCAAATCCTATAATCTTTGATATGCAGTTTAGTATTACCACAATGAATATAACGCACCAAAGTATATTGTTTTCCTTTTTCAACTTTTTCACGCTTGAATCCATCTCCACGTGCTTATGCTCCAGTTTGCTGTCATGCATATCCGTAGTACGGTTGGAAAGAGAATAGATATTATAAATCTTCACTGCAAGTCCGACTGCAAAGATTATTATTATTATGTAATTTACTATCATATCATCTTATTTTTTTAATTTCCCTTTTTTTATATCGCGCACCACCATTACTATTCCTGTTAAAACCAACAGTAATATTGCTATTGATTTTATTATATACGGAGTGCTTAAGAAGTCATCGTGGTTTGATGACAAATGTATTACGGCAGCGCAGCAAAGTAACAATGTATATTTTAATACTTTCATTTTATTTGTTTTCTTTAACTCTTTCATTGTTCCTGTTTTTTGGCTTCCCATTTTTGGATATATTTATATACGCCCACGACAACAAACATACCAATTAGGAAAATAAGAAAATCCACGTCATAAAAGGCTCTGAGAAAGGCGTATGTGATAAAAAAAGAATAGTTACGTGTCGCTGCAATCTTGTTGCGGTTGCGTTTAAACAGCAGACTGAGCGACATCAACAGCAACATGAAACCAGCTATATGCAATAGCATTAGAGTGAATCCCGCTTTTACTACAAACAGGACTGTAATAACCACGGCATAGCCCAAAAGTAAAGAATCTAATTTTTTAATCATAATAATTTTATTTTTTTTATTGTTTTTATTTTCAGGTGCAAAGGTAATACTTATTTTCCACAACCTATGTTAACGGAATGTTATCTTTAGGTTAATATTTTAGCCACATAGTATAACATTCATCGCATAAGCATAACCGCAAAACTAAAAAATGTATATTATTATTCAGTATTTTCAATACGTTTCCACCACCACCAACAACCTTGCGGAAGTTGCGGAACTGGTGGAAACTCTTTTATAGTGCTTTTTGTGATAAATCATTATTTGTCTTATTATCAGATAAATAAGGTAAAATATACCAATAATGAGCAATGTTCAAAGAGAGTGGTGAAAAATCCGCTCTCTTTGGATAGGTGTAAAGAAATTTATAAATCAAATTCTATAATCTTTGATATTATGTAATTTACTGTCATATTTGTTTAGCCCTCCCTTTTCGTTTTTTATTAATTGTGTTTTTTCTCTCTGTTGTCGTGCATCCTTTTCAATATCTGAGCCAAGAATGCCAGCACAACGAACGTAGCTGAATAGAACGCCAGCTTGTTGTAATTTGTTGATTGCCCCAATATCCAGTCAAGTGATATTCCGAGCGAGAAATAGAATGCTCCTCCTGCGATGGAGTAAATTGCAAACTTTACATAATCTACTTTACTCATATTATTCTGTTTTTTTACAAAGGTAATACTTATTTTCCACAATCTATGTTAACGGAATGTTATTTTTAGGTTAATATTTTAGTCACATTGCAATGACAAAGCCAGTTGTCACATGTTTTTTCTGCTTAATCTTGGTATTTATTTATCAAAATGTTTGGCTATGTCGGGAAAAATATATACCTTTGCACTCTAACTGACATTAAATACATAAATAGTATGAGTAAGAATCTCAAGAACATAAAAAAGAACAGTTATGTCATTTTTGCTGTTGGTGCACTTCTCGCATCACTTACCTTGCAGGTTATATGGGTTATAAATTCGTATAGGGACACGACAAATCGGATTAGTCATGATATTGATGATATTTTCTTGAATGCTCTGTTTGAAGAAGTGAATGTTAGAAGCGAAGATATTCCTGTGGGAACAACGATAGATATTCCACAGCCGATTGAAGATTTTTCTACTTTTTTCAATTATCAATACCTAAATGAGGGAGTAACGAAAATAATTCATCAAGACATAGTTTTGGATTCGTTGGCAAAATATATAGACATACGTAAGGAGGGAGATTTTAATTATGATTATATCGTATATAAGGTATATAAAAACGGAGCATCAAAGGTGTTATATAAAAGTGAGCATCAGCCAAGCATAATTCTCACATCAATAAAATCAGGATTAATACCCACAAGAGGCGACGGTTCACAAAACATACAGATAGCTTTTTTAAACCCATACAATATATTTATAAAGGAAATGGGGCTGATAATAATCTCAAGTTTTATCCTTTCATTGCTTCTTATCTGGTGCATAATAAAACAGCTGAGCATTATCCGCATTCAGCGCAAGACCATGCAGCTGCGCAAGGACTTCACCTACGCCATGGTGCATGACATGAAGACTCCGCTGAGTACCATCACGCTCGGGGTGAACGGACTGGAGAATGAAAAGGTTTTCGGCAACCTGGAGCTGAGGAACAAATATATGAGGATATTGAAGGACGAGGCGCAGCACCTGTTTGCACTGGTGAACAAGATACTTACAATATCCAAGCTGGAGGAGGGCAGGCTGGAAATGCACAGGGAGAACGTGGAGCTGGTGCCGATGGTGGAGAACCTTGAGGAGAAGTTCTCGGCAAAAGCCGCCAAGGACATCCGTTTCACAAACAGGATTGAGGCTGACACTGTGTTTGCCGATGCCGAATATCTTGGCGAGGCGCTGAGCAACCTGATAGACAACGCCATAAAATACTCGCGGCAGAATGTGGACATGGAGATAGAGATAAGCAGCAGGGACACAGGCAACGGAGTGGAGATAAGCGTGCGCGACAATGGTCTGGGCATATCGGCAAAGGACCAGAAGGTGATATTCGACAAGTTTGAGCGTGCCTCAGCATCGGGACGCACGTTCAAGAATAACGGTCCTGCGGGCTTCGGGCTTGGTCTGAACTATGTGCTTCAGGTGATAGATGCTCACGGCGGCATAGTGGGAGTGGACAGTGAAGTGGGGGAATACACTACGTTCACGATACTGCTGCCGTATGGCAAGGATGAGGATGAGGATGGTGATTTTCATTAAATTCCATGGAAGAAGTTTTAAAAAACAATCTCCGTCAAGCTATGCTCAAATATCAAGAGAATGGCGTTTGAGACACTATGTGCTATAATGCAATATCTTATATCCTTTGTATGCGTATAAAACACATAAAGTAATGCTCCAACGACAAGTGTGTCTACGCGATAATACCAATGTGGCAATACTACAGCTTGCCAATGAACGGAGTAGAATAAAAATGATGACACAATAAGCCGGGATTTGTATGAAAATCCATATTTCGACATATACGACGGAACCCACTGTCTGAAGAACAGCTCCTCAAGGACAGGAGCAAACAAAACTGTTTCTACGAATAATAATATCCATACGTATATGGATGTAATGTGCGATACATCGGGAAGGGGATTAAAAGGCTCCAGCAGATATGTCGTGAGATGCCATACGACTCCCAACAGCAGGGCTGCAACCATATATTTAAACGACAGAGCATAGTGTGGAATTATTGTTTCAGGGCGGTGTTTCTTATAATAATACAGGAAAAACGGTGCCCACAATATCGAAATCGATAATGTTATTGCAGGATTTGGCTGTTCTTTCATAAAGAAACTATAAGCCATAATTATAACTGCGCATATCAACATCGGGACATAAAGAAATGCCACGATTTTCAGCAATGCTGAAGTCTTTTTCTTTAAATCTTTCATTGTTATAAAGTTTTTCTATTTATATAGTAACATACGCCACCTATGCAAATAGCACTCAGTATTGCTGGAGCAACAATGTGTATTAAAGCTGTCGGTGCATCTACATCGCGGAAACAGTTAATGACCATAAGCACGGAATAAAATGATGATGCTATCATCTTGGTTCTATTGCTCTTTACCAGCATTAGCAAAGCTGTTACCGCTGCTGATGATAATACAATGTCAAATGTATGCCATTGTAATCCAAGAATTACAGGAACATTAATTGTGATACTTGCGGCAAACCACAAAACGACAAACTCAATAAATTTTTTCATAATAGTTTAATCTGTTATTGTTAATAATATTTTAATGTGTTATTGTTAAATCCGCTGCAAAGGTAACACTTATTTTCCACAACCTACGTTAACGGAATGTTATCTTTAGGTTAATGTTTTTCAGGTATATTAAAAAATTAAACATCCACTTTTGCATTCTTTGCAATGGCGTATATGACAAAAAAGCTTATTCGTTTATTGCTCCGCAGTGAGGACAGCGCCCCTTGCTGTGTATCTCCTTTCCGCAGCGTCCGCAACGGTAGGGGGTGGCACTGAAATGGAAATATTTCCAAAGGGCAAAACTGGTATAGGCAGCAAGCAATGGATAGCCGATATAATATAAGGTAGTGATGCTGAACACCACGTAGTCTACGGAGCATACGGCGGCAAGGGCAAACATGTAAAGTGAGGCATCGAGTACAGACAGACGCTTGTAGACCTCGTCGAACACCGCGATAATCATTATTATTATAGCCCATACCGATGAAATGAAGAGTGCAAGATGAAATGGCAGGTCGAAGGGATTGAGAGAGGGATGATAGTAGAAATGCCGCCATGACTCGCTGTCGAACAGCTGAATGGAGCTATAGAATGTTGCCGATGCCGATACAAGTAAGGTAAGCAGAGTGGGGTAGATGGTGTTGATATCGTGGAAGTGGACGATATGCACATGTCGTATTACGAGCTTGCGCAGCCCGTATGCTGCTGCCACCACCACTACTAAGGCAAGGAATATGAGCAGATGTGTGTTGCTGAAAAAGTCGATGAACTGGGATATAGGATCATCGGGACATACTTGTTCGAGAAGGACCGTCTCCTGTGTCCATCCCATAGTAAACTGGTCGCGCGCAATCTTCACCCATACGCTGTCAACGCTGTCGCCCTGTACTGTCATTATGTCGGCAACTACTATTCGCTCTTTTTTATAGAATGTGACGCTGTCGGTGACCGGTTCTTTGGGCGACTGACACTGCATTGTTAATGAATCAGCCTTGACAATGAAATTGTAGCTTGGAGCGTAGTGACTTGTTGACTGGAACGATATAGTGTCGCTGTCGCTCTCTGCTATGTTCCATGCATCGCTTGTGCTGCGGTGGGGGTGATAGCATGAGCATAGTGTGAGCAGTATTGTGAGAAGGGCGATGGGGAAGATGCGTTGATGGTACATATTTCTTGATTTTTATGGACAGAGAGGGCTGATAGGGTTAATGGACATTATTGTTTTCAGATAGAATATTCATCTGGCAGTTAGCACAGTCAAACTGAAGGCGGAATGTTTTCCCGTCGCCAAGACGCAGCCGCAGCGGTTCATGCCATTCGGGACGCTTTCCTCCGTTTTTCACGCAGAAGCCAAGAGTATGGCGCAGACAATAGCGGCACTGCATTAGAGGAGTGTTGGCTGTTGGGAGGTCTGTGTTCAGTGTGTTGTGTTCTGTGTTCTGTGTGTAGTGTTTAGTTGGTGTGTCGGCTATGACTTGTTCGAGCTGTGCGGTAAGTTCGCGACGCATCTGAGCCAAAACGCTTGACGGCACAAAATATGGGAAGGCATCATCCATCAGTATTTTGTCGCAACAGAATATTGTGCCGCCGAGCTTTGTGAGCTGGCGAACAATGTTGTCGTGTTGTGAAGTTTCCGCTGTCTGCATGTCGAATGGAACAGTGACAGTACACATGTCTGCATCGCAGAGGGGAGCTGGCTGGTGCTGTATACCTTTCAGCGTAGCTGAGAGGGTCAGCAGTCCGTTGTCAGCCGCGAATTTCATTATGATGGGTATTGTGCGCTTTGCGCTGTTTGCCCGCATTATCTCTTTCTCAAATGCCATGTCGCTATTGCGGTAGAGCATTGTACCTGGCTTCAGACCTTGTGGCATCTTTAACGGAAAGAGTCTGTTGCCCTCGACCTTATTTACCCTGAAGCCTTCAAGATTGCCTGTGGAGTTGATGAAACACAGACCGTCTCCGTTGGAGAATGTTGCTGTACCGGCAACGTTGAATGAGCAGTTAGCGCGCTTGTCATTTCTTATTTCCTTCACTTTGCCCACATATTCGCCAATGGCTTTTGGGGTGTTGGGCGATGAAATGTTTGCCATGCGCCCGTTTGCGAAATAAGTGGTATAGCCGCGGTTGAAGGTTTTAGCCAGTGATGGCTCAAACTTATAGTCTACAGTGCCAATAGATGCTCGGCAATACTTGTTTGGATTTCTCTTTATTATGTCGTTTAGTTTTTGACTGTAGGCTGCCACTACGTTTTTCACGTATGCTACATCCTTCAGTCTTCCCTCAATCTTGAATGACACAGCTCCAGCCTCAATCAGCCTCTCAAGATTGTCAATTTGGCACATATCCTTTAGCGACAATAGATAGCGGTCTTTTATGAGTACATTATCATTGGCGTCTATGAGTGAGAACTTCATGCGGCACACTTGGGCACACTCTCCGCGGTTGGCAGAACGGCCGAAGCACCGTTCACTGGCATAACATAGTCCGCTGTAGCTAACACAAAGGGCACCATGTACGAACACTTCAAGCTCGGTGTCAGGGCACTGGCTGTGGATGCCGGCAATTTCGTCTATTGACAGTTCGCGTGCAAGCACCACACGTTTGCATCCGATGCCGTGGAGAGCCTTCACCTTGTCGGCAGTGCGGTTGTCGGTCTGTGTGCTGGCGTGTGCCTCAGGCGAGGGAAGTCCTTGCCTTGTACGTTCATCCACTATGCTGAAGAACATGGCAAGCACGGCCATGTCCTGAAACAGAATGGCATCCACACCGATGTTGCAGAGGTCGCGCAGAAGTTGCTCCACCGCTGCTTTTTCGTTGTCGCGGATAAGGGTGTTGACCGTCACAAACACCTTGGCACGGTATTTGTGTGCAAAATCGCAGAGTGTTGCAATGTCGTCGATACTGTTGCCTGCAGCAGCCCTCGCGCCAAACCGCTGCGCACCGATATACACAGCATCGGCACCATGAGTGATGGCGGCAATGCCGGTTTCAAGATTCTTTGCCGGGGCGAGAAGTTCGAGTTTCTGCATCAGTTGATTTCGTTTATGTCGAAAGGTGTTTCCTGATAAACACAATAGTTGAGCCAGTTGGTGTAGAACAGGTTGGCATGGGCGCGCCATGTAACCACGGGCGGATTGTCGGGATTGTCGTCCTTGTAATAGTTCTTGGGCAGTTCTACATCATCGCGGATGTAGCGGTCGCGCTGGTACTCGTTATTGAGGGTGTCGGCTGTGTATTCCAAATGCCCGGTGACATAGAACTCACGTCCACCACGTGCCATAACTATTCCCACTCCGCTGTCTTCCGACTCTGCAATGAGCTGTAGGGCAGGATGTGCCATGATATCCTCCTTTCGAATTTCGGTGTGGCGGCTGTGGGGCATCATGAAAGTGTCGTCGAACCCGCGGAATATTGGCAGTTTGGGCTGTAGTGCAACCTGCGGGAAAATTCCGAACATCTTTTTCGCCAGTTTGTATTTGGGAATGCCATAGTGGCAGTACAATCCAGCCTGTGCCGCCCAGCATATATATAATGTAGAGGTTACATGTGTTTGTGCCCAGCGGAAAATATTGCTCACCTCGTCCCAATATGTCACATCCTCATATTCAAATGTCTCTACAGGTGCACCGGTGATGATCATTCCGTCGAACTTCTCGTCCTTCATGTCGTCAAATGCCCTGTAGAACATCATCATGTGTTCTATCGGAGTGTTCTTTGGCACATGACTGCGTAGTTTCATGAAATGTACGTCGAGCTGCAGCGCACTGTTTGACAGTACACGGATGAGATCGGTCTCGGTTGTTATCTTGATGGGCATGAGATTGAGAATGACAATCTTCAGCGGACGGATGTCCTGACGATGGGCGCGCTCATCGTCCATCACGAAGATGTTTTCATTTTTCAGCAATTCAATTGCCGGTAGCCCGTGTTGCAATCTTAAAGGCATGAATAAATATTGAATTTATATATTAATATAATGTGTTAAATCATCTCGACCTTTATAACAGCTACTGACACATTGTCGCCTCCTCCCGCAGTGTATGCCGCTTCAATCAGAGCATTGGCTGTGCCATGGGTTACAAGCTCCACTTCAATGTCTTTGTCGCTTATCATGTCGTTGAGTCCGTCGGAGCACAGCATGTAGATGTCGCCCTCCTTAACAGGATCTCTAAATTCGCAGATGTCGAGATAGCTTGTCTGACAGCCGCCTCCAATGCAGTTGATGATGATATTTGACGGTTCGTTATTGCCGTATGCGTTGCGCAGTGAGTGGTCGGTGGACACCTGTGTCAGTTCGCCGCCGCGCAGGCGGTATAGCCTGCTGTCGCCGCAGTTCATCCAGAAAAATTTCCCATCGTAGTGTATGAATCCCACAAGGGTTGTGCCCATGAGACTCATCTCTGGGTTTATTCTGCCCTTTGTGTCAATGGTGAGGTTGATGTTGTCGAACCATTTCATCATTATTTCCGTAAATTCAGCAATGGTCATTCCCCTTGGCAGGTCGTTGGCAAAATATTGCAGGCTGTGCAATGTATCGCTGCTTGCCACTTCACCGGCATAGTGTCCGCCCATGCCGTCGGCAATGGCGACAATTGTCGTTGTGCTGTTATTGTCGTCTATGATAGTGCTTTCTATCTCGTCGTCGCGTAGAAACTTGTCATTGACAAGAATCATATCTTCGTTGTTTTTCCTTACACAGCCCATCTGGCTGGAAGCTGTTATTAAAAAGACACTCATAAGATTATATATGTTTAAATATAGTTGCTGTTATCTATGTTTTTGTTCTATTTTATGTTCACCTGCAGGTTTACGTTGGCAATGGTTATAATGTCACCGTTTTTTATCTTCGTCGGGACATCAGGGGTGAGCTTTACGTTGTTGAGGCGCGTGCCGTTGCTCGAATGTTTGTCGGTGATGTTCCATCCCGACGCATATTGGTAGTTGAGCTGGGCGTGTACTCCCGAGACGTATGCAAATTGTCGTAAAATGTCGTGGTATGGTCCCTGCCTTCTGCCGATGACGGCTCCGTTTATAGCTACAAGTCTGATATTGAGCTTCAGGTTGATAAGCGTCATTGTGGGTATTCCTGTTGTTGGTTGTGAGGGAATGTCCTGTTGCCCTGTGATTGTCGGTACTCTTTGTAGTGAATGTCCGGTGGCAGTGGCATTTAACATTTGGTTTATCTTTGTTGCGCTTGTTATTGACGACATTACCGACAGAGAGCCTTTTTTTATGTGGTCGGCACTCACCATCAGACCTCCGCACTGTGTGCATCTACGGCCGGTGCCCACGTATCCGCAATTGCTGCAGTACAGCAATGCTTGTCCGCATTGGTCGCAAAAGTGTGACCCTTCGTCTATTTCTTCTCTACATGTTGGACAAATTATCATCGTTCTTGTGTACTTTAGTTGTTCCTTATCAGTTATTGTAATACTATGTATTTCTTAATTTTTGTTTGCGCATGTCATTCTTCAATGTCCTGTGGCAAAATGAGCTGGTAGGTCTCCTTTGTGATATGTTCCGGCGACATTGATGCCACTCGCATTGACAAGTGCTGTATGGTGGAGTCGAGCATGTTGCGCATTTCCCGTGCATTCCCGAAGTTCTCGTTTTTGTTCAGCACCTTGCGCATTATAATTGTAGACAGCCGCATCTCGGCTTCCGGCGACAGTATGTACTGGTCTTTTGTTGCCATGCTTTTGAAAATCTCCAGCAGCTCTGTCTCGGTGTAGTCATCAATGTGCATCTTGTGTGTGAACCTGCTTGCCAGTCCTGGGTTTACATTCATGAACTGTGACATTTTTTCTTTATATCCGGCGGCTATTACCACAAACTTTCCCCGGTCGTCTTCCATGCGTTTCATCAGTGTATCTATGGCTTCCTTACCGTACTGGTCGTTTTCGGCACAAAGTGTATATGCTTCGTCTATAAACAATATTCCACCCATAGCCCTGTCGCACATATTGTTGACAATCTTCGGCGTTTCGCCCATATATTTTCCAACGAGCGTGGCACGGCTTGCTTCCACGATTCTGTTTGTTGGCAGCACACCGATGCTCAGCAACACGTCGCCCATCATTCTTGAGATTGTGGTTTTGCCTGTTCCTGGATTGCCGGTGAGAATGAAGTTCATGCACATCTGCTGCACTCCGCCCACTCCCTTCTCGGCACGCTGTTTCATAAACATGCTCTGCACGGCAAGGCGACGTATCATGTCCTTCACGCTTGCCATTCCTACATATTGGTTCATCTCATTCAGGATTTCACCCAAAGGACGTGCCTGAGAGTCTTGCTGCAGAGGCAGGTCATCAACGGTGATGCGATACATGTCGCTTTCGTTGAAGGTAGGATTATCTATGAGTCCCACAAGCCGCTGGCTCTGACTTTCGATTGTCTCATCAAAGATGCGGCGCGCTTCCCGTGCGTTTCCAAAGTTTTTGTCCTTGCGCAGACACAACTGTTGGAAGAATCTGTCGATAGCCTGCGTGGCATCGTTGTCGATGGTGAAATTTTTTCTTTTCACAAGATTGCAGAATATCTGAGTAAGTTCTTCTGCAGTGTAGTCATCGAAGTGTATAGTTTGTGTGAAGCGGCTTTTCAATCCAGGATTGCTGTCGATGAAGTCGTGCATCTTGTCAGTATATCCCGCCACTATACAAATGAATTTTCCCCGGTCGTCTTCCAGACGCTTCAGCAGAGTGTCTATGGCTTCTGCGCCAAAAGAGTCGTTGCTGTTGTTTTTCAGGGTGTATGCCTCATCGATAAAGAGCACGCCTCCGAGGGCGCTGTCGATAAGCTGATTAGTCTTGATTGCCGTCTGCCCCGAATAGCCAGCCACGAATTTGCTGCGGTCGGCTTCAATGAGCTGTCCGCGCCCCAGTACGCCAAGAGTGCGGAACACATCAGCCATGATGCGCGCCACTGTGGTTTTGCCCGTTCCGGGATTGCCGGTGAACACATAGTGCTTGCCTTGAAATATATCTTTTTCGCCGCGCTTTATCTGCAGGTTTATGTATGACGCAAGATTTGTTATCTCTTGTTTCACAGTAGCCAGTCCCACCATGCCGTCGAATTTTCTGAAACATTGGTTGAAGTCAATGTTCTTTGGAGCCTCGTATGGGATATCGGCTTCTTCGATCATCATCAGCTGGTCGTTGGTGATAGTGTTCATTCCTACTTTTTCCAGTCGCTGTGCCTGTCTCTTACAAATGCTGTCGAACAGATGCCGCATGGTGCGCCCGTTGGCAAAGTCCTTGTCGCGGCTGGCATACATTTCGCCTATCATTTTTTTTGCCAGTGTCTCAGCATCGCTGCTGAAATGGTATTTTTTCTGGTTAGCAAATGTAATCATTATCTGATACAGCTCATCGGGATTATAGTCGTCGATGTTGAGAAAGTATGTGAAGCGGCTGCGGAATCCCGGGTTTACACGGAACAGATTGTCCATTTCCTGCCTGTATCCGGCAGCAATGACTACAAATTTGCCGCGGTCATCCTCCATGCGCTTCATCAGTTTTTCCAGCGCCTGCGCTCCGTGCTTGTCCCTGCTTCCGTCTTCGCTGAGCGGGGCAAGTGTGTAAGCTTCATCTACAAATAGTATGCCGCCCATTGCCTTGTCACAAAGTCGGTCCACCTGTTTGGGAGTCTCGTCCTGATATTGGCTCACCATTTGTGCACGGTCCACTTCTACCACGTGTCCGCTGTCAAGATATCCTATTGAGGAGAGAATTTCGCCCAGTTCACGGGCTATTGTGGTCTTGCCGGTTCCGGGATTTCCCGTGAGAACAATGTGCATTGCCATTTTTTCCTGCTCACCCAGTCCGCGGGTGGCACGTTCCTGCGCATTCTTTACCGAATATGCAATCTCCTTTACGGCATCCTTCACCTCTTTCATTCCGATAAGGTTGTCGAGATCCTTGCATATTTCCTCAAGGGTGCGCTCCTTTGGCACATAGCCCTTTATATCGTCGGCAATCACGTCGTGCACGTCGATGCCGCGGCTGATAAATCCTGTGAAAATGTCTTCTGCCGCATTTACCGCCTCATGGGCATATCCGAAGCCTTCGTCCTTGGTTTTTATACGGTATTTGAAATAGCGCAGCAATTTGTCGTCAGCCTCTACAGTGAAGTTGGTTATGCCGTATTTTGTGCGCAGCAGGCGCTTGCAGATATCGAAAAGTTCCTTGGGACTTGGTGTAGGCAATGTAAACCTGTATCTAAAGCGGTTGGCAACGGCAGGATTGTTGGCGATAAACTCGTCAAGTCCCCGCGTCAGTCCCGATATTATCACTATGGGGTCGTCGTTCCAATGGTCCATTTCAACAAACAGCTTGTCAAGCGGATTGACCTGATTGCTGTATTTGTCGGGCAGCAGTTTTTGTACGTTGTCGAAAAACAGAATTCCACCTTTTGCCTTTTTTATGTTTTCGTCCCATCTGTCTACAAACCGCTGATAGTCCACAGCGTCCACAAGTGTGAGCTTTGGCTTCTTGATAATGTTATTCTGTGCAAAATAGTCGCGGATGAGTTCTGCCAATATTGTTTTTCCTGTGCCGGTCTCACCCATGATTATAGCGTTGATGCTCAAACGTATGTTTGGCACATCGTTACGGGAATGGAGATAAGCGTAAGTGTTAACCACAGTCTGCAGCTGATGCTTCACTTCGTCCAGTCCCACTAATCGTTCAAGCACATTGCTGGCTGTTATGGGCTGTCCGCACCATTTGCAGAATTTGGCTATTTCCCTATTCTCTTTTTTGCACGATTCACATTTCATTTCACAGAAAATATTTGGAGTATTATTTTATTTCTTTTATATTGTTGTTGAATTGCTCCAACTGTTTTTCCACTTTGCTGGGCTTAGGCTTCAGAAAGTCAAGGTCGGGATTGTTTATGTTGAGCAGTTTGGGAGAGAACATCACCATTTCTGCCACAAGCAGACCTACCATGATGCTCCACAGCACATAATGCACAAGACTTTCGCCTGCATTCGACCGTATTTGTGTCTGCACGTCGTCAAGCACTCCAAAGTTGGAACCTTTGAATTTGAATGCGCGTGTTTTGAACGTGTAATATAGCGGTTCGAGCATCTGCGACTTAATATCTTGGTCAAGTACCTCATTTATCAGTTGCGTGTTTATGCGGTTTTCTGTTCTGAAGTCGGTGTAGTAGCACAATGCCATATAGCCGGCGGTGACAAGCAGTATTACCACAGTGAGCAGTGACGGGAAATGGGAGTAGGTGAAGTCAATCAGCCAGATGGGTATGGCAGACGACAGCGCGCCCACAATAGCCCAGAAGCATGATATTACGAATCCGAATCCGCGGAAGTAAGCCCTTGTGGCTACGATTACGGCTGTCATGCCGCCCACGGGCAGTGCCACGGTGGCAAACAGGTGGTTGATGAAATATTCGGTGTTGCTGATGCCGCATATTATCAGTAGCAGAGCCCAAATGCCGCACAGAGTGTAGTATATGCTCTTCATCGTAGACTCTTTTGCCTTTATCTTGCGGTATATTGTTCTCACATCATTATATTTGTTGGCGGTCTCGTTTCTTGCCGTCTCGTAGCGCTTGAAATACTGCTGCTGTGCGTCAAGGTCGCCCAAAGCTAAAATCCAATATTCCAGCATACGCTCATAGCTGTATGCTTCGCTGAAGTCCTGTGTGGGATCTTCGTGGAAGAATACAGCCATCCATTGCGTGAAACTGCCGTTTCTCATCTCGTTTCTTATTTCGCTGCGATAGCGCTGATCGATGTTTCTGCCGTCAGTAAGTTTTCCTCCGTTTGGTAATATATAATAAGGTGTAAACTCAAGTATTCTGCAGAATCTGTATGCAGCAGTGCGCAGATCGTATGCTCCGAGACGGTTGCGGTTGTCCTCGCTGTCAATGTTGAAGCAGTATTGTGCCTCTGCCAGTACCTCTGTCCATCCGTGCAGCTGTGCATAGCTTGCAAGCCGTCCCTTAGACGATGTGAATTCATACATCTTTTCTGCAAAGTCCTTTTCGTCAGTCGACTGCCATGCGGCAAGTCTTGCAGCGAGCAGTTCGCCTACCTGTTTAGGTGTGTATGCAGAACGCAGGTCGTATGCTGCCTCTCTGTCTATGTCGTATAGTACGCTGTATGCCAATTCTCTGTCATGGGTATTGTTTTCGGTTAGTATTCGCAACGATTCGCATGCAATGTGGCTTTCGTGGCTGTACATCCACGACAAAAGTCTGCCGTCGGTCACGCTGAGCCAGTCGTCCTCGGTCATATCCCCGTAGCCAAAAGCATGTACAATCTCTTTTACTGTCGACGAGGGATATTTTGCCATGAACGGAATGTCGGGGTCTATTTCGTATGCAGTGCGTATAATGGCTTTATTGCATGCCTCAGTGTTACCGCTGATGAAATATGAGCGCATTCTGTTCACGTTGCTCTTTGAGTGAGTTTCAATATATACCCACATTGTGTCATTGGGGTTGCACAATGCGTTGGCATAGTGTTCGGGATTGTCGAGTATCGACATTGCTATGTCGTGTATATCGGTGCATTGCTTGCCGTTGATGTCGGTATATGGATATGTCTTATCCATCATATATACCGCAGCCATCAGTCCTGCAGTGTGCTCTATTGGATAGCGGTTGGTGATGATGTCGTTTACGGTGGCGCTCAGCTTGGTGTTGCCACACTGTGTGAGCCAGTCGCCTATACGTCCGCCATAGAGATAGGTGCATGCCAGCTGCTCATTCTCCATCAGCATTGGAATAAGCTCTTTCACATTGTGTGCCACGATGTTGCGCTCTGGGTCAACAATGAAGTCCTTGTAGCGTAGGAAAGGCGATGATATGTCAATCTTTGGCGATTCTCCCTTAAACCATCGTTCCACTTCGTCGTATGTCCAGCGTGTCATAGGGTTGACCGTTGTCATGCCCTGTACAATCATTTTCACTCGTTCCGGAAGTTCGTCAATTCGGGGTAGTTTTCCTTCGCTTTTGGTCTTTATAGCCTGTCGCTCGTTTCCGCTGAACGGGCTCTCGCCCAGCCATATTGTCATCAGCGTGATTCCCAGTGAGTAGTAATCCACAGCTGGTGTAATCTCGGTCTCGCCGTCAATCACGTCGGCATACATTTCTGGGGCTGCGAATATGGGTGTGCGTGCCTGAGTGGTGCGGTGAGAATATTCGTTGTCCTTCAGCAGCGATGATATACCGAAGTCGCCCAACACCAATTGTGTGCGCTCCTTGTCACGAAAAAAAAAGTTGCCCGGCTTTATATCTTTGTGTATTATGTTGTTGTGATGGCAGAATTCAAGTGCCGCGGCAGCCTGTAGGGCAATGCGTCGGAACTGGTTTAGATCGTTTATTTTTGTTTTCTCCAGTGTGCCTCCCTGCAGATATTCCATTAGCTCATAATTGCGCGACACTCCTGCAACGTATGTCTTGCCATAGTCATACATAGCAGTAATCATCTCAAAGTTGAAGTTTGCCACAACCTTTATAAGCTGTGCGTTAACCTTGAAATTAGGGTACATTATCTTCAGCACATATTCCTTGCCGTCGTTCTCTACAAGAAACACCTGTGCCTCGCCTGATGACTTGCTGATACATTTTTTGTTTTTGTATATAATGCCCTTCAGGTTGAACTTCTCTGGCTCGTCAGCGGGGAATGAACTGCTGAAGTCCGTTGATGTCCGCCGGGTTTTGTCGCCCTCGGCCGACATTGCCTGATATTGTCCCGACTGAGCATAGTTTTTGGTGCTTGTCATTCCGGCTATGGTATTGCCTCCGGTGAAGAATCCCGCAGTCACCATGCCTCCGCCCTGTGTGCTGTAGTTCGACATTCCTCCGCTAATGGTACGCATTCCTTCTTTCGACGGCATCTTGGTGTTCTCGGTCGTGAAGAAGTCGTCCATTGCTACAATGGTTTTTGTTATGCTATTGTCCATACTCAGTTACTATTGCTTGTCGTCTTTTATGAGGTCTGTGTCATTTTTTCCTAATACCACCCATTTGCCCCCCATCTGTGGTTTTGCGCAACCGCAGGGACTGCTGTGCAGCGCGTGCTTGTAGTTGCACACCCATCCCAGTCTCATCCCAGCCGGCTTTGTTGCCATGGCATAATTCCGTGCCACGGCAGGCTTTGTGGTAGGTTTTGTTTCTATTTTTGACAGTAGTGCTGATAGCTTCTGCTGCACATCGTTCTTCTGCTTCTTCAGTTTTTCTATTGTTGTGCGGTTTGATTTTCTTTCTTCTATCACAGGATGCTCTATTCCGCTGTCTTCAGCCAGCAGCATGAGAACTCTTCGCCTTAGCTCCCGGCTCTGATTTTCTTTTTCAATGTCCCTTTCCGATGTGTATGGTATAATTTTCTCAAGGTTTCCCATTTCTTTAACCAGTTCCATCAGTTCCTTGTATTCCGGCATTGCCTTAATCTGCTTTTTCATTTCTCGGGCGTCATCGGTAAGCGGTGTACCGCACTGTTTGCAGAAAGCGAAATCATTCATGGTGTGGCATACTGGACATACAATTCCTCCAAGCGGATTTCCGCATTCGGGGCAAAAGCCTTCCATGCCGTCAAGGTGTGCTCCGCAGAACGAGCATACGTCACGTTTGATGTAAATATGGCATGATTCACAATAATCGGCATCAACGTCAAGCGGTGTACCGCAGTTAGGACATACCAGCTGCTGTTCTGCTTCTTGTGCCACTGTTTGCTCACAGTTTTGATTTAGTATCGGTGCCATTTCTTCTTCAGGTATAATGAGCTGTCTTTCTCTCATCTTTCCTGCTGTTGGGTCAAGCGTGTCTATATATTGGTCCATTGAATTGTAGTTTAAGTCAATAATGTTTTAATCAAAATTATTGTTTATTTTTCTGCAAAGTTATAAAAAAGTTTAGAATCCAACAAAAAAACTGCCGCAAATTTTCATTTGCAGCAATCTTTTTTCAAATATTTGCTAAAAAAGTCGTTATAAGTAGGTGTTAAAACAAGGAAAGATAGTTATTTACCATTGTTTTTTATATTAACGACTCCAATTCTTCGCTCAGCTGTTCCCAGCGCTCCACTTCTTTATCGAGCCTGCCTTTTGTGTCGGTGTATTGGTTTACCAATTCCATGTTTGCGGCGTTTTCCGGCTTGCATAATTGTTCGTCGAGCTGTTTTATCATTGTTTCAAGTTCGGCAATTTTCTTTTCCGACTCTTCTACGGCACGTTCTGCCTTGCGTATCTTTTTCTGTTGCTCCTTGTGGTCGGCATACGCCTGTTTTGCCGTGATTGGCTGTTCTTCACGAATCGCCGATTTAGAATTGTGAATCGCCGATTTAGAATCGCAAATCGCCGATTTAGAGTTGGAAATCGCCGATTGGGAGTCGCCATTCGCCTGTTTCCTGTTCAGTTCGTCAAGCGATGCTATGTTTCTGTTGTGCAGGAAGTCGTAGATGCCGCCGAGATGCTCTTTCACCACTCCTCCACCAAATTCATAGACTTTGTCCACCAGTCCGTCAAGAAACTCGCGATCGTGGCTCACTATGATGGCAGTGCCGTCGAAAGCCTTTATTGCTTCCTTCAGTACATCCTTCGACTGCATGTCGAGGTGATTGGTAGGCTCGTCGAGTATCAGCAGGTTTACCGGGTCGAGCAGCAGGCGAATCATTGCCAGTCGGCTGCGCTCACCTCCGCTGAGCACCTTGACTTTCTTTTCCGATGCCTCTCCGCCAAACATAAACGCTCCGAGAATGTCGTTTATCTTCAGGCGCATCTCACCTTTTGCCGCATAGTCGATGGTGTCGAACACTGAAATGTTCTCGTCGAGCAGCTGTGCCTGATTCTGTGCAAAATATCCCAACTGCACGTTGTGCCCAATCTTCAAAGTGCCTGTAAACGGTATTTCTCCCATGATACATTTCACAAGGGTTGACTTTCCCTCGCCGTTCTTGCCCACGAATGCAACCTTCTCGCCGCGCTTTATCGTGAATGTCACGTGGTCGAACACTGTATGGCTGCCGTAGTCCTTGCGCACATCGTCGCATATTATCGGAAAGTCGCCGCTTCGCAGGCATGGCGGGAATTTCAGCCGCAGACTGCTTGTGTCGATGTCGTCAATCTCTATCGGCACAATCTTTTCCAGCTGTTTTATGCGGCTCTGCACCTGTACAGCCTTCGTCGGCTTGTAGCGGAAACGCTCAATGAAGTCCTTCATGTCGGCTATCTCCTTCTGCTGGTTCTCGTATGCCCTCAGCTGTTGTTCGCGGCGTTCCTTGCGCAGCACTACGTATTCGTCGTATTTCACCCTGTAGTCAATCACCTTGCCGCAGCTTATCTCCAGAGTGCGGTTGCACACATTGTTAATGAAGGCACGGTCGTGGCTCACCAGCACCACAGCCTTTGCCGACTGGGCAAGAAACTGCTCCAGCCACTGGATACTCTCTATGTCGAGGTGGTTTGTGGGCTCGTCGAGCAGCAGTACGTCAGGACGCTGCAACAGCAGCTTTGCCAGCTCGATACGCATACGCCAGCCGCCGCTGAACTCGCTCGTGGAGCGGTTGAAGTCGGTGCGCAGAAAACCAAGTCCCACGAGAATACGCTCTATTTCTGCCTCGCAGTTCTCGGCTCCCATCATCATGTAGCGGTCGTGAGCCAGCGAGTAGCGTTCCACCAGAGCCATGTAGTCCTCGCTTTCATAGTCGGTGCGCTCCTCCATCTGTTTGCTCAGCTGTTCCACCTTTGCAGCCATCTCTGCCACGTTGCTGAATGCCTTGCGCGCTTCTTCCACCACGGTGGTGTCGTCCTGCAGTATCATCACCTGCGGCAGATAGCCTACGGTGATGTCGGTGGGTACGGCAACGTTGCCCGCCGTGGGCTTCTGCTTGCCGCATAGAATCTTGAGCATGGTCGACTTACCCGCTCCGTTCTTGCCCACCAGTGCTATCCTGTCCTTGTCGTTTATTACAAAACTTGCATCCTGGAACAGTGGCTTTACGCCAAATTCCACTTTCAATCCTTCTACCGAAATCATTTTCTATTGTGCAACTTTCTCTTTGAATTTTTCCATGAGCCACTGCTTCTGTTCGGCAATGCTCATGTTGCTGTTGTCCAGTTCTATGGCATCGCCAGCCTTGCGCAGCGGCGACACCTCGCGGTGACTGTCTATATAGTCGCGCTCCTCCACGTTGTGCTTTATCTCTTCATAGTCGGCAGGCATGCCCTTTGCCTTCAGTTCGTCATACCGGCGCTGTGCCCTCACTTCAGCCGATGCCGTTACGAAAATCTTCAGCTCGGCATCGGGGAACACCGTTGTGCCTATGTCGCGGCCGTCCATTACCACGCCCTTGTTCTTGCCCATCTCCTGTTGCAGTGCCACCAGTTTGCTGCGCACCTCGGGAATGGCAGCCACCTGACTCACCTTTGATGACACTTCCATTGTGCGTATGCGCTTTTCCACGTTTTCGCCGTTGAGCCATGCCTCGGGGCGCCCTTCCGCGTTGAGGCGGAACTCAAACACCATCTTGTCAAGATTGGCGCACAGTTTGTCAGCCGCTATGTTCCCCTCGTTGTCGAACATATTGTTGATGATGGCAAACAGTGTCACCGTGCGGTACATGGCGCCGGTGTCCACATATATATATCCTACTTCAGATGCCAGGTCTTTTGCCATAGTGCTTTTGCCGCACGACGAGTGTCCGTCTATGGCTATCGTTATTTTTTTCATTTTCTTATTTTTTGTTTAATCTTTTATTTTAAAGTCTGACTTTACTGATATGTCAATATCTCTTTTGTAATCAGTTTTTTACAAAGTATATCCTAAGTTTATCATCAGCGACGGTGCGCTGACATGATATTTTGCGTATGCCACATTAAGCTTGAACCTTTCCAACTGCAGACCGGCTCCGAACGAAAGCCCTGCTCCGTGGCTGCTCTCGGTGTCTTCTGTGCTGTCCGTTATCGTCATTTCGTCGGCACGGCGGAAATTGTATCCTCCGGCAATGTATATGGTGTTGCCCAGCTGCAGGTCGACGCCCATCTGCAGGTGGTTCTT
>ENA-OYXU01000026-OYXU01000026.1-human-gut-metagenome-genome-assembly--contig:-NODE-26-length-74743-cov-10.450795_pt1 | contig 74743 bp, 54 predicted proteins | sample MGYA00243243_ERZ653435 | MGnify/ENA primary metagenome ERZ653435 (study PRJEB26926, sample SAMN06165113) | human gut metagenome | biome: ENVO:00009003; feature: ENVO:2100002; material: ENVO:00002003... | reverse complement strand
TGTTGAAGGTCTGCTCTGCAAGATCAATCATGGTGGAATAGGCATGGGAACGGAGCTTCTCCAGTTCCAGCGCCTTGCGAAGACGCTTTATCTCAGCATCTTTCTCCTTTAACAGTTCATCATTTGTCTTTGCCATATCATCATCAAGAATGGATTCATGCTGCAAAGGTAACAAATCTTTTTCATTCAACAGCTTATCCATCCAAGAAAATAACACTGAACGGCTGCTCATGTGATACTTCCTGATGATTTCCTCGGCGGGAACACCGCTTTCAAGGTATTCACGGACGATTAATATACGGTCATCATCCGTGAACTTGTAACCTTTTAACTCAACTTCGCGTGTCTCATACCAACCGGTAGACTCATTATACACGCGTTCGGTTCTTGTCTTGTGCTTCATTGTCACTTCTTTTTGAGCTCCGAAAGTGACAACTTTTTCTAGTATAAGTCAGTAAACGAACAAATAACAGCTTGCGCGTGCAAACGTTTGCATGGGGTAAAATGTTAATAATATATTACAAATTTTCACTCTATCACAATTATTCATAACTTTGCATCCGAAATAACTTAATGACGACTAAAAACGACATGGCTGACAAACCAACAATGACAATGAAGGATATAGCACGGGAGTTTGGAATTTCCGTAGCCACGGTATCGCGCGCCCTTAGCAATTCTCCACGCATAAGCATAGAGAAACGCGAAGCTATACAAAGGTACGCGCGCGAGCATAATTTCGTGCCCAACACCTTGGCAGAGTCGTTGCGCCACTCAAAGGTGAAGCCTCTGAAGATTATCGGTGTGATACTGCCCGAGATGGTGCATTACTATTTCATGTCGATACTTGCGGGCATTGAGGAGGAGGCTGTGAAGCGCGGTTATCGTGTTATGGTGGCGCAGAGCAATGAGGAGTATGAGCGCGAGGTGAGGATATGCAAGTCGTTTTATGAGAACCGTGTGTGCGGTATCATCGTGTCGCAGGCGAAGGATACCCGTGACTACAAGCATTTTCAGCAGCTGATAGACCAAGGCTTGCCATTAGTGTTTTATGACCGTATATGCACTGGCGTGGATGCGAGCCGTGTGGTGGTTGACGACTATATGGGAGCCTATAATGCAGTGACTCATCTCATAGAATGCGGCTGCAAGAGGATTGCCTTTTTCGGGTCGCCCATGTCATTGGAAATAAGCAAAAACAGATATAACGGATATAAGGATGCACTGCTGAAGCATGGCATGACGGTGGACGAGCGATATATGCGCTTCTGTGACAACCGTGCCGACGCTGAGGAGATAGCACCTGAGCTGCTGGAGATGGACGACAGACCTGACGGTTTCTTCGCTGTGAACGACGACACGGCAATAGGCATTCTCTACACAGCCAAGCACATGGGGCTGAGAGTGCCCGAGGATGTGCAGATATGCGGATTCACCAACGGTGACCGCGCAAAGGCGAGTGATCCCATGCTCACCACAGTGGAACAGCGTGGACGAAAAGTGGGGGGGCAAGCCGCAGACATTCTCATCAACAAAGTGGAGGGCCTTAGTCCTAAAGACAAAGTGGAGCGCAGGATAGTGAAAACCCGACTCGTGGTAAGGGGAACGACGAGGGAAATGAAGAATGAAGAGTGAAGTGAAGAGTGGTTCTTAACTTTCCTAATACTCTTACATATCCTAAATTAATGAGCAAAATAAAAAACAACAATAATATGAAACAAAAACCTAATCTTACTTTTTGGAGCCTGTGGAATCTAAGTTTTGGATTCTTTGGCGTACAGATTGCATACGCGCTGCAGAGCGCGAACATATCGAGGATTTTCGCCACACTGGGCGCCGACCCTCACTCATTGAGCTATTTCTGGATTCTTCCACCGCTCATGGGAATATTGGTGCAGCCAATAGTGGGTACTGCAAGTGACCGCACATGGTGCCGCTTCGGACGCCGTATACCTTATTTATTTATAGGAGCGGCTGTGGCGGTATTGGTGATGTGCCTGTTGCCTAATGCCGGCAGTTTCGGCATGGCTGTCAGCACGGCAATGGTGTTCGGATTGCTGGCGCTGATGTTTCTCGACACAAGCATCAACATGGCAATGCAGCCGTTTAAGATGCTTGTGGGCGATATGGTGAACGAGGAGCAGAAGACAAAAGCCTATTCCATACAGTCGTTCCTGTGTAATGCCGGCAGTGTGGTGGGATTTGTGTTCCCGTTCTTCTTCACAGCCATAGGCATTGCCAACGAGGCAGCTCCAGGCGTGATTCCCGACAGTGTGATATGGTCGTTCTATGTCGGGGCAGCTATCCTTATCCTTTGCGTTATTTATACCACGGTGAAGGTGAAGGAGTGGAATCCACAGGAATATGCCGAGTATAATGAAGAATTAAGAATGAAGAATGAAGAATCAACGATCGGCGACCGAGGTGAAGCCGAGAATCGACGAAGTCAATCTGTGGATAATGAAAAGTCTGGCAACTGGATAACACTGCTTAAGAATGCTCCCGCAACATTCTGGAAGGTGGGACTGGTGCAGTTCTTCTGCTGGGCATCGTTTATGTATATGTGGACCTACACCAACGGCACCATCTCACAGAGTGTGTGGGGCACCACCGATGTTACCTCCTGCGGTTATCAGGAAGCCGGCAACTGGGTTGGCATCTGCTATGCCGTGCAGGCAATAGGCTCAGTGGTATGGGCAATGGTGCTGCCGCGCTTTAAAAATGTGAAGATGGCATACGCCATGAGCCTTGTGCTTGGCGGCATCGGCTTTGCATCAATGCCTTTCATGCACGATAAGTATATGATGTTCATCCCGTTCCTGCTGATAGGCTGTGCATGGGCTGCCACCCTTGCAATGCCGTTTGCCATTGTCACCAATGCCCTGCAGGGATATGGTCACATGGGTGCATATCTTGGACTGTTTAACGGTACTATCTGTCTACCGCAGATAGTGGCAGCAGTGCTCGGCGGCTCTATCCTGCATCTCGTTGGCAGTGACCAGGGCAACATGATGATTGTGGCTGGAGCGAGCCTTGTCCTCGGTGCGTTGAGTGTAAACATGATAACAGTGAAAAACCAAAAAACAACATAATGTATGAAACTATTTTTTAATATAACCTACAAAACCGCCATAGATGAGCGTTTAGTGCTCAATGTCACTGCTGCCGACGGCACAGTGAAGCGCTACGCAATGCGGTCGGGCAACAGCCGCAACTGGGTGTACGACATAAGCACTGCAGCCACAACGGTGGAATATTTCTACAGTGTGGAATGTGCCGGCAAGGAATTGCGCCACGAATGGCGTGTGGTGCCTCACCGTCTGGAACTTGACACTGCCGCTAAAGCCAAGCGTTGTGCAGTGTACGACTGCTGGATAGACACTCCAGAGGACGCATATAAGTATAGCAGTGCGTTCACCGACTGCATAAACAGTAAAAATGGTCAGAAAGATGCTGCGCCAACTGACTTCGGCAAGACTATATGCCTGAAAGTGCGCTGTCCGCAGTTAGGCAAGAACAGCCGTCTGGCCGTGGTGGGTGCCGACAAGAGCCTTGGAGCATGGAATCCAGCCAAAGCAGTGACCATGACCGAGCATCAGCCCAATGAGTGGGTGGCATACATCGATGCTGATGCGCTGGAGCAAAACCATATAGAGTTTAAGTTTGTGGCTATATACGGCAATGACACACTGCTGTGGGAAACAGCCCCCAACCGTTATGTCGAAATACCTGCCATGAAGGACGGCGACATGATTGTGTACCATCTCGACCAGGCATTCCTGCCTGTATGCGACTGGAAGGGAGCCGGCACCGTAATTCCAGTGTTCTCGCTGCGCAGTGAAGGCTCGTTTGGCGTGGGTGACTTCGGCGACCTGAGACTTATGGTTGACTGGATGGTGAAGACCAGCCAGCGCGTGCTGCAGCTTCTGCCCATCAACGACACCAACATAACCCACACCTGGACCGACTCCTATCCTTATAACAGCATAAGCATCTACGCACTGCATCCGCAATACACCGACCTGCGCCAGTTGCCGCAACTTGCCGATGAGGAGCGCAGAAACCACTACGAGACTTTGCGCCGTGAGCTGAATGCCCTGCCACAGATTGACTATGAACGCGTGAACAATGCCAAGACCGAATATCTGCATGAGATATTCGCACAGGAAGGTGCGAGGATACTGAAGAGCGCCGAGTTCAAGGCTTTCTTCACCACCAATAAGGAGTGGCTTGTGCCATACGCCGCTTTCTGCCATTACCGCGACCTCTATGGCACAGCCACTTTCAGCCAATGGCCTGATCACCGTTCACTGAGTCAGGAAGAGCGTGATACCATGGGCAAGGCAACCACAGCCATTTACAAACAGCTGTCGTTCTGGTATTTCGTGCAGTTTGAGCTTGACCGCCAGATGCGTGCCGCCCACGACTATGCCCGCCAAAATCAGGTGGTGCTCAAAGGCGACATTCCCATCGGCATAAGCCGCGACGGTGTGGAGGCATGGGTGGAGCCAAGATATTTCAACCTTAACGGACAGGCTGGTGCGCCGCCCGATGCTTTCTCTGTGAACGGTCAGAACTGGGGATTCCCCACTTACAACTGGGAAACGATGCTTGCCGACGGCTGTTCGTGGTGGGTGCGCCGTTTCCGCAAGATGGCGGAATACTTCGATGCCTACCGCATCGACCACGTGTTAGGATTCTTCCGTATATGGGAGATTCCCATTGATGCCGTTCATGGTCTGCTGGGGCAGTTCTCGCCATCGCTTGGCATGAGTGTGCAGGAGATTGAGGGCTACGGGCTGCACTTCCAGGAAGACCGCTTCACCCGTCCATACATTACCGACTGGACCCTCCAGCGTGTGTTTGGCGACCGTGCCGAGATGGTAAAGGCTACATTCCTTGACCGTCTCGATGATGAGCGCTATCAGATGAAGCCTGAGTACGACACACAGCGCAAGATTGAACAGTGGTATGTAAATGAAGAATTAAGAATGAAGAATGAAGAATCTTCTTCTTCGGATGATGTTGCGGCAGCAAATTCTTCATTCTTCATTCTTCATTCTTCATTAAAAGACTTGCGCGACGGTCTCTATTCCCTAATCAGCGATGTGTTGTTCCTTCGCGACCGCAAGAATCCGCAGCTCTATCATCCGCGCATTGGCGTGCAAATGGACTTTATATACGAAAGTCTGTGGGACTGCGACAAACAGGCATTCAACCGTCTGTACAACGACTACTTCTACCGCCGCAACAATGAGTTCTGGTATCACGAGGCAATGAAGAAACTGCCGCGCCTCACTGAGGCTACACGTATGTTGGTGTGTGCCGAGGATCTCGGTATGGTGCCTCACTGTGTGCCATGGGTGATGAACGGTCTGAAGATTCTCAGCCTTGAGATTCAGTCGATGCCGAAGGACGACAAGGTGCGTTTCGGTCACCTCGACCGCAATCCCTACCGTTCGGTATGCACTATAAGCACTCACGATATGTCGACACTGCGCCAGTGGTGGGATGAGGACTATGAGCAGACACAGGCTTATTACAACACCATGCTTCATCGTGGCGGTGCTGCCCCGCATCCGCTGCCGGGATGGCTGGCACGTGAGATAGTATGCCGCCATCTGGAATGTCCGTCTATGCTGTGCCTGCTGTCACTTCAGGACTGGCTTGCCACAGACGAGGAGCTTCGGTTGCCCGATGCCAATGCTGAGCGCATAAACATTCCAGCCAATCCACGCCACTATTGGAGATACCGCATGCACCTGACAATAGAGCAGCTTATGGCTGCGGATAAGCTGAATGAGGATATCAGAATGATGATAGAACATAATGGAAGAAAATAACACCTAAAAATGAAGAAGATGAAAAAACTGACTTTCTTAGCAATGCTGGCTCTGCCCACAATGTTGATGGCGCAGACAGTGAAGTCGCCAAACGGCGATGTTGAGGTTAGGTTCGCCCTCGACGGCGGCAAGCCTACTTATGAAATGAGCTATAAGCAAAAGGCTGTAGTGAGACCCAGCCGTCTCGGACTGGAGCTTGCAAAGGACAAGCACGCAAGCAAAGGCAAGAATGAGACCGACCTCATGGACGGTTTCACCATAGCCGACACAAAGACATCGTCGTTCGACGAGACTTGGAAGCCTGTATGGGGTGAGACCGCCACAATACGCAACCATTATAACGAACTGGCTGTGACACTCAACCAGCCGTCGAGCCAGCGCAACATTATAATAAGGTTCCGTGTGTATGACGACGGTATGGGACTGAGATATGAGTTTCCGCAGCAGAAGGAGCTGAACTATTTTCTCATAAAAGAGGAGCATACACAGTTTGCCATGGCTGGCGACCACACTGCATGGTGGTTGCCTGGCGACTACGACACTCAGGAGCAGGAGACTCAGGAAACAAAGCTGTCGGGCATACGTGAGCAGTTCAACAAGGCTGTAAACTGGGACAACTCATCGGTGTCGGTATTCTCGCCCACAGGAGTGCAGACCGCACTGCAGATGAAGACCGATGACGGACTGTATATCAACATCCACGAGGCGGCTTGTGAGGACTATGCCACCATGCACCTAAACCTTGACGACAAGAACATGGTGTTTGAGAGCTGGCTCACACCCGATGCCACTGGACTGAAAGGCTGCATGCAGACACCGTGCCACACTCCATGGCGCACAGTACTGGTGAGCGACGATGCACGTGTGATGCTGTCGAGCAACCTGATACTTAACCTCAATGAGCCTTGCAAGATTGAGGACACAAGCTGGATTCACCCCACAAAATACTGCGGAGTGTGGTGGGAAATGATTGTAGGCAAGAGCCAGTGGAGCTACACCTACGACCTGCCGTCGGTACACCTCGGAATCACCGACTACAACAAGGTGAAACCTCACGGACAGCATGGCGCTACAACTGCCAATGTGAAGAAATACATCGACTTTGCCGCTGCCAACGGTCTCGACCAGGTGCTCGTGGAGGGATGGAACATCGGTTGGGAAGACTGGGCAAACATGTGGAAGCGCGACGTGTTCGACTTCGTAACACCTTATCCTGACTTCGACATCAAGTATCTTAACGACTATGCCCACTCAAAGGGCGTGAAACTGATGATGCACCACGAGACTTCGTCGAGCACCCAGAACTATGAGCGTCATCTTGAAGATGCTCTTACGCTGATGAACAAATACGGCTATGACGCAGTGAAGACGGGCTATGTGGGCGACATCATCCCCCGTGGTGACCATCATTACTCTCAGTCGATGAACAATCACTACATGCACGTGATAAAGGAGGCTGCTAAGCATCATGTGATGGTCAACGGACATGAGGCAGTGCGTCCTACAGGACTCTGCCGCACATATCCTAACCTTGTGGGCAACGAGAGCGCACGCGGCACTGAATACGAGGCTTTCGGAGGAAGCAAGCCCTCACACACCGTAATCCTGCCGTTCACCCGTCTGCAGGGTGGTCCTATGGACTATACTCCGGGTATTCTTGAGACTCAGCTCGAAACATGGAGCAACAACAAAAACTACATTCACACCACTCTCGTCGGGCAGCTGGCTCTCTATCTCACTATGTACTCGCCGCTGCAGATGGCAGCCGACCTGCCTGAGAACTATGCAAAGTATAACGATGCCTTCCAGTTTATCCGCGACGTGCCATGCGACTGGAGCGATTCTAAATACTTGGAGGCAGAGCCTGCACGATACATCACCGTGGCACGTAAGGACAAGAAGAGCGACAACTGGTTCATTGGCGGCAAGTGCAACGAGGACGGTCACAAGTCTGTAATCAAGCTCGACTTCCTCGACAAGGGCAGCAAGTATGAGGCAACAATCTATGCCGATGCAAAGGATGCCGACTATGAGAAGAATCCCAAGGCATACACCATAACAAAGAAAACAGTGAAGGCTGGCGACGTGCTGAAACTGAACATGGCTCGCGGCGGCGGTTTCGCTGTGTCGCTTATCAAAAAATAAGGACTGATTTATGAGAAAAACCGTAATATCTGTTATGCTGGCGTTGGCACTATCTGCCAACGCGCAGCAGACTTTCAACGAAATGAGCTACACGCCCGTCGCAACGACATTCAAGCTCTTTGCGCCCAACGATGCTAAGAAAGTAGTGGTGCGCATATACAACGACGGACAGAAAGGTAAGGCGGTGAAGACAATAAAGATGACACGCACAGCCAACGAGACATGGACAGCCACGGTAAACGGCAATCTCGACGGCAAGTTCTACACTTTCGACATGGGGCGTGGCGAGTGCCCGGGAGTGTTTGCCAAGGCTGTGGGTGTGAACGGCAAGCGTGCTGCCATCATCGATCTTAGCACCACCAATCCTGAGGGTTGGGAGAATGACAGTCACCCCGTGGTGAAATCACCCACCGACCATGTCATATATGAGGTGCATCAGCGTGACTACTCCATTCATCCGTCATCAGGCTTTAAGTATGCCGGCAAATATCTCGCATGGACCGAGCCGGGGGCGCTTGCGCATCTCAAGGAGCTTGGCGTGAACACCGTGCACTTCCAGCCTGTCTACGACTATGCCTCGGTGGACGAGAGCAAGCCCGATGTGGCACAGTTCAACTGGGGATATGACCCGCTAAACTATAATGTTCCTGAGGGATATTACAGCACTGATGCCGCCAACCCCAAGACCCGTATCAGCGAGTTTAAGAAAATGGTGAAGGCATTCCATGATGCAGGCATCCGTGTGGTGTTCGATGCTGTGTACAACCACACCATGGACATAGACAACAGCAATTTCCAGCGCACCTATCCCGACTATTTCTACCGCAAGAATGCCGAAGGCAAGTACAGCGACGGCTCAGGCTGCGGCAATGAGACTGCCAGCGACCGTGAGATGATGCGGAAGTTTATGATTGAGAGCGTGAAGTACTGGATAAACGAATATCATATTGACGGTTTCCGTTTCGACCTCATGGGCATCCACGACATTGAGACAATGAACATGATACGTGCAGCCGTGGATGAGATCGACCCTACCTTATTACTATATGGAGAGGGCTGGAGCTGTTCGCCATGCGCATATCCTATAGAGAAGCTCGCCATGAAGATACGCACGGCTGAGATGCCGGGCATTGCCGCCTTCAACGATGATATGCGCGATGCCCTTCGTGGTCCGTTTAACGACGACCATAAGGGAGCATTTATAGCCGGACTGCCGGGCAATGAGCAGCGTGTGATGTTTGGTATAGCAGGCTGCATCAATCATCCGCAGGTGGACCTAACCAAGGCTAACAGCGAAGGCATAGCATGGGCGTCGCACCCCACACAGACCATCAACTACGTGAGCTGCCACGACGACATGTGTCTTGTAGACCGTCTGCGCTCTACTGTTCCCGGTATAGCTAAAGACGAACTGATACGTCTTGACCTGTTGGCTCAGACAGCCGTGATGACCTCGCAGGGAGTGGCTTTCATGCTCGGCGGCGAGGAAATGCTTCGCGACAAAAAGGGTGTTCACAACAGCTATAACAGCCCTGACTCAATCAACCAGCTCGACTGGAACAATCTGAGACGCTATCCGCAGGTGTTCAACTATTACAAGAACCTCATTGCCCTGCGCAATAATCATCCGGCATTCCGTCTTGAAACATCCGACCAGGTTAAGCAGCATCTTGAGTTCCTGCCTGTAGACGGCGACTGCCTCATAGCTTATCGTCTGAAAAACTACGCAGGACGCGACAGCTGGCGCAACATCATCGTGATACTCAACTCCAACCGCGAGCAGCGCACTGTAAACATCCCGCAAGGCAACTACACAATAGTGTGCGCCGACGGTGTAATCGACGAAAACGGACTTGGTAAGGTTTCAGGCACTTCGGTTGAGGTGGCTGCGCAGTCGGCAATGATACTCGCGGAATAATTGCATGCCAGTTGACACCCTTGACACCTTTGACAGGCATTTTCAACCCTTCGCGCGCGCGGGCGGGCGGGAAAGTTTCAAAAATCACGGTGACACGTGACACGTAAATTCCATAGGGTTCGAAAATACCTGTCAAAGGTGTCAAGGGTGTCAACCCTACATTGCTTACAAGCCCGTCAATCGCCGTTTGCGCGACGCAAATCGGCGAATTAGAATCCTAAATCGCCGATTTAAGTGCGCCAATCGGCGATTTGCGCACGATTTGCAGTAACTTTAATAAGTTACGCTGCATCTCGGCATAAAAAACATTAAAAATATTCTTTTTATTTTGTTCTGCACTCGTTTATTCGTACCTTTGTCCACGAAAAATATAGATTTATTAGCAAAATGGCAGGAAAACGACTTGTGATAAAGGTGGGCAGCAATGTGCTGACACGCAACGACGGGAAACTCGACATAACACGAATGTCGGCAATTGTCGACCAGGTGGCATGGCTCCGAATGCAGGGATATGAGATAATAATGGTGTCGAGCGGCGCCGTGGCATGCGGGCGGCATGAGATTCATGTGGAAGACCAGCTTGACAGCGTGGAGCAGCGGCAGCTGTTTTCTGCCCTCGGACAGGCAAAGCTGATAAACCTATACTACGACCTGTTCCGCGAATACGGAATGCACGTGGGACAGGTGCTGACAATGAAGGAGAACTTCCTCTCAAAGCGCGAATACGACAACCAGCGCACCTGTATGACCGTGATGCTTGAACACGGCGTGATACCTGTGGTGAACGAGAATGACACGGTATGCGTCACCGAACTGATGTTTACCGACAACGATGAGCTGTCTGGACTAATCGCGCAAATGATGTGCGCCGACACACTGATAATACTGAGCAACATAGACGGAATATACGACGGACACCCCGACAATCCTGACTCAAAGGTGATACGTGAGGTGGAGGCAGGTGAGGACATCAGCCACTACATACAGAAGGAAAAGAGCGGTCACGGCCGAGGCGGCATGACATCGAAAGCCCATACCGCCACACTTGTTGCCAACAGCGGCATACGTGTGATTATAGCAAACGGTGAGCGCGACAACATACTCACCGACCTTGTGCAGAACCCGCAGGACACAATTCATACGGAGTTTCAGCCGCTGAAGGCATAATTTTCTCTAAGAATTTTCACAATAAAAAAATGAAGCATAGTATGAATCACTCACCCTATGCTCCTTTTCTTGTGGTTGTTGGTATGGACAAGAGCCAAAACACTAAGCAGGCTCATTGTTATTCCCCACGCCAACATCACAATTGTGTGAAAATCTAATAACATAATCTTTAAACCCTAAATACTACTAACCTAATGAATAACAATACATTTATCTCAAATGATGGTGCAAAGTTAATAATTTTCTGAGACAGAAAATCCATTTAGTTGTTAAAAATTATTGATGTTAAGATTTTATTTGATTTATGTCAAATTTTTAACCAAAAACGGGCACCTTCGTGATAGTCTTTATCCAGTCCCACCTCACCGCCAAGCGCTTTGGCAATGTGCCAGGTGACATTAAGTCCGAGTCCCAGTCCAGGCTTAAAGCTGTCAATCTTTTCGAACTTTTTAAAAAGGTCTGCCCGCTTGTCCTCAGGAATGCCCACACCCGTATCGGTAACGGTAAACATAATATGCCCGTCGTTCCGCATACATGCAAGCTCAATAAACCCTTCGGCGGTGTTTTTTATTGCATTGGTAAGGAAATGCTGCAAAATCTGCCCCAGGCGCATGGCATCGGTGCGCATGGTGTAACTGTCATCGAGACTGGTGACAAAGCGCATATCGACATTATCATTCACTTTGCGCAACGCCGCCACATCGAGCGATGAGCGGCACACATCATTAACCTTCACATCGGTGTTTTCCAACTTTATATCACCACTCACAAACGATGCCACATCAATCATCTCGTTCACCATCTGCACCAGCTGCTCGGTGCTGTCGGTAACACGGCGGCAACAGTCCTCTCTGTCGGGCAGTGATTCCGCCTCCGGGCTGGTGAGTATCTGCGTAAAGCCACAGATGGCATTGAGCGGTGTACGTATCTCGTGGTTGATGCTCTGCACAAAGGCTGTTTTCATACGGTCCACCTCCATTGCCTTAGCACGTGTCTCTTCCAGTTGCCGGTTGTTTTCCATAAGTTTGCCGTTTACAGCCTTTAACCTCGTCATCAGCCTGTGAGTCCTGTACAGATACACCACAAACAACACAATAATGACAATGGCTGCAATATGCATAAGCATGGCTTTGTCGAGCTCCAGCTGCTGGTTTTTCTGCTTTAGCACGATATTACCAATCTTGGCGTCCATATCGGCAAGATATTTCTGATGGAGCACAGTCTGTGCCGAGTCTTTCATGAAATGCACCTTCTCCGTGAGCATCAAAGCTCTCTTGAAGTCACCGGAAGCCTTACATATCAATGCTTCAAGCTCAGTGCGGTCGGATATGTTCATCACCTTGCGCGACTCAGCCCATGCCCTGTCAAAATCGCGCTTTATGCAGTAATGCATTATGTTAAGACGGGGAATATATCTTGGCTGCACCTTTCCATACACGCTGAACTCCCTGTTCACTTCGGCATAGACACGCTCAAAATCGGCATATCGGTTCATGGCATACAGCGCAAAGCATTTCTGAAGCATGCAGGCTATACGCGACTCATGATTCTTAGCCGTCTCATAGCCCATGTTGAAAGCCTCCAATGCCTTTTCGTACTCCCAAAGGTTAGTGTGGCACCACCCCTTGGCACGATAAATGGGCGACACATCCTGTCCTTCCATAATCTGCAAGCCATAATGAAGTGCTCTTTCATATTTCTGCAGCGCAGTGCGGAACTCGCCACGGCTTTCGTGAATATTGCCGAGCAAACGCATTGCCGAGTAAATGCCATACGGGCAATTATCCTTTTCAGCCTGTCGGTTGATTGCCTCAGCCTCGTCCATGGTCTGCAACAGCCGTCCGCGGTTTTTCAGATAGTTTGCCTTCAGAGCCCAGGCGTAATAATAATACATGAGATTGTTGGACTCACGCGCCAGTTTCTGTGTACGGGCAATGGTGGCATACAGTTTTTTCTCATCGTACTTGTTGTAGTAAAAGCGCATTCTGACAACCTCTGCCACAATCAGCGACAAAGTATCCTTACGTTTCACCGCAGCATCATGGAGTCTGCCGGCAATAGCCAGCCGCGCACTGTCGTTATCACATTTCTGCGCCTGAAGATATATTTCATACATCTTGTCGTCCATTTTGAACGGATTGTTCTGCGCCCTGACACATACTGCCATCACAAGCATTATAGGCAAAATGAAAACACGCAATAGCCTCATAGTTCTTATTTTTTAACGAAATGGTGTTACTATTCCAATCTTTTGGTTTTTCTTTAATGTCACTTTTTTACGTTTACCGTTATAATATATGGTGGTGGTGCCGCCTTTGTCGCTGCTGATTGAGCAGTATATAATCTTGCCTTTCTTATTCCATGAAAAATCAAGAGTAAACCCGCCACGTGCCTTTATACCTTTGACACTGCCTTCTTTCTTCCATGCCTCAGGCAAAGCGGGCAAGAGCGTTATTCCCTTATCTGTGCTCTGTACCAGCATTTCGATCACACCGGCACAACCGCCGAAGTTGCCGTCGATTTGGAACGGAGCATGTGCGTCGAGCAGATTAGGATAAGTTCCTCCGCCACGGCGTGCGTCATTACCTTTATATTCATCGGGACTGACATATTGCAGCAAACGGCGGTAAAGGCGATATGCTCCCTCGCCGTCGAGCAGGCGAGCATAGAGGTTTACTCTCCAGCCGGTGCTCCAGCCGGTAGTGTTGTCGCCCTTTATTTGCAATGTACGCAAGCAAGCCTTTGCCAGCTCAGGTGTGGCTGCCGGCGAGATGTGATGTCCGGGATAGAGCCCGAACAGATGGCTTTGGTGGCGATGTTGCGGGTCAGCATCCTTCCAGTCGTGATACCATTCCTGCAGGTTGCCCTCCTTACCTATCTTATACGGACTAAGCCTTGCCAGAGTATTTTTCATTACCTTTGCATCGTCGGTTTTTCCCAGCAACAGAGCAGCCTGACGGCAGTCGTCCATACACTCACGAATCATTGCAAGGTCGGCTGCACCGCCATAACAGGTGGCGGCACGGGTACCGTCGGGAAGCAGAAAGACATTCTCGGGCGAAGTTGCCGGCGAGGTGACGAGTTTCCCGTTATGTTCCACCATCCACCCCTGTGCAAAATCAGCGGCTCCCTTCAGCACAGGATAGTATTCTTTCAGGAAATCCTTGTCCTGCGTAAACTCATAATGCTCCCAGATGTGTGTGGCAAGCCAAAGGCTGCCCATCACCCAGTTTGCCCAACTCGGGTCACCTGTCTGCATTCCCACAGGACAAGCCATAGCCCAGATGTCGGTGTTCTGCGCCGTTATCCATCCCTTATCCACTCCGCAGTACATCTTTGCAGCCTTCTCACCGTTGAATTGGAGATTTTTCATAAATGTGAGCAGCGGAAGATGAAGCTCGCTGAGGTTGGCGGTCTCAGCAGCCCAGTAGTTTTCTTCCAGATTGATGTTTACGGTATAGTTGCACGACCACGGCGGAGACAGATGCCGATTCCAGAGTCCCTGCAGATTTGCCGGCACTTCCTTGGTGCGCGAGGAAGCTATGAGCAGATAACGTCCGTACTGCATATAGAGAGCCTCCAATTCGGGATTGTTCTCACGCAGGTCGGTGTATCTCCGCAACTGCTCGTCGGTATTGAGCCGTTTTACCGCATCATCGGTATTGCCGAGGTCTATCTGCACACGGTTGAACAGTTCTTGGTAGTCGGCAACATGATTTGCCATGAGTTTTTCCCATGCCAAACACTTTGCCTTCTCCAGCCGCGATGCTGCAATTTCCTTATATGGACGTCCTTCTTTAACAGGATCTTTGTCGAAACCGTTGAAGCTCGTTGCCATCGCCATTATTATGGTAAGGTCGGTGCAGTCTTTTACCATCAATCCCTGAATACCGTCGTTTTGCACGGTTCCATCGGCAGGAATCAGCTGTAGCATGGCGCGGAAATGCACGCCACGGTTTTCGTCATACCAGTAATGCTGTTGTGTGGGCTGACAATACCCGGGCAGAGAATGATACGCCGCATAGCCGTCCATTGTCATTACTGTCTCTCCAGTATTGACATGATGCGGCAGCTGGCTGTCAAACGCAAACTTACCGTTAATCTTTGCCCCGTCGATGGCACGGAAACGCATGACAATAACACTGTCGGGAGCCGATGCAAAATAGGTGCGCTCATATCTGCCGCCATTGGCTTTGAACGTCACCTGTGCCGTGGCATCATTAAGATTAAGCTGACGGTAATAACTGTCGGGAGCCTGCGCCGGATTAAAGTCTGACGAAAATCTCAGATTGCCCAACGGCATATACGCCTCGCTGTAATGCCCCTGCCATAGCCGCTGCATATCGTTTGCCTCGGCATATTTCTCATTGGCAAGCAACGTCCGTATTTCGGGAATATGACTGGCGGCAGTGGTGTTGTGAGTCTTATTGCCTGCCTCACCGGTCCATAGCGTTATGTCGTTGAGCTCAAGCAATTCATAGGCAGGGTCGCCGTATATGGCAGCCCCCTGACTGCCGTTACCTATCAGCAGCGACTGTTCAAAATACTGGGCAGGATAGTCATAATGAAGCATATCACGCTGCGCCGCTGCCGTAGTGCAGACAGCGAGCGCAGCCGATGTTGCCAAATAGATTAATTTCATAGTTGTGATATTACAAAACGGTTGGTGTTCAGGATAAGTCAGGGGCTACTCGCTCTTGAACAAGTCCTTTATACCTCCGATGCTGCCCATAAGGTTTGTAGCCTCGAATGGCAGATACACGGTCTTGGTCTTGTCGCCCTCGGCAATCTGCTGCAACATCTGTATATATTTCTGTGCAAGCAAGTAGTTGGCAGGATTGGTGACATTGCCCACCGCCTCAGTGATTTTCTGTATGGCTATAGCTTCTGCCTCAGCCTTGCGTATGCGTGCCTCTGCCTCACCTTCGGCACGCAGAATCTGCTGTTGCTTATCAGCCTCGGCACGGTTGATGATGGCTGTCTTCTCACCTTCCGACTGAAGAATCTCGCTCGCCTTCTTACCCTCGCTGGTGAGGATGGTGGCACGCTTGTTACGCTCTGCCTGCATCTGCTTCTCCATGGCTGTGAGCACACTCTCGGGAGGAGTAATGTCCTGCAACTCCACACGGTTGACCTTCACGCCCCACTTGTTTGTGGCATCATCGAGCACAGCACGCAATTTGGTGTTGATGGTGTCGCGGCTGGTAAGCGTCTCGTCAAGCTCAAGCTCACCGATGATGTTACGCAGTGTGGTCTGTGTGAGTTTCTCAATAGCATTCGGCAGGTTGTTAATCTCATATACTGCCTTAAACGGGTCTACAATCTGGAAATAGAGCAACGCATTGATTTCGGTCTGCACATTATCCTTGGTGATAACGTTCTGTTTAGGGAAATCATAAACCTGCTCGCGCAAATCTATGGTTGTACTGTAAGCATAACGTCCGTAATGGGAAACCACAATACTCTTTGCCTTGTCGATGAAAGGCACAATAAACTGTATGCCAGGCTCAAGAGTAGAGCGGTACTTTCCAAGGCGCTCTATAATCTTTGTTTCTGACTGAGGGATAATGACTATGCTCTTGTAGACAACTATCAAGGCACATGCTACTACAACGAGTAGAAAATACAACATTCCGTCCATAATTTTTTTAGGTTTTAAAAGTTTTTATTTTTCTGAGATTACACATTATTATATATAAGGCACAATTTGCCCAAATATAATTCGTTTTCTTACAACCGCCTTACGGTGATAATAAGACTGTCTCTGCCCGTAACCACCACCTTGGCGCCACGTTCTATCTCCTCACCGTTTTCTGACTGAGCTTTCCAGTCGTCGCCGTCGATGGCAACCCTTCCGTAGGCATCGCTTTCAATCACCTGACTAACCATACCAACCTTGCCCAATATGGCATCGGCATTGCTTACACGATGGTCGTCGTCGCGGTGCAGATAACGGAGTGCAAACGGGCGCACGAAAAAAATACAAAGCACACTGACTGCCGCAAACACCGCCAACTGCACGTTGAATCCCACAAAGGGAGACAACAGCGCCGCAACAGCTGCTCCAATGGCAAAACACAGGATAAAGAAACCACCCGTAAGCAGTTCGGCTATAAGGCAAAGCACAGCCGCTATCGCCCAAAACAGCCATAAGTTACACATTAAATAGGTCATATTCAAATTGTTTAAAAGTTTTTATCTGCCCAACCATGCTTCCGGATTGAGCTTTGCTGTCTCTCTGCGTAATTGGAACTGAAGAATATTCTCTGCTCCCACCGTACCCAACACTTGGCGTGTGCTGACATGCTGTCCCTTGCGCACACTCACGCTACCCAAGTTGCAGTACACCGAAATATAGTTGCCATGGCGCACCATAACACCTGTAGTGCCGGCAAGACTGAACACTGCAGTCACTTCTCCGTCGAAGATTGAGCGCACCTTTGCACCCGGCTGTCCGAGGATGTTTATGCCCTTGTTATCGAGGCGCACATTTTGCAATCCCTCAACATTATACTGTCCGAAATGGCTTACAATCTTGTAACTGCCCACAACAGGCATAGGCAGACGCCCGCGGTTGCTCTCAAAGTTGCCGCTTACCTTACGGTCTTCAGATGCCATGAGCACCACAGGCTGCTCTGCAGCCTCTCTCTTGGCTGCTGCAATCTCGCGCTCACGCTTTTTAGACTCCTCGGCAGCACGGCGCTCAGCAGCACGACGCTCATTCTCCGCTTCTTTCGCAGCTTTCTCGGCAGCAGCCTTTTTCTTGGCATCGGCAGCTATGCGAGCCTCTTCCTTCAGACGTTCCTCACGGGCTTTCGCCTCGGCAATGCGCTGACGCTCTATTCTTGCCGCTGCTTCCGCTTCCGCCTTTTTGCGTGCTATCTCTTCCTCACGCTTCTTTTTGGCAGCAGCCTGTGCGGCTGCCTGTTCCTCAGCCTTGCGCTTTGCCTCTGCAATGGCACGCTGGCGCGCCTTCTCCACCTCAATTGCCACAAGACGGTCGATTTGAGAATTGATTGCAGCATCCTTCTTGCGCTGCTGTGCAATGATTGACTGTATGGTCTTCTGCTCATTTTTCAGCGTGTTCACAACCTGCTGCTGCTCGGTCTGCTTGCCCTCAAGGTCTTTCTGCTCCCTCACACCTTTATATAATAAGGTGTTTTTTTCCTGCTTCACGTCCACAAGCTTATTATGCACCGCCTTCATCTCTGCCTGTCTGCGCTTCAGCTCCTCGCCCTGTATTCGCTGATAGGCAGCATACTCCTTTACGAAACGTGAGCGGCGGTACATCTGCATGAAGTTCTTTGCACTGAAGATGAAGAGCAGCTTATCCTGAGTGGAATTGTTGCGGCGCATATATCTCACCGACTTTACATATTTCTGCTTGCAGTCGTCGAGCTGCTCCTGCAGCAGTTCCAGCTGCATTTTCAACGTGAGGATATTGTCATCCAACTTGTTAATGTCATGACGTATTGTGTCAATGGTTTTCCTCTTTACGTTTATTTCCTGATTGATAATCATGAGATTCTGAAGCCGCTTCGACACATTGCGTTGATTGGTCTTGAGCCGCTGCTCCTGCTGCCTTATCTCCTTCTTTATCTTCGCGCTCTGATTGCGCAGACCGTTTATCGACGAGTTGCTTACAGCTGCATTATTCTTTGTAGTCTTTTTGGTGGCTGTACGCTTTTTAACCGTAGTTCCCTTCTTTTTGGCTACGGTCTTTTGCGCAACAGGTTTTCTGGCAGAAGTCTTTTTAGCAGTTTGTGCACCAACCTGCCCACATGCCAGTATAATCGTTAAAAGTAACGCTACAATTCTCATCTATTATCCTCAGTAAACTAACATTTTTTTACAAAGCCATAAACCGGCGCAGAATATCATCCACAGTCACTTCGCGGTATTTATCCGACACTTTTGTGCGGGTTTCCCAATTTGTATCGTTCTTAAGATAGTTCAAAACGATGTTAAGTTTCAGCTCCTTATCGGGAGTTGTGAAGGTTATCGTATTGTTGGTCGGGAACTGCTTTGTGCCAAGAGCCTTAAAGTCCTTATAGTCCCAGTTGAGCTGAGTGTTGCCATGAAACTTGTCCTTATACAGCACGTTTACTATACTTATCAGACCTGTATTCTGTGCAGCAAGCCATTTATACGACAATTTGTCTTTTGCGTATGTTATAATAGCATTGTCTCCATCCTGCTCAGTCTCGAAAGCAGCAAGATTCTCATCGGTAAGCGTTGTACGTCCGGGCTGGAACAGCTCATTCCAGAATAAGGCCTGTAGAGAATGGAAGTTTAAGCCGCTATTGCGCATAAAATCCACCTGATTATAAGGAACTTTTAGATATTGTTTGTTAATGCGGTCCATCACAAGAACATATTCCTGCGTAAATTCCAGACGGGCAGCCTCAACAAATCCAAAAGCCATGAGCTGCATCTGGATTACATCATCGCGCTTCATTCGGAGATTGCCGGTAAGTGCCAGTTCCTGGTCGCCTACCTTCACCTCAAACTTCACCTTTGATGTGATAAACTTTGTAAGTTGTGCATTGTCTGCCACTTTGTGCAGAAGGTCTTGTTTTTCAGCAGGAATTGTTACCGGTGCCTGCGTCACAGTCTTTTTTGTTCCACATGAGCCAAAGCACAATGGAACAGCCAGGATTGCGAGTTTTAATACCTTTGAAAGATTCATAATATTATGTTTTTGTTATTTTAATTTATTATTTAAATTTGTCAAGCATTTATTCATTTCACATATTTGCGGAGCTTCACCTTCCTTATCAGCACTTTGTTTTCAGTGTCGGTCTTCAGTGCCTCACGCCATTTTGCCACCGCACCATCTATGTCGCCCGTGTAGAAATAGATATCACCGGCATGCTCTATTATCGTACTGTTGTTTTCTGTGGAGTCGAGATGATTCATGGCTTGATCAATATATATTTTAGCTTCGCTATAGCGTTCTTGCTGAAACAGAATCCAAGCATAGGTGTCAAGGAAAGTGGCGTTCTCAGGTTCAGCCTTTATTGTCTTATAGCTCATCTGTTCTGCCTTTTCTAATAAGGTATCGTTCACACTCAGATAATAGGCATAGTTATTGAGTGCCCCATAATTGTCGGCTTTCCATTGCAGACAGCTGTCGTATGCCACGTATGCCTCTTTTTCCATACCTTTTTTATGCAGTATGTCCCCCATTATAGAATAAAAGTCGGACACAATGCCAGGCTCACTCTGACCATTTATCACAGCCACTCCATTTCTGCACGCATCAAGCGCATTGTCGTCTTCACCTTTCTGATAATAGGCTATACCCTGAAAATAGTAGAATACCATTTCCTCGGGATTATATTGCCGTGCCTGCGAGCACAGCTCAATAACCTTGTCCTTATCTTCTGCCTGCCACGCATTCTGCACCAGTTTTAGTCTGGCAGCAGCATAGTCTGGAGCAATCTGCAGCACTTTTGCAAGAGCATTGTTGACAGAATCTTCTGCCATATTGTTCTTCTCCATATATACAGCCTTCAACATTGCCACCTCGACATCGGCATTTGGTAAAGCAAGCAGGCGGTCGAACAAATTCAACACCGCAGTGCTGTCCTTGCCTTTATTTGCATATTGGTTTGCCATGTTCTGCAGCAGATACACTTTTGTCCTGCTGTCAGTGTTCTTGTTGAACAGCAGCTTGTCGGTCATTTCCTCAGCCAAAGCGTCATCATCTTTTATGCTGGCATAGTCCATCATGGCAAACTGTGCCATCGTGTTGTCCGGTTCCTCTCTCAACACGCCTTTCAGTTTTTCCAATCCCTTCTTCTCCTGTCCGTTGTTCATCATCGTCACAGCATATTTCACCGTCAGATTCAGGTCATTGGGATATTGTTCCGCCAACACTTTCATCTCTTTTATAGCCGCTTTTTTGTCGCCGTTGGCAGTAAGCATCTCACTTTTCTTTTCCGATAGAGCCTCACTTTTGCCATCGGCACGTTCCATTTCCTCAAGCACCTTTATTGCACTGGCATAATCGCCCAACTGTTTGTACAGTTCCACAAGGATGCCGTCAATATTATCACGTCCCGGGTCTATTTCACGCAACAGCTCTAATTGTTTCTTACCGTCCTCCAACCTATTGGCAGAAAGATAACTTCCTGCCAATGTTTCGTGATATGTAGCGTTTTGTGGGTCGAGGGCAGCGGCTTTTTCCAAACATTCCAGTGACTTTTGCTTATCCTTAATACCATAATTATAATATTGTGAAAGATAGAAATATGCAGCAGCCTGCATGGAGTCTACCTCCACACAGCGCAACAACAAATCGAATGCAGCGTCGGAATTTCCCTTTTGCCTCTGCATCATCGCTTCAAGAAAATACTGGTCATACTTTCTTTTATCGTCACCATTGCCGGCTCTCAGCATTGCCATGCCAAGTATTGCAGCCGCCACAAACAAAAACGCTCTTCTCATCGCAAGCATAATAAATCATTTCACTCCGGTGTGCCCGTAGCCGCCTTCGCCACGCTCTGTCTCATCAAGCAGTTCAACCTGCTCAAGGTCAGCCTGCTCATAGCGTGCTACCACCATTTGGGCAATACGCTCACCTGGGTTTACCACAAATTCCCTGTCCGACAGATTGATAAGCACCACCCCTATCTCGCCGCGATAGTCGGCATCGATAGTGCCGGGAGTGTTGAGCACTGTCAGTCCATGCTTAAGGGCAAGCCCGCTTCTGGGTCTTACCTGCGCCTCATAACCGGCAGGCAGTGCGATATGCAATCCCGTGCCGATAAGCCTGCGCTCCAAAGGGCGCAATGTCACAGGCTCGTCAATGTCAGCCCTGAGGTCCATGCCTGCGCTCTGAGCTGTGGCATACTGCGGCAGCGGCTGCCTGCCTTTGTTTACTATTTTTATTTTCAACATTATATATTACATTTCGCGAAACAATAAGTATATACTTTTGTGCAAAGTTAGTCATTTTTCCTTAAAGAACCATATTTTTATATTGTTTTTTGCATTTATTCAAAAAAAAGATGTAATTTTGCAAGCATAACACCTATTTCATCCGACATTTAACATAAAAGAAGCACAATGAATTGGCAACAGCTCATCACCAACAAACGGCTTGGTCAGGAACACAAATACAGCGACCGTCATGACGACCGCACCGAATTTAAGCGCGATTACGACCGGTTAATTTTCTCGGCACCCTTCCGCCGGCTGCAAAACAAGACTCAGGTTTTTCCACTGCCCGGCAGCGTGTTTGTGCACAACCGTCTTACCCACTCCCTGGAGGTGGCAAGCGTGGGAATGTCCTTGGGCTGTGATGTTGCCAGCGCAATTGTGAAGAAGCGCCCGGAGCTACGAGGCACCTCTTTTGAAGAAATAGGACAGATAGTGTCTACCGCCTGTCTTGCTCACGACATGGGTAATCCTCCTTTCGGACATTCGGGCGAAAAGGCAATACAGACATTCTTCACCGAGGGGAAAGGCAGCTACCTGAAAGACATGATAGACACTTCCACATGGAGTGACATCACGCATTTTGAGGGCAATGCCAACGCTTTCCGTCTGCTGACCCACCAGTTCAAGGGGCGCAGGCCTGGTGGTTTTGTAATGACATATTCCACACTGGCAAGCATTGTGAAATACCCTTATTCCTCCGAGGCTGCATCAAGAAAGGGGAAATTCGGTTTTTTCCATGAAGAAACGGCAGATTTTAAGAAAATCGCCGATGAAATGGGTATTTTATGTCTATCACAGCCTAACGAGCCGCTCCGATATGTACGCCATCCGTTGGTATATCTGGTAGAAGCCGCCGATGATATATGCTATGAAATAATGGACATTGAAGATGCCCACAAACTGAAGATACTGTCGTTTGAAGAAACATCATGCCTTCTGCTTGGCTTTTTTGACGATGCAACCAAAGAGCGCATACTGAAACGCATTGACGACGAGCATATAGACGACAACAACGAAAAAGTGGTATATATGCGTGCCTGTGCCATAGGAATGCTGGAACATGAATGTGCCGCTGCCTTTGTACGCCACGAGGATGTGATTCTTGCAGGAACATTCAAGGGGAGTCTTATCGACCATGTGCCTGCCATACAGCACAAGGCATACGATATCTGTACCCAATTGAGTAAGAAGAAAATATACTGCAGCAAACCTGTACTCGACATAGAACTTTCGGGTTACAAGATTATGGATACCCTGCTCACCCACATGGTAGAGGCAGTAATGTCGCCGGAGCGTTATTATTCGCAGCAGCTCATAGGCAGAGTGTCGAGTCAATATGATATTGACAGTACGAAACTGGAAACACGAATCATGGCTGTACTCGACTATATCAGCGGCATGACCGATGTATATGCCCTCGACATTTACCAGAAAATAGCAGGGATAAGTCTGCCTATAGTATAATGTAATGAAGATTTCAGGACGGTTTTACCGTATATTTGTCTATCAAATAGTTTTTTATTTGTATTTTTCGGCACAAATGCAACACAGAGAAACATTCTCGTTACATTATATATATATATAGTTGGTAGAATATTAGTAATTTTGCAAGCAAAAATATTAATTTAAAGCAAAAATACTAATGGATAATTCAACCAACACGAATGAGAGCAAGGGATTCTACAAGCTCTCATGGCTGCAGAGAATCGGATTCGGCTCTGGCGACCTGGCTCAAAACCTCATCTACCAGACCATCTGCATGTACTTACTGTTTTTCTACACCGACATCTATGGACTGGATGCCGGCAGTGCCGCAACAATGTTTCTCGTAGTACGTCTTGTCGACGTGCTTTGGGACCCGCTTGTGGGAACATACGTTGACAAACACAACCCGCGCTGGGGAAAATACCGTTCTTATCTTGTGCTGGCAGGAGTACCGCTCACTGGTTTGGCAATACTTTGTTTTTGGAACGGATTCTCAGGCTCGCTGCTTTATGCATACGTAACATACGTTGGACTAAGCATGCTCTACACTCTCATTAATGTGCCTTACGGAGCATTGAACTCATCGCTGACACGCGACACCGACGAGATAACCATCCTCACCTCAGTGCGTATGTTCATGGCAAACGTCGGCGGTCTTGCCGTGAGTGCTGGCGTACCGATACTTGTGGCTATACTTGCAGCCCCTAAAGGCGACCTGCCCATAGAGATGGCGCTGTTTATGGGTCTCGGCTCGCTGCCTTCATTCATATTCATGCCTCTCGTACCTGCAATAAAGAAAAAGGTGGGCAAGAAAAACATGTTCTACATCTTCCTCACCGTGGCTATCATCGGTATGGCTATGCTTTATATCATCAGCAAGATCGGCACTGTACAGGAGAACATCACCCTGGTTTATATTGCTCAGTTCATCAAAAGCACAGGTGTGATTGTTGCAACTGGATATATGTGGGCGCTGATACCCGAAGTGATAAGCTATTCCGAATATTCCACTGGCAAACGAATAGCTGGCATAGTGAATGCCCTCACCGGAATATTCTACAAAGCAGGCATGGCTCTTGGCGGCGTGGTGCCTGGCGCAGTATTGGCATATACAGGCTACCAGCCTGCAGCAGCTGGAGCCTCGACTTTGCCCAAAGATTCCAGTGCATGGTTTGTGGCAATGCTCATCTATGCCCTTGTGGGTCTGGCGCTGCTCGTATTCTGCTTCTCACAGACAAAGGAGCGCGTGGTGATGGATGCCGATGAAACAAAGAATGTGAAGATTTCCGACCTTTGGATGGAGTTCTTCCACAACCGTCCGCTGCGCGTCATAGCACTCTTCTTCATCACTGCTTTTGCCATGATGTCGGTGGGGAATGCCGCAGGAGCCTACTTCATGAACAACCTGGAACAGCAGGCACCATTGGCTCAGGAGGGAATACGCTGGCTTGTATGCATCATTCCAGCCATCCTTTTAGCAGTCGCTATGCTCATAATATCTAAATATGAGCTTACCGACGAACGCATCGACGAGATAAACCGCGAAATAGAGAACCGCAACAAATAAGCTGCAAATATTTTAAAAATCAACTCTTATGACACACAAAAGTATCATTTTTGCCGCTTTTGCTGCCATGTCAATGTTTACCAATGCCACGGCACAAAACAACTGCTGCAAAACATCGGGGAAAAGCGAATGCTGTCAGACAACAGGGGAAAACAACTGTTGCCAGACAACAGGGCAGGACAAATGCTGCAACACGCCGGCACTGAAAGACTTTCTCAAAGGCAAGTTCTCAATCGGCACAGCACTGAATGCAAGCCAGGCTGCAGGGCACCTGCCCGAAATAACCAAACTCGTCACCCAGCACTTCAACTGCATAGTGGCAGAGGACTGCATGAAGAGCGAGAACATACACCCGGAAAAGAACCGCTATAACTGGACGGCATCCGACTCCCTCGTTATGTTTGGCGAGAAACACGGGCTCGACGTATACGGTCACGCACTGATATGGCATTCACAGCTGGCTCCATGGTTCCCCTACGACGATAACGGTAAGCTGGTGAGCAAGCAGGAGATGCGCAAGCGCATGAAAGACCATATATACACCGTAGTGGGCAGATATAAAGGTAAGATAAAGGGATGGGACGTGGTAAACGAAGCTATCGAAGACGACGGCACGTTCCGCAAGTCGCCGTTCTATCAGGTTCTTGGCGAGGAATACATTGCACTTGCATTCCAATATGCCCATGAGGCTGACCCTAATGTGGAGCTATATCTCAACGACTACAACATGAAGAACCGCCCCAAATGTGACGCTTATGTGAAACTGGTAAACAATCTAAAGAAGCGCGGACTGAGAATCGACGCCATAGGCATGCAGGGACACATGGGCATGAACTATCCGTCAATCGAGGAATATGAGAAAAGCATCAACGACCTCGCGTCAACGGGCTGCAAGGTCATGATTTCCGAATGGGAAATGAGCGCGCTGCCTACAATACATGAAAGCGCAAACATCAGCGACAAATTCGACTATAATGCAGCATACAACCCCTACCCTAACGGACTGCCCGACTCGGTGAGCGCAGTGTGGAACCAGCGCATGAAGGACTTCTTCAATCTGTTCCTCAAACACAGCAACGTAATCACCCGCGTAAACGTATGGGGAGTGGGCGACGGAGACTCATGGAAAAACAACTTCCCTATGAAGGGGAGAATGGAATATCCGCTGCTGTTCGACCGTCAATACAAAATGAAACCGTTTCTAAAAGAAATAATGAGCGAGGGCTGCAACAAATGCAATATGAAATAACTAACAAAAATAACCGACAAATAAAGCAACAACAATGAAGACAGAAAAAAGATATCTCTTCCCTGCCGACTATATGGCAGACCCGTCAGTACACGTGTTCAACGGCAAGATATATATATACCCCTCTCACGACTGGGAATGCGAGAACGTGGAAAACGACAACGGCGACCAATATGTGATGAAGGACTATCACGTACTTTCAATCGACGGCGACCCGATGACCGGTACAGTGACCGACCACGGCAAAGTGCTCGGACTGGAGGACATTGCATGGGCAGGACGACAGCTTTGGGACTGTGACGTGGCTGAGAAAGACGGCAAGTACTATATGTACTTCCCAATGAAAGACCGCAATGACGTGTTCCACTGGGGATGCGCCATTGCCGACCGTCCCGAAGGTCCGTTCATTCCGCAACCCGACCCGATGCGTGGCAGCTACAGCATAGACATGTGCGTGTTCCATGATGATGCCGATGGAGAATACTATGTTTATTTCGGCGGTCTGTGGGGCGGACAGCTCCAGCGTTACAAGGACAATATTCATCTGGAGACTCCTTATCTGCCCGAGGGTGACGTGCCCGCACTGCCAAGCCGCGTGGTGAGACTGAGCAAGGACATGCTGCAGTATGATGAGGAGCCAAAGCCAATAGTAATTATCGATGAAAACGGTGAACCGCTCAAGGCAAACGACCCTCATCGCTTCTTCGAGGCAAGCTGGATGCACAAATACAACGGAAAATATTACTTCTCCTACTCCACTGGCGACAGCCATCTGCTATGCTATGCCACTGGCGACAACCCATACGGACCATTCACCTACCAAGGCGTTATCCTTACACCTGTTGTGGGATGGACCACCCACCACTGCATCATCGAATACCAGGGCAAGTGGTATCTGTTCCACCACGACAGCGTTCCTTCAGGCGGAAAGTCTTGGCTGAGAAGTCTCAAGGTGTGTGAGATACAATATGATGAGAACGGCAAGATTCAGACCATAGACGGTATTGACTGAAAATATAAAGAAATGTGTAAAAAATGTGTCCGCACACATCTATGGTTGACATAAATCAATATTATTTACACTTTCAAGAAGTTTTATATGAAAAATCTTGCACAATCAGAAAAAACTCACTACCTTTGCACCATCAAACAAGGTTAATAGATTGTTTTAGGTTAGTAGTAATATTTATAGTTTTAGGTTTTTAGTTATTGGTAAAAGGAAAGTTTCAAATGTTGGATAACAGAGGCCGCCGTGAGGCTCCCTTAAACTTTCTAAAAGTTAGTATTAGTTAAGTGATTCCGAAAGCTTTTTTAAGCTTCGGAACCCTCTAACTAAGAAAGCAAAGAACAACGAAAATAAGGATTTTTAGTTAAACATAGGCTTTTTAATTGTGTGGTTGCTCGCGAGAGTCATCACACTTTTTGTTTTGTGAACAAAGGGATTATAACTAATGTAAAATCTCGCAATAAATATTCGTTTGTGTGGAACAATTACTATCATTTACTGCTGAAATGTTAAAACTCACAAAACCTTCTCAACAATCTATCATAATAGACTATATAATCCGAAAAAAATATATAAATTTGCATCCACAATAAAAAATCAAGATGAAGATACAGATAGTGATTCCTTGTTACAACGAGGAAGAGGTACTGCCAAAGACCCTGCAGGTGTTAGGTCAGCTCATTGGAAAAATCAAGGCTGAGACAGGAGCAGACACTTCGCTGCTGCTTGTGGACGACGGCAGCAAGGACAGCACTTGGCTGATGATAAAAGAGGCAGCCAAGACATACCCATACGCACACGGCATAAAACTGTCGCACAACCGCGGGCACCAGAATGCCCTATGGGCAGGACTGGAAACAGCGGTGAGACAGTGTGACGCAATGGTCAGCATCGATGCTGACCTGCAGGATGACGAAAACGCAATCATTGACATGATAAAACAGGTGCAGGAAGGCAAGGATATTGTTTACGGAGTGCGCAGGGAGCGCAAGACCGACACACTCTTCAAGCGCTTCTCGGCACAGATGTTTTATAAACTAATGAGGAGCGTTGACAAGGATATTGTGTACAATCATGCCGACTTCCGCATAATGTCCCGCCGTGCAGTGCTGGCACTGATGCAATATCCCGAAAGAAATCTTTTTCTCCGTGGTGTAGTAAGAGAATTAGGTTTTCAGGAGGGATTTGTATACTACGACCGTAAAGCACGCGAGGCAGGTGAGTCGAAATATCCGCTTACAAAAATGCTCAGCTTCAGCATCGACGGCATCACGTCGTTCTCGGTAGCACCGCTGAAATTCATCACCTTCGTGGGAATGACAATGACTGTGATTTCAATTATAATGATAATCTTTGCCTTAGTGGAGCATTTCGGGGGAAAGACCATACAGGGATGGACATCAATGCTGGTATCGCTATGGTTTATTGGCGGAGTAATCACCACAGGAGTTGGCATTACGGGTATTTACATCGGCAAAATTTACACCGAGGTGAAGCGCAGGCCAAGATACTTTATTGAGGAAGAAGCCTAAATTTTTTCTATTCCTACGGTTTTGAGAACCGTAGGAATAGAACTTTTTCACTAACATCTACCGTGCGGCGCAATTCCCACACCTTTTGAAAGATGTATCCCTCGCCGTATTGGCTCTTAAACTTCTCAAAATCTCCCTCAGGAATCATAAGCACTCCCTGCTGCGGCATAACCTTAGTAAACTGCTGGATGCGGTCGCCCAGGTAGAAATTGAGACAGAAGAAATGAAGCATCTCTATGTCAATATAGGAATAGAGATGATTCATGTCGAACCGTTGCTCTATCTGCGGAGCCAGCCGCTTGTCTGACTTCGCATTCAACACCGCAGGCTGGTAGACTCCATTAAGGGAAATGAACAATGCAACCACACAGCCAACAGCACTCAGCGTTACAGTGCGGGCTGAGACTTTCCTATATATTATATATAAGGTGTAGACAGCTGCTGCTACTGGCAACAGCACAAGAAGAATATTTCCTATATTCAACAGATTAATGTTCTCAACGGCATGCAGATATGCAATATTGTCTGCGGCATGTTTCCCGTGGAATATACTGTCGGGCACGACGCCACATTTCACGACAAACAACACAGCTGTGAGCAAAAGGCTTAATACTGCCATTATAACGGCATAAATCTTAATGGCGGTCCAGCGGGTCTTCATCATCCACACCAGATATTCCGCTATCAGATATGCCATAAACGGATAGCATGGCAGCAGATAGACACTGCGTTTGCTCTTGGGGATGCAGTAAAACAAGAGCACCAGCAGAAAAGCAAGCCACACGAAAAGCTGTAGCGGCTCAGCCTTTTTGACAGTGGTCAAAAAGTTTGTCATAACACTCTTGACACTGCTGCCGCTCTTAATCCTACTGCCGCTCACGAAGAAAATCGAGATAAGCAGCAATAATGTATATGGCAACCAGCCGGCGATGAGTGTGATGAAATTATACCAGAAAGGATTCTCGTGCGACTCATAGGACATTTTGCCCATGATTCTTCCAAAATTTTCCTCCATCACAAGGCTGAGGAATGCGTCGCCTCCCTGCTGATATGCAGCAAAGTACCAGCACAGCGGCAGCACGAGCGACAACAGCGCAATAAGAGTCATCCTGCCTGCTGTAAGCCAGAATTTCTCGCGTCTCATAAGCAGGAACACTCCCGTAACCAGACATGGCAGTATGATGCCGACAGGTCCCTTGGTCAGTGTGCCTGCACTCATAAGCAGAATGGCAAGCCACGGCAAACTGTGCATACCACGCTCCCACCACATATACAACAGATACATTGCTCCCACTATGCATGCCGTGAGCACCATGTCCACACGACAGGCATACCCGGCACGAAGCACCTCAAACGAGGTGAGTGTTAGCAGTGATGTGAACATTGCCACCTCGGTGTTCTTACGTTTTGCGAAGAACATAAAGCCTCCCAATACCATAAAGATAAGCGCCAAGGCGGAGGGCAAACGTGATGTGAACTCACTCACATGCCCCTGTAAAAGCGAGAATAACGCTATGCACCAATGAAAGAAAGGCGGTTTGTAGGGAATGTCGCCGCCATTGTTGATGGGCAGTATCCAGTTGCCATGCTCAAGCATGGTGTATGCCACCACTGCCTCACGCGGCTCGCCTTTACTGTAGAAGTTTGCCATACCCAGAAAAGGAAGAAGCAACAAAATGGAGATTAAAAGAACCTTCCATGCAGCTTTATTTTTGATATTCATGTCTTATAATGTTATTTTTGGTGCAAAATTACAAAAAATAATCTACTAAATGGCAAGTATGTTTGTTTATTTCTAAAAAATGTTATAATTTTGTAACCCAAAATATGAGAATTGAAAATGAAACGGTATATAAAAATAGTTGAGTATCTGCTTTCTGTGCATTTACTGGCATTGTTTGTGATGTTTTTGTTCCGCTTGGTGGAGTTTATTGCCCTTCATGGCATGATAACCGACCAAGATGCCAACCCGTTTATAGCCTTTCTGAAAGGACTGTGGTTTGACAATGTCATAGCTTGTTACATTTCCATCCTCCCACTGGCGGTATTGCTTTTGTCTGCCAGCTTGGGCTATACCCATCGTAATCTTATCAAGGGAGCCACTGTCTGGTATGCCGTTTGGCTTGCCATAGCCCTCATTCCTTCGGCAGCCAACACGCCTTATTTCCAATACTTTTTCAAGAACATCAACTCCAGCATCTTCGGATGGTTCGGTTATGTATCCACCACCTCGGGCATGCTTTTGCAGGAATCTTCCTATTGGCTACATATTGGATTATATTTTCTCCTGACAGGAGGGCTCATTTATGCCATCAACAGATGTGGGAAAAGATGTATTGGTGCCTTTCAGCGTATATCCCTGCGAAAAGAAACAGCAACCGTCATTATTGGGCAGGTGCTTGTCACCCTTGCGTTGACAGCCCTTTGTCTCTTTGGCATACGTGGCAGAATGGGATATAATCCCATCAAGATTAGCCAGTCTTATTATTGCAGCGACTCTTTCCTCAACCAATTGGGTATCAACCCTGCCTTTAATCTCCTGACCAGTGCTCTTGATGACATGCGTAAGGAGAACAAAGAGCTGCACCTCATGCCCTATCCCGAAGCTATCACAAATACACGCCAATGGCTGGGGCTGACCTCTCCTGTGGACAGCACAAATATACTGAAACGTACTGTCATCAACGATTCGACAGGAACAAAAGCATGCCCCCCCAACGTGGTCGTTATCTTGATGGAGTCTATGTCGGCGAATCTCTTAGGAACCTTTGGACAGCGGCAATCGCTCACTCCCACCCTCGACTCCCTCTATCACCATTCGCTTGCCTTTACCCACTTCTACAGTGCAGGTATCCATACCAACCATGGTATGACAGCCACGCTCTACAGTTTCCCGGCACTCATGTTCCGTAACTTGATGAAGGGTACTGTTACGCCTCACCGTAAAGGTATTGCCACGGTATTGAAAGAGAAGGGTTACGAGAACATGTTTTTCATGACCCACGAGGCGCAGTACGACAACATGAAGGCTTTCTTTCAGACCAATGGCTATGACGACATCTATTCTCAGGAGAACTATCCAAAGGAAGAGGTTGTGAATAGTTTTGGCGTGAGCGATCATTTCGTGTTCAACTATGCCCTTAATACAATCAACCAGAAAGCCAAGACGGGTAAGAACTTCATGGCAACCATCTTGACAGTGAGCAATCATCCGCCTTACATCATACCTTCCTTCTTCAAGCCCAAGACACAAGAGAAGGAAACCCAAATTGTGGAATATGCCGACTATTGCATTGGAGGCTTTCTGCAAAAGGCAAGCCGGCAACCGTGGTATGCCAATACTATCTTTGTAATCCTTGCCGACCACGGCAAGCTGTTGGGGAAAAGTGAAGGCGAGTTGCCCGAATCGTATAACCATATTCCGCTTATCATCTTTGGAGCAGGTGTTCCACAACAGCAATATACTGGCTTGGGTATGCAGGTGGACGTGATGCCTACGCTCTTTGGCATTATGAAAATCAACTATGAATACGAAGGGTTTGGCATAGACTTACTGAAGCAAGAGCGCCCCATGGTATTCTATTCTGCCGACAATCAGATTGTAGCCCGCGACCAACATCGCTGCTTCATCTACAATCCTGCTATGGCAAGGAGTTTCTGCTATGACATTCTTCCTGATGGCAATCTGCAGGAAAACAAGTCTACAACAAAGTTCTCCGACTTGCAGAATTATGTATTCTCCAACATTCAGGCTGCCGAGTATATCGAGCGTAAAGGGAAAAACGCATTATTGTTGGAAAATAAATAACGTGCGTATGCAATACGTAGTATTAAAACGACATAGACTTATATACAATGAACATTGATACAATAAAAATTTCTGTTGTGACAGTATGCTATAATGTTGAGAAGACAATAGAACAAACAATACTGTCTGTTATAGGGCAAACATATCCGAATATACAGTATATAATTATCGATGGTAACAGTACTGACGGGACTATGGATATTGTGATGAAATATAAAAAGCATATTGATATAATAGTTTCCGAACCTGACAATGGCATTTATGATGCAATGAACAAATCATTGCAATATGTGAAAGGAGACTTCCTGAATTTTATGAATGCCGGCGATATGTTTTGTAGTGATGATGTTGTATCAAAAGTTTTTAATAGGGAATACGACAGTTCCGTAGGATTTATTTTTGGCACATTGCTGACCAAGGGGGGGCACGAAGAAAAACACTTACCTTTTATGAGAAATCCTGCAAAATATAAGAAGATGGGGATAAGTCACCAGTCGATATTTGTCAGAAGCGAACTGGCAAAGAGAATAAGATTCCGTTACGACTTGCCTGTAGCGGCAGATTATGGCATGATTTATGCTATATGGAAAGAAGGCTACCAATATGTGGAACATGACTTCCCGATATGTATATTTGAAGGTGGTGGCTTTTCTGTGCGGAAACCGTGGCTTTTGACACATGATATTGCAGTAATAACAGGTTCAACCAATACGGTAAAGTATAGGCGTAAAATGTTCACCTATTGGGCAAGATATTACATACAGGCAATAGGTAAAATATTTCATGTCACATTGTGTCATAGAGATTATTCTGATATGTCTAATAGTTGAGTGTCATATTTCTTGGGCTTCAGCCGAAGTGTATATAGTAGCGTGTCCAATATGGTCTTACATTTCCAAGACAAAGGAACATGTGGGCGGAATCCTTTCCAATCGGTCATGTCAAGATACTTGAAGAACAAGTTGCGGTATGGATTCAGGCAGATGTGCATCCACGGTTTCCTATGCCCGGTATAATGGATAATGACAGGATGCCTTGTTTCTTTCTCTACTTGTGAGAGCATCTCAGGGCGTATCCTTTTGTGCCGTCTCAACAGTCCGTCTTGCACATTCCAATAGAAAGGCAACAGCAGTTTTTGATTATGTAGCTGCGCATTGAGCACATCTTGGTCGTTGAAAATGAGCTCTCCCTTGTGCTCACTCATGTATGCGGCGCATATTCTGCTGAGGTCGTTTTTCCGCCAATAGTCCAAGTTCAGGAGCAGGACACCCGCATTGAAATAGGTATATTGTCTGTCGTATTGCAACCGTTTATAACAGTCATCCTTTCCGCTCCACATGTCTTCAACAGCGGCTAATGCATGGTTGTCGATATTGGTTGCCCATAAGTCTTTCAAATTTCCATCCACAATGAGGTCACAGTCTAAATAGATGGCTTTGTGGATGTCGTCCGGCAGAATCTCGCCTATAAAGAGACGGAAGTATGTGGCTATGGTAATATGTGAATTTCCGATTGCAGGAAAACTGTCATACAGCTTTTGGGGGATGTTGTAGAAAGTCACTTTTTGATGGAACTTTCCGACATGTAGTTGTATCTTGTTTTTGATGTCTTTCGACAGGTCATGGCTGATGATATGAAAACAAATGTCCTCATCCTGATTGTTGTACATGACAGATACGAGCATGGTGCAACACTGCATTGCGTAGTTGTCATCTATATTACAAGCTATGTGTATCATCGTGTTTCTTTTTATTATATATTATTATATGTGTTTATTGCCTGCTCTATGACAGGAGCCATGTCGTAGTATTTGTACTCTGCCAGTCTGCCGCCGAAGATGGTGTCTTTTTCTTGGCTGGCAAGAGCCTTGTATTTTGCGTACAGTTCGGAATTTATGCTGTCGTTCACGGGATAGTATGGCTCCATACCTTCTTTCCACTCTGTAGAATACTCCCTTGAGATAACCGTCTTGGGACAATCGTACACTTCCTGACCAAACATCTCGAAATGCTTGTGCTCAATGATGCGGGTGTAGGGCATCTCACGCTCAGTGTAGTTGACCACGGCATTGCCTTGATAATTGGGGGTGTTAATGATCTCCTGTTCGAAACGTACTGTGCGATAGTTCAGTTTGCCGAAACGGTAATCGTAAAACTCATCTATCTTTCCTGTAAATATCAGTTTGTCAGCCAGCCTATTCCCGTCAGTCTTTAGCCGGATACCCTCAATATTGGCAGTAAAGAAATCTGTGTCAGTCATAGTGTCCACACCTTCCAGCAGGCCTTCCGTCAAGCGGTTGTAACCTCCAATGGGAATGCCTTGATAGCGGTCGTTGAAATAATTATTGTCAAAGATCATACGCACAGGCAAGCGCTTGATGATAAATGCCGGCAAGTCTTTACACTGCCGTCCCCATTGCTTCTCCGTGTACCCCTTTATGAGCCGCTCGTAGATGTCTTTACCTATAAGCATCTGAGCCTGTTCTTCCAAGTTACGTGGCTCTGTGGCTCCCTCTGCCTTCATTCGCCCCATTGCCTCAGCTCTTTGTTCGTCTATTTTGGCTTGTGCCTCCTCTGGAGTAGTAACTCCCCACATCTGATAGAAGGTGTTCATGTTGAAAGGCAGGTTGTAGAGCCGCCCCTTGTAGTTGGCTACAGGTGAGTTAGTGTAGCGGTTGAACTCTACAATGGAATTCACAAAATCCCAGACCTCCTTGTTTGAGGTATGGAAAATATGCGCACCATATTTATGTACATTGATGCCTTCCACTTGCTCGCAATAGATGTTTCCTCCCAAATGAGGACGCTTATCTATCACGAGACATTTCTTGCCTTGCTTATGGGCGAGGTTGGCGAAAGTGGCTCCGAAGAGACCAGCGCCGACTATGAGATAGTCGTATTTCTTTGCAATCATATTATACTTCTTCTATTCTTTTCATTTCTCCACACTTAAACTGAATGATAATCTTATGAAGAGTGGTGCCTTGGCGCAAAACCTCGACTCTCGGCGCGGCCGCATAGCGGTTGATTTGTTCTGTGGCTTCCTGCCATTGTGCTTCGGCTTTGACCTCTGAATCTTGCTTGCCAAGTACTTTCAACTCAATGATATAGCTATGTTTTGTAGGATAATGGGTCAAATCGGGGAGCATGAAAAAATCGCAGTAACCATGGCTCAACTCTAATTCCGGTGCAATGAGATAGTAGCTGCTCAGATAGAGATATGCCATAAAGAAACCTTGCAGGTTACGCTCTGCCTCAATGCCATCACGTATGGATGACACATTCATGTATGCTTTTGATATAAATGTCAACACGGGTTCCCACTTGCCGTCAAAAGCCATCTCTGTCAGCATGGTACCCAACCAGTTGATATCAATATATTTCTTGGCTTGATACTGCTCCAAGAGATATGTATAGTACTGTTTACGTACATTGTTGTTGGGAATGCCAAGTACCAGCTGATCACCATGCAAGCCCTTGATGGTAAGCATGCCATAGTAAAACAGCAGGCTCGGAAATACTTCTGGTTTTGTCATGTCAGTGGCAGAAAATGTCGGATACAAAGATGTCACAATCTCTCCTTCTTTAGCAATTTTATTGATAACTCCCTTGCGGTCACCATCCAAGGTGTCGAGCTGTAGGAGCTTCTTCATCTTGTTGTAGTCGGTTTTTGTGTTTGGGTCTATCATTTGTTCCGGAGCGCAACCATTGTCCATATAGTTGCGCAAATAATAGAGAACCATGTCGCAGTTGAAAACTCTAACCTCGCTTTCTAAGCATTGCTTGGCAAAGCAGTAGTTATCATACCAAGGCTTGATTTCTGCAATCATAGCCTCGACATCACTGTCAGCTGGTATCTTGCCAGCCTCTTGGTATCTGGTAAACATATCACGTACATCCTCTGTACTGAATCCCAACATCTTATCAAACTCAGGTTTGGTGGAGATGTGCCACCCTATGTTGAAACCACTTGTCACGTCATCCAGGGTAACAGGGCTTACGCCCGTCATGAATATCTTGTCGAACGATCCCTTGAACTTCTTGAAGTAGTCACGGAAGAAACCGCTGGCATGAGTCATGGCATGGTATACCTCTTCGCCAAGTTCATTGAGCACAGTGTTGGTGAAGTTGTCGTATTCGTCGATTATGAGGTAGAGTGAGTAGCCCTTCTCTGCCGCATTCTTTTGGATTATGGCAAGCTTGTTGTGAGAAAGCTTTTCGGCGTAAACTTGTTGCAACACCTCCTCGCCGTAGTACTCCTTGTATCGACGAATGAAAGAATCGAAGCAAAAACCACAGTATGAGTCGAAGTTCTGCTCCAAATGCTCATAATCTCCTCCTACTTGTGAGAAATCCAACGTCAGTACTTGAAATTCTCCCTGTAGAGGCGTGGGATGATTTCCAATCCAAAGGTCACCAAACAAATCTTTGAATTGATTTTTCAGATTACAGTCGTAGTAAGTCTCGAGCATGCTGAGAAACAGGCTTTTGCCAAAACGTCTGGGACGGATGAATATCAAGAAGTCAGGTTGTTCTTCTAACATCGGGATGTACATCGTCTTGTCGACGTAATACTGATTGAATCTGATGATCTTTCTGAAATCTGATACACCATAAGGTACTCTTTTTGCTACAGCCATGGTTTCTTTCAAGTTGGTTGATACAATGCAAAGTTACTAAATAATTCCCAATGTTGTTATGTAGGAGAATTTTATTTATGAAACTTTAATATACAATATTAAGTTTTCTCATCCTTTACAGTTTTGCTGGAGGGCTTTTCTTAAGAAATATCCCTCATTGAGCTTCTTTGCCATTTCTTGAGCTTTGGCTTTCATTTGCGCAAAATCCTTAGACGTTAATGATTTGAACACATCATTTAGCTCTTTCAAGGAGTTGATGGCTATGCCTGCCCCTGCTTGTTCAATGAGCGGAGCAACTGCTGCTTCCTTCCATACGATGACGGGCAAGCCGGCACGGAGATAGAATGATACCTTATGAGGAGAGTTCCAACGGAGATATTCACCAAAATTGCCCGAGCAGGTAGTGAGCGAGTCGCCATCCCACACTAAGCCGAAGTCGGCATCTATAGTACGTATAAAATCTTCTGAAGGCATGAAACCTTTATACCTGATATGCGGGTTATCTTCTAAACCTTGAAGTCCATCCTTGTTGCCTGCAATCGTTAGATTCCAACTGCTGAGGCTCTTGCTCAACTCTACCAAAAAAGAATTCTTACGCATACTCAAAGCTCCAGCATAGACTACCTGAGGCAATAATTTCTGATTGGTTGTGACTTTTTGATTAGAACTTTGGTTGAAGAAAGCAGAACGATAATCGAACAGTCCCAGTGCTCCGACAGGTTGCTTCATGCCATGTTGGATGAGCCATTGCTTCATGTTCTCGTTGGAGGCAATGATATAGTTACAATTAGAGAGGCGTGCAATCTCCTGCTCCACAGTAAGCTTGCGGCGGCGGAAACTGCCGAGGTCATGAATGAGACTGATGGTCCTGGCTCCTTTCCAGCGTGCTACATGGCAGAGAAAGGAAAAATACTTCTTGACGGGATATTGTAAAAAGAGAACATCTCCTTTTTTCAATAGGTAACAAGCACGTAGCACTCCTGCCAAATCAAGGAAAAAAGCAAGAATCTTGCTGTTGTTTACAGTTCGTTGTAATCCGAGGTTTGTTGCTCCCATTTCTGAAAGCGTATCTTCGTTATCGGTCTTTGCCTTATTTCCAGCTGATGTCAGATTATAATAGTTACGGCTGATGTAACACAGTCTGTTCTTTTCCATATTATTCTATAATTATTGCGGGTATAATGACGTTTGTATCTATAGCTCAAGTTCGAATGGTATTTCGTGTTTCTTGCTGTAGCGGGTCCAAAATTTGCGGCGCTTCCTCAGCACATAGTCTATGGCCTCTTGCTCATCGTAATTTCTTATCCTGGCATATTCTTTTGCGAGAAGACGAATAAAATCTTTTGGTCCCCAGAAGCGGCATAGATTTTTAAGTCCTGTCTTGATGCCGACTGCACCGAATCTCATGCGGTTGATGTCTACAAGCATAAAGTGAAAGCCTTCATCGTCTTGCTTCCACAAGACATTGCCGGGGGTAAAGTCCTTGTGAAGGATGTCGTGGGCATGTATCCTGGCGGCAAAATGAGCTAATGCCCTTGCCAGACATTCATACTCGCCCGGCTTTGCGTCTCCCACCTCATAAAGGGTGTGTCCATAACCGCATTGTATGGTGACAAGATAGCTAAAGCCAAGAATTCCAAGCACGTTACGGCTTTCTATGAGGGCAACAGGCTGTGGAGTATCGATGCCACTGTCGGTTAGAATCTTAGCATACTCGAAGGCTCTCCTGCCCTTCGGCTTGCGGATGCCCCATGAATATACGATGCTGTTCACTCCGTGCGGCACATGGAAACGCTTCACATTCAGCAGGGTTCCATCGGGGGCGGCAATGACCTTTATCTTATTTCGGGCATTGTAAATCACCTCGCCCTGCTGTTCAAAAACATGCGGTAAGGTCTCGATGAATGCCCTCATGTACTCGTATTGTGGAGTTATCTTGATGTTCATATTTTTTTCTTTTTTTTATTTTGGCACCACTTTTCCATTCACCACTTCAAACCGTTGTTCGAACTCTGCCTTGGTACGCTTCCATCGGTTGTGCGTCCAAAGGTAATATGGCGGATTACAGCGGATTGTCTTTTCTAAGAGTTGGAAGAAACGGCGTGTGATATCGTTATCAGGTAAGCTGTTGGGCTCACGGGTGATGAGATGATATGTGGCAGTATAATAGCCACGCTTAGGACGTGACATCTCCACATAGAACACGGCGTTATCCATTTTCCTCATGATACGCTCACCGCCTGTGAAAGCCGGAGTGTCCTCATGATTAAGAAAAGGCAGCCAAAGATGTATGTTCTCCCATTTGGGGCTTTGGTCGCTGATATATCCGAAGATATTCATGGTGCCTTTGCGCTTGTAGTCAATTAAATGACGGAGTATATCCTTCTTCGGTACTACAACTCCATTCTCCTCATGCGTTCGAATACGTTTGAAAAGCTCGTCAAAGGCATAATTGCGCAGAGGATGATATATGAGTCCCATGATGCGGCTCTTGGGCAATTCAATGCCCACACATGAGAGCCATTCCCAATTGCAGTAGTGTCCCAGTATTGCCGCCACGTTCTGCCCTTCCTGAAAACATTGCTCCACCATCTCACTTCCATAGACATGAAATCGCCGCCGCAGTTCTTTGTCACTGATGCTTAGCAGCTTCACTGCCTCAAAAAAATAGTCGGCAAACCAATGATAGAAATCCCTCTCAATATCCTTGATTTCCTCTATCGTCTTTTCCGGGAAAGATGTGATGAGATTATGACGCACCACATCTCTTCTATACCTTATTACATAATATAGTACAAGGTATTCAATATTTGCCAAACAGTAGAGCACCCTCAAAGGGAGCAACGACAAGGTATAGAACAGGGGGTATATGATGTAAAATAATATCTTTTGCATATCTCGCAGCACTAACTTTTGCAAAGATAATGCTTTTTTTTCAATGGGCAAAATTTTTTTATGTATTTTTGTTTGTATTTCCAAGTATGTTAACATAAATGGCAAAGTATCCTAAGATAAATCACAAAGTATCTTAAGATAATTGCCCAAATATCTTAGCATAGTAATTCATTAATGAAATAAATCATAACTAATGTAAAATCCCATAAAAAACATTTGCTGATATGGAAAATAATGCTTAAATTTGCACACAGCATAAATATTGCCTTAAAGTTTAATCACTTAAATATACGAGGAATAAGCTTATGACAAAGATACAGACTATTATAGAGGAGAATGCCAAATGGCGGGAAATGCTTGGAATGAACACTATTGCCGACGTGAACCGTGCAATTGACAACGGCGACGCCACAAAACTGATACAGGTATCGGAAGCACTTCAGGAAAAAAGAATAGTGAGCATTGCCAACAACATTGCGGCACGGCCTGAGGTGAGAACGGTACTGCTGGCAGGTCCGTCATCATCGGGTAAGACAACTACAAGCAAGCGGTTGAGCATACAACTGATAGCCAACGGTATCTGGCCTGTTCCCATATCGCTCGACGATTACTTCCTTGACCGTGAGCTTAGTCCGAAAGATGAGAATGGAGACTATGACTTCGAGCATCTTGAAGCCCTTAACATTGATATGCTTAACGAACATCTCAATGCTCTATTCCGTGGTGAAGAGGTGGAGCTGCCGCGTTACAACTTCAAGAAGGGGAAAAGCGAGAAAAGCGGTGTGCTTTTGAAACTTAAAGGCAATGAGGTGCTGATTTTCGAGGGAATACATGCACTGAATCCTGCACTCACCCGCAATGTGCCGCAGGAGCAGACATTCCGTGTGTACGCGTCGGCACTTGTGAGCAATTATTTCAATGAGAGTACCCGAATTCCTACAAGCGACAACCGGCTGCTGCGCCGCATACTGCGTGATGTAAAGCAGCGCGGAGTGTCGGCTGCCGACACCATACGCCGTTGGCCAAGCGTGAGGGCTGGTGAGGAGAGATGGATATTCCCGTATCAGGAGAATGCCGATGATGTGTTCAACACCGCAATGCTGTTTGAGCTGGCTGTGATAAAACCACAGGCTGAGCCGATACTTTATGAATTGATGTATAAGGAGACCGACCCTATTGTGAGGGAAGTGGCGGAAAGACTGCTCACATGGCTTGCCCCGATGCATTCCATGGAGATGGCTGCAAAGGATATTCCACCAACAAGCCTGCTGAGAGAATTCCTCGGAGGCAGCTCGTTTGAATATTAAGTGAAGAATGAAGAGTGAAGAATTCTTCACCTTCACTAAAAAAATATAACTATGAGAATAGGCTTTGATGCCAAATGTGCGGCACAAAACAGAACAGGATTAGGTAACTACAGCAGGTATGTACTTCGCATATTGTCCCAACAGAATACGGAGAACGACTATCATCTGTATATCCCTAAGCAAAAACGCATCCCGTATCTCGCTGAGATACCCACGCTTGACAAATTGCACCTGCATTTTCCATGTAACATGCTATGGCGCAGACTAAGTGGTCTGTGGAGAGTGTGGGGAATGACCAAGGACATAAAGACCGATAACATGGATGTGTTCCATGGCATGAGCAATGAGTTGCCGCTGAACATTGCCGACAGCGGAGTGAAAAGTATTGTCACAATACATGATGTTATATTCAAGCACTATCCGCAATACTATAATTGGATAGACCGCAAGATTTGTGATTATATGCTCCGGCGTGCCTGCGTCAATGCCGACCATGTGATAGCCGTGAGTCAGTACACCAAACAGGAAATCATACGCTATTACGGCATTGACGGGGAAAAAATAAGCGTGGCATATCAGGGCTGTGACACGGCTTATGCCCAGGAGATAGCCCCAGAAAAACTTGTCGAAGTGAAGGAACGATATAACCTGCCCGACAAGTTTCTGCTCTACGTAGGCAGCATTGAGGAACGCAAAAACCTGCAATTGGCAGTAAAGGCACTGCGATTGCTTGACGAGCGCATAAAATTGGTGGCTGTGGGCAAAAGCACGCCTTACATCGACACCATAAAACGCTATATAAAATACAGCGGCAAGGAAGGACTTGCCGATGACGTGATGTTTATGCACAATGTACCGTTTGCCGACCTGCCGTCATTCTACCGGCTTGCCACGGCATTTGTATATCCGTCACGTATCGAGGGCTTCGGCATACCGCTGCTCGAAGCCATTACATCGGGAGTGCCAGCCATCGGCTGCACCGGCTCCTGTCTGGAGGAGGCGGGCGGTCCCGGCTCAATATACGTTGACCCGGATAACAAGGAAGCCATGGCACAGGCTATCCATAAGATTTTTCATGATGAAGCCCTGCGCACAGACATGATAAACAAGGGCAAGACATACGCCAAACGGTTTAGCGACCATCTGCTGTGTCAGGATATCATACATATATATAATAAGGTGTTGGAAAGGGAATAGACAATGAACAGGCTATATCTTATCATATTAGGCTGTATATGCACTCTGAGCATCAGCGCACAAAGCAACAAGAACGTGGCTCCTGAAGACCGTGCCATAGACATGGACAATCCCACGTTTGTGCCCACGGTAAAAGTCGGCAAGGTGCTCGACGGCGGCGACAGCATACAGTATATGGAGATGAACAACGTGTTTGTCTATCCGCAACTGACATTCAAGAACAAAAAACAGGCGGGAGCTTATATGCAGCTGGTGCGCAACGTAAAAAAAGTGCTGCCTATAGCCAAGGAGGCAAATCAGCTGCTGATAGAGACCTACGAGTATCTGGAAACGCTGCCCAACAAAAAGGCGAAGGACGAGCACATGAAAAAGGTGGAACAAGAGATAATAAAGACCTACAAGCCCCGCATGAAGAAACTCACCTACTCACAGGGCAAACTGCTCATAAAGCTCATCAACCGTGAATGCAACTCATCATCATACGACATCATCAAGGCTTTTCTCGGTCCTGTACGCTCAGGATTCTGGCAGGCATTTGCCTATATCTATGGAGCAAGCCTGAAGAAAGAGTACGACAGTGAAGGAGTGGACAGGCTCACAGAGCGCGTGGTGCTTTTAGTGGAAGCAGGACAGTTATAATTACTAAACACTGAACACTAATCACTGAACACTAAAAAGAACCTGCACCACAGTCTGTCCCACTGCCTGCAAAGTATTCTTGTCGATATTCTCCATCGTGTCGCTGACAGTGTGCCAGGTAGGTCCGAAGCTGCTCTGCTCACAATCGGGATAATAGTTTATTATATCAATTGTGGGGATTTTCAGTTTCTCATTTACAGGTATATGGTCATCGGTGACCATGCCGCCTTCAGCTTTGGGGAACATACTGCCATAACCAACAGTGTGAGCAGCCTCCCACACCTTATCAACTATGGCTGGAGCAAACTGCTTCGACATTCCCTCCTGATAGAACTTGGCGCCACGTCCGCCAACCATATCGAGAAGAATACCCAAACGTGCCTTATAGCCGTCTTTGTGAGGATTGGCAGCCCAGTGCTGCGCTCCCAATGCCCATGTGTCGCCACTGTCTGGCGTGTCAGCCCATTGCGGCGTGCCCCAGTCCTCTGCATCGAAGCACACAAAGTCCACTCCCACAGCCAAAGAATCCTGAGCACCCAAGAGCCGTGCCAGCTCAAGCATTACAGCCACACCGCTCGCACCGTCGTTGGCAGCCATCACAGGAGTATGATGATTAGCCTCATCAGGGTCGTTGTCAGCCCACGGGCGACTGTCCCAATGCGCGCAGACAAGTATCCTGTCCGTCAGTTCAGGCTTATAGCTCGCTATGATATTTGTGCTGCGCAACATAGTACCGTCATAACCTTTAAGCTGTGCGCTCTGTGTCTGCACAGTCATGCCCAATGACTGGAACTTACCTGTAATCCATTCCCCACAACGGTCATGGGCATCACTGTTCATAATACGTGGTCCGAAGGCACACTGCGCCTCACAATAGGCGTATGCACTGTCAGCCACAAACACCGGTCCCACGGGCTGCATGGCTGTCCGTGTATCGGTGGAAGCCTTCTTGCTGTTGCCGCACGACTGTATAGTAAGTGAGGCACCGCACACACACACTGAACACAAAAGCGCGACAGCATACCGACACACTTTATTATTATGGTTGCAGTTTATAAAAGTCATTATTACAGTATTTTTATATCGTATAAATAGTTTGTCATTTCTGTTTTGCAGCCTGCACCTGCCCCATCACCCTGAGGAAGTTGCCGCCCCAAATTTTCTGAATATCACTCTCGCTATAACGGCGCGCGAGCAGCTGGCGCGTGAAATTGATTATCTCTGAAGAGTCGGCAATGCCACGCACACCTCCGTCACCGTCGAAATCGGTGCCGATACCCACATGGTCTATTCCCATCACATGTATGGCATGCTCAAGGTGCGCAAGTGCATCCATCACTGTTGCTTCGCCCTCCTTACGCAGGAAGCCGTTGTATAACGTTATCTGCGCCACTCCACCCTTCTGTGACAATGCACGCATCTGATCATCGGTAAGGTTGCGCGGATGATCGCACAGACTCCTCGCACTGCTGTGACTACACACTATTGGCAGACAGCTTATCTCAAGCGCGTCATAAAAGCTCTTTTCTGCAGCATGACTTAGATCGACCATAATCCCCTGACGGTTCATCTCCTGTATAACCTGCGCTCCGAAACGGCTCACTCCATTGTGGGTATTACATCCGCGGGCACTGTCACAAAGTGAATTGTCACCATTATGACACAAGGTGATATACACCACTCCACGCTGCGCAAAGTGCTTCACGTTGGCAATGTCATCGCCAAGAGCGAGTCCGTTTTCAATGCCCAGCATTATAGATTTACGCCCCATGTGCTTGTCGCTATACAGGTCGGCAGGAGTACGCGCAATACTGAGATAATGGCTGTTGGCAGCCACTATTTCCTCTATTTTATCAAAAATCAAATCAGCATACTCTGTAGGTCCGCCAACAGGGAAACCCACTTTTTGTGAGAACATCTCCCCAATCTTTGGCTGCGGCAAATATGCCACCATGATTGTTGAATCCTGATGACCTTCAGTCATTTTATGCAAATCGACAAGCACCCGCGGGTCGCGGTGGTCAAACCTTATGTTCTGCGGGAAAAACATAGGAGTGTCACAATGAGTATCGAGGGTAAGCACACGGCTATGTACGCCGCAAGCCTGCCGGAAATGCCGCGCCTCACGTATAAGCCATTCAAACAACGGTTTTCCCTCATCAAGACATTCAGGATGCCACTGCACTCCCATGACAGACTTAAACTCGCTGCTCTCAATAGCTTCAATAACCCCATCCGGCGACTTTGCCGCCACAGAGAAATGAGGTCCGGTCTTGTCCACAGCCTGGTGATGGAATGAATTTACGGCAATACTGTTGCTGTTAAACAATGTATAGAGCATTGAGCCCTTGACAATGTTCACCGTATGAGTAGGCTCTGCACGATTGGCATCCTGCGAGTGCTTTATGTTGGTCCTTATATCCTGCTCCACATGACCGTCGAGCGCCATGGCAAGCGTCTGTATCCCCCGGCAGATACCGAGCATGGGTATCTGCCGGTTGTATGCAAGACGGGTAATAAGCAGCTCCGGCAAGTCACGCTCACTGTTGATACCATGAAGCCTCGGCGACGGTTCCTCGCCACAGTACAGCGGATTGTAATCGCCGCCGCCGCTCAGGAGCAAGCCGTCAATTCTGTCCAATGTATTGATTATCACACCTACATCGGTCAGCGGCGGTATAATCACAGGCACACCACCAGCTTCGACCACCTTTTTATAATATGTCTCTGCCAGCATACACGACGCATTGTCGTAGTTGCCGGTAATACCTATCACCGGTCTGGTCTCTGCTTCAGGAAACCTGCCGTAGACATCAGTAAGGCGCTTGTTCCAATCAAAACGATTGTTCATAAAAACTATTCTTCACTCTTCGTTCTTCAGTCTTCACTCTATTTTTAATCAATATGCACCGGTATCTCCCTCTTGATACTTTGTTCAAGCGAGATGAGAGTCTCGGTAGATGCCACTCCGGGGATATGCTGCAACTGCCGGTTGAGCAAATCCATGAGCTGTTCATTGTCGCGGACATAAAGTTTCACGAGCATGGTATACGGTCCAGTTGTAAAATGACACTCCACAATCTCAGGTATAAGCTGCAGGCGCTCCACCACCTCCTTATACATGCTGCCCTTCTCAAGAGAAATGCCCACGTATGTGCATGTAGAATAACCAAGACTCTTGGGGTTAACATCAAAACCGCTGCCCATAATCACATTGGCATCTATAAGATGCTGTACACGCTGGTGAATGGCAGCACGCGAAACACCGCAATCGGCAGCCACATCCTTGAATGGTATTCGTGCGTTGCGCGAAAGAATGTTCAGAATTTTTTTGTCTAATTTGTCTATCTTTTCCATTACAATAACTTATAATATTTACAATTTGTCAGCAAAAGTACTGCTTTTTATTGAATTATGCAATAGCTTTAACAAAAAATAAATACGGTTTTGAACAAAATGAGATACATTTTATTCAAAACCGCATAATTTCATAAATATTTTTGCCCCAAAAAGGCTAAAATACACATATATATGTTGGTTTATTTACGCTTTGCCTTCACGCTTTTCTTTGCAACAGGCTTTTGAGCGGCAGGTTCCTCTTTCACCTCAGCCTTTGCAGCCTCCGGCTCACAGATATCAACAAGCTCAACGTCGAACACCAGTGTCGAATACGGCTTGATGTCACGGCCGGTGCCACGCTCGCCATACGCAAGATCGTATGGAATGTACAACTGCCACTTACTGCCCACAGGCATGAGCAGCAGTGCCTCGGTCCACCCCTTTATAACATCGGTAACGCCAAACTCGGCAGGCTTGTCACCATGACGCTTGCTGGCATCAAACACCTTACCGTTGATAAGACGGCCCTCATAGTGCACCTTCACCTTGTCGGTACGCTGCGGTGTCTTTCCCTCGCCCTTCTGCAGCACCTTATACTGCAGTCCGCTGGGTAAAACCGTCACACCTTCCTTCTTTGCATTCTCTGCAAGGAAATTCATGCCTGGAGCCTTTTGGTTGTATTCCTTCTTCTGCATGAACACAGTCCTTGCCTTTTCTGCGGTGAATGTTGTGTCACCGGAAAGAGCATCACAGAAACCACGGAAAAACAGGTCGTCGCTGATAGAATCGGGAGTGTCGGAAAAATCGTTTTTCATACGTGCAAGCATCTGTTCCTTCACCTGATTAGCTATCTGCATGCCAGCCACGTATGCCTTCTGCTTCGGGTCACCGTTGGCATTAATCACCTCATTGAACCCTTTCACAAAATCAGCCATGTAGGCAGTGTCAACTCCCATCTGCTGTGTCAGGAAAGGCAGCAGTCCATCGGTAATGCTCACACCAGCAGTGTAGCTCAGTGTGTCTGCCGATGTGGAGAGCATCAGTGCAGGCTTTTCCACAACGGCTTTCTTCTGCTTCTTCTTTGCAGAAATCGTGGCAGACATAGAGCCTGCCACGATAACCATTGCTAAAACTATTATCTTTCGCATTAGTTCACTTCAATAAGTTCAATCTTGAAAATCAGTGCAGAGAAAGGCTTGATGTTGCCGGCATCGCGTGAACCATAAGCCTTGTCCTGTGGAATATAAACTTCCCATACACTTCCTGCAGGCATGTGAACGAGAGCCTCTGTCCAGCCCTTGATCACCTGATTAGCACGGAATGTAGTAGGCTCCTTACGGCTGTAAGAGCTGTCAAACACCTTACCGTCAACAGTCTTGCCCTCATAGTGTACCTTCACCATAGAAGTGTCGGCAGGGATGGCACCGTTACCCTCTTTGATAACCTTGTACTGAACACCACCGGGAAGAGTCTTCACACCTTCCTTCTTTGCATTGGCAGCAAGGAAAGCCTCACCGGCTTTCTTGTTCTCACCATACTGAGCTTCCATAGCCTTAGCCTTCACAGCCTCCATCTTGGTCTGGGCATACATCTGTGCCTCATCCTTCTTCATAAGAGCGTTCTTACCTGTAATACCGCTGATGAAACCGGCAAGAAGATTCTTCTTAGAGATTGACTGTGTAGAGTCCTCACCGTAAATCTGACGATTGATACCCTCATACATCTGATTACCCACCTGCTGGCCAATCATGATACCTGCATAGTAAGCTGCCTTCTTCTTGTCGTCACCTGCACTTGCACCCTCATTAAGACCCTTGATGAAGTCCTTGATGTAAGTAGTGTCCACACCCTGACGAGAAAGATACTCTGTAAGTCCCTCACTCTGTGCCATACCGATAGCGTATGTCAGTGAGTCAACGTCACTCTTCAGGCTCGCCTTTGGAGTGCTCTTGCCGCAAGAAGCCAATGTAGCGGCAGCAATGGCTGCAACAGCCAAAAATGATAGTTTTTTCATTTCTTTATTTTATTATTTTTAATTGTTTTTTCTTAGGGAAAGTAGGAGAAGTAGGAAGAGTAGGAGGAGTAGGAAAATTAGGAAAACAAATTTTCACTCTACACTCAAAACTCCTCACTCCACACTTTACACAACCTTGATAAGCTCCACATCAAAGATAAGTGTTGCGTATGGCGGAATGCTCTGACCGGCACCGCTCGCGCCGTAGCCCAACAGATAAGGAATGAAGAAACGGAACTTTGCGCCCTCTTTCATAAGCTGAAGTCCCTCAGTCCATCCTGCTATCACCTGCTGCAAGCCAAATGTAGCCGGCTCGCCACGCTTATACGAGCTGTCGAACACAGTACCGTCGATAAGGCTGCCCTCATAATGGCAGGTGACACTGTCGGTGGCTTTAGGCTGCTTGCCGTTGCCCTCGCTCAGCACCTGATACTGCAGACCGCTGGCTGTTGTCACCACACCGTCCTTCTTGCCGTTCTCTGCAAGGAACTTCTCACCAGCCTCACGGGCGGTCTTGCTCATTTCCTCTTCTTTCTGCTTGAAATATTGCTGCACTATCTGCTGGCCCTCAACATGGCTCACAAACAGGTCATTGCCCGCAATTACATCCTTTATCGCCTGTGCAAAATCATCAATAACCAATTCCTTTGCACCCATGTGCGCCAACTGCTGGCCAATGCCAAGCCCCATGGCGTAACTCAAATTATCCATTTGTCAATTCTTAAAATTTTGTTCAAAAAATACTTACTTTCGTTATAAAAACGTGCAAAGATACTATTTTTTCTTGATTTTGTTGCACCATTTGAAAAAAAATTAGTATTTTTGTGCAAATTTTTGACACGTTAAGAAAATAAATACCTTTTAGTATGAAGAAACTCGTGATATTGACTGGTGCGGGAATGTCTGTTGAAAGTGGTCTGAAGACATTCCGCGACGCCGACGGACTTTGGGAAAACTACCCCGTACAGAAAGTAGCTACGCATGAGGGTTGGATTGCCGACCCTACGCTCGTGACCAACTTCTACAACATGCTCCGCGGCAAGTGCGCCGACACAAAGCCATGCGAGGGTCACAGACTGCTGGTGGAGCTGGAAAAGGAGTACGATGTGAGAGTGATAACACAGAATGTTGACAACCTGCATGAGCAGGCAGGCTCTACCAAGGTGCTCCACCTGCACGGCGAGCTGATGAAGGTGTGCTCAAGCAAAGATACGGAAAATCCCGCCTGCTGGCAGACACTCACTGCCGACAACTATGAGGTGAAGCCTGGCACAAAGGCTGCCGACGGCTCACTCCTGCGCCCCTACATAGTATTCTTCGGCGAGGCCGTGCCCAACATGGAGAAAGCAATAGACTGGGTGGCTGATGCCGACATATTCGTAATAATCGGTTCGTCACTTGTGGTTTATCCCGCCGCAAGTCTGGCACACTACGTAAAAGACGGCACGCCGATATATCTCATCGACCCTGCCCCGTCAGTAGGAATGACCATTCCCGGGGTCACCCACATACAAAAGGGTGCGTCGGAAGGCGTGAAGGAACTTATTAAGCTGCTCGAATGATACAAAGTTATTGACTCTGTGTAAAAAGACTTTAATGAGAAAGATTGTAATCAGAATAGCAGTTGCCGCCACATTGTTACTGTGCGCGGGCAATGCCTTTGCCGCGCCGGCAAAACGCACAAAGATTGCCGTCAGGCAGAGCGACGGCACTGAACTTGTGGTGTCACAGCGCGGTGATGAGCATTTCCACTATTTTGTTACTGACGACGGTCTGCCGCTGATACAGGCAGAGAACGGTGACTTTTATCACGCCATCATAAAAGGCGGCAGCTTTGTTGCTTCAGACATTATGGCTCACAGTAACAGCCAGCGAACAGAACAGGAGAGAACATTCATCGTGAAACGCGGCGACATAAGCAACGACATAAGCAATATACGCCGGGCAAACGTAGAAAGGCGCAATGCCGCAAGGGCAAACAGAGGCATAAGGACAAGAGCTGGCGAGACTGTCAGATACGAGGGCAACAAGCGCGGGCTTGTGATTCTCGTAAACTTTAAGGACAATGCCTTCACCATTCCCTCGCCAAAGGAGCACTATGAAAGAATGTTGAATGAAAAGGGATATTCGGAGAACGACTGCCACAACTGTGTGTCACAATATTTTTCCGACCAGAGCAACGGCTTGTTCAATCTCACCTTCGATGTGGCTGGTCCCTACACCTTAACCCAAAACATGGAATATTACGGCGGCAACGACAACAGCGGCAGCGACAAAAATCCAAGAGAAATGGTCAAGGAAGCCTGCCAGCTGGCATCGGCTGATGTCGACTATTCAAGATACGACTGGTTTGGCGACGACAATGTCGACATGGTGTTTGTGGTGTATGCCGGATATGGCGAATCGCAGGGAGGCGCCCCGGAGACGATATGGCCTCATCAGTGGGATTTGGGCTGGAATATACAAAAATACAACGGAAAGAGAATAAATGTCTATGCCTGCTCCAGCGAGCTTGCAAACAATACCGGCAGTACTCCTGACGGGATAGGCACATTCTGCCACGAATTCAGCCACTGCCTCGGACTGCCCGACTTATACGACACACAAGATAACAAAGCCTTTGGCATGAGCCGGTGGAGCCTCATGGACTACGGTACTTATCTCGGTGCGCACACACGCGGTGAATGTCCGTGCAACTATACCACATACGAGCGGTGGCTGTGCGGATGGGCTACTCCCACGGAGCTGACTGCAGCCACCACCGTGCAGGGCATGGCATCGCTCGACAGCGGCAACACGGGATACATTATATATAATGATGCGTATGCCGATGAGTACTACATTCTCGACAACCGCCAGCAACAGGGTTGGGACACCTATCTGCCGGGGCACGGGCTGCTGGTGACACACGTCGACTACGATGAAAATAAATGGTACAACAACACTGTGAACACAGACATCTCGCACCAGCGCTGCACCATAATACATGCCGACAATTCTGCGGTTAATTCCAGAATCAGCCTTGCCGGCGACACATATCCGGGAACAACGGGCAACACCGAGCTTACCGACACCTCCACACCTGCCGCACATCTGTTCAACGACAACAGCAGCGGCAGCAAGTATATGGGCAAGCCCATTACCGGCATTGCCGAGAGTGAGGACGGACTTATCTCGTTCAAGTTTATGGAAACAGGAAGCGCCATAAGCGGTGTCACCGTCAACGGAGAATCACCTGTTGAAATCCATGCAGACTACCGCCAGCTGCTGCCCCAAGGCATACGACTGAAACAGTATAACGGCAAGACAATAAAGACTATTGATAAAAATAAAAAATAAGAAATATAAAGTGAAGAAACTGTATATTGAAACATACGGCTGCCAGATGAACGTGGCAGACAGTGAGGTAGTGGCTTCGGTCATGAAGATGGCGGGCTACGAAGTGTGCGATGACATAAAGGATGCCGATGCGGTGTTTCTCAACACCTGCTCGGTGCGCGACAATGCAGAACAGAAGATAATCAACCGTCTTGACACCCTGAACGCCGAGCGCAAGAAGGGACACAAGATGATACTCGGTGTGTTGGGCTGCATGGCTGAGCGTGCTAAGGAAGACCTGCTCAACAATCATCATGCCGACCTTGTGGCTGGTCCCGATGCCTATCTGTCACTGCCCGACCTAACAGCCCAGGCAGAGACCGGACATAAGGCAATAAACATAGAGCTGTCCACCACCGAAACCTACCGCGACATTGTGCCGCAGCGTCTACACGGAGCACACATAGGCGGCTTTGTGAGCATCATGCGCGGCTGCAACAATTTTTGCCACTACTGCATCGTGCCTTACACCCGCGGCAGAGAGCGCAGCCGAGACATCGAGAGCATTCTGCGCGAAGTGAAAGACCTTGAGGCGCGCGGCTTCAAGGAGGTGACACTGCTTGGGCAGAATGTCAACAGCTATCAGTTTACGGGCAGCGACAACAAGGAAATACGTTTCCCCGAACTGCTGCGCCGCGTGGCTGAGGCAGTGCCCGGCATGAGAGTGCGCTTCACCACCAGCCATCCCAAGGACATGAGCGACGAAACACTGCACGTAATAGCCGACATGCCCAACGTGTGCAAGCACATCCATCTGCCGGTGCAGAGCGGAAGCGACCGCATACTGAAACTCATGAACCGCAAATACACCCGTGAGTGGTATCTCGACCGTGTGGCGGCAATACGCCGCATCATACCCGACTGCGGACTGAGCACCGACATTTTCGTGGGCTACCACAGCGAGACGGAGGAAGACCACCAGATGTCGCTCGACCTCATGCGCACCGTGGGCTACGACTCCGCCTTTATGTTCAAATACTCAGAGCGCCCCGGCACCTACGCCTCAAAGCATCTGCCCGACAATGTGGACGAAGCGGAGAAGATACGCCGTCTGAATGAGCTTATCGCCCTGCAGACGGAGATGTCGGCAAAGGCAAACAAGAAGGATGAGGGCAAGGTGTTCGACGTGCTGGTGGAAGGCTACAGCAAGCGCAGCCGCGAGCAGCTGTGCGGGCGTACTGAGCAAAACAAGATGGTGGTATTCGACAAGGGCAGCCATCACATCGGCGAGACTGTAAAGGTGAGGATTACCGGTTCATCAAGCGCCACATTGCTCGGCGAGGCAGTAACGGAATAAAACCACAACCCAACAACCCAATATCACTATGCGCGAATTTCTAAATGTGCTCCGCCGCTTCATCCCGCCATACAAGAAGTACCTTGTGTGGTCGGTGGTGTTCAACATCCTGTCGGCGGTGCTCAACATATTCTCATTTGCAGCCATAATACCCATTCTGCAGATTCTGTTCCAGACTGGAGAGGCAGAGCGTGCCACCGAGGTGATGGCATGGGGCAGCGCCGACCTGAAAGAGGTGGCGACAAACAACATGAACTATTACGTGTCGCAGATGATAAGCGACATCGGTCCCACCACCACCCTGCTCTGCATCGGACTGTTCCTGGCTGCCACCACCTTTCTCAAGACCGGTGCCTACTTCCTTTCGTCGGCAACCATCATCCCTATCCGCACGGGCATTGTGCGCGACATACGCAACCAGCTCTACCGCAAAATCAACGCCCTGCCGCTCGGTTTCTTCTCCGAGGAGCGCAAGGGCGACATCATTGCCCGCATGAGCGGCGACGTGCAGGAGATTGAAAACAGTATCATGTCATCGCTCGACATGCTGTTCAAGAATCCCGTTCTCATCATCGCCTATCTCGCCACACTGCTGTTCATCAGCTGGCAGCTCACCGTGTTTACGCTTCTCATCGTGCCCATCATGGGCTGGCTCATGGGCTATGTGGGCAGAAAACTGAAGCAAAGGTCCATCACGGCACAGGCTCTGTGGAGCGACACCATGAGCCAGGTGGAGGAGACTCTGGGCGGACTGCGCATCATCAAGGCATTCTGCGCCGAGAAGAAGATGAACGACCGCTTCAACACCATCAACACCAACTACCGCAACAGCATCATGCGCGTGAACATACGTCAGCAGATGGCTCACCCCATGAGCGAGTTCTTAGGCACGGTGATGATAGTCATAGTGCTGTGGTTTGGCGGCATCCTCGTGCTCGACGGCTACGGGCTCTCCGGACCCACATTTATATATTACATGGTGATACTCTACAGCATCATCAATCCGCTGAAGGAGTTTTCAAAGGCGGGCTACAACATTCCCAAGGGACTGGCGTCCATGGAGCGTGTCGACAAGATTCTGCTTGCCGAGAACACCATCACCGAGCCCGAGAATCCCAAGCACATCAGCACGTTTGAGCATCAGATAGAGTTCCGCAACGTGTCGTTCCGCTATGCCGACAAATGGATATTGCGCAACATCAACCTCACCATTCCCAAAGGCAAGACCGTGGCGCTCGTGGGACAGAGCGGAGGCGGAAAGTCCACGCTCGTGGACCTCATACCGCGCTACTACGACGTGCAGGAGGGCGAGGTGCTCATCGACGGCATCAACGTGAAGGACGTGGGTATCAACGACCTGCGCCAGCTCATAGGCAACGTCAATCAGGAGGCAATCCTGTTCAACGACAGTTTCCGCAACAACATCGCATTCAGCGTTGCCGAGGATGCCGACCGCACCGACCTCGACCGGCGCATAGCCGAGGCGGCAAAGATAGCCAACGCCTACAACTTCATAATGGACAGCGAGCACGGCATGGACACCACCGTGGGCGACCGCGGCGGACGTCTGTCGGGCGGACAGCGCCAACGCATAAGCATAGCGCGCGCCATACTGAAAAACCCGCCGATACTGATTCTCGATGAGGCAACATCGGCGCTCGACACCGAGAGCGAGCGGCTGGTGCAGGACGCACTGGAGCGACTCATGAAGACGCGCACCACCATAGCCATTGCCCACCGTCTGTCGACCATAAAGAGTGCCGATGAAATCTACGTTATTCACGAAGGGCAGATAGTGGAGCGGGGCACGCACGACGAGCTGCTGCAAAAGGACGGCTACTACAAGAAGCTCAACGATATGCAGAGCCTGTAAACAATACAGCCTGAAACCGTGTCAGGAACACGCCATAAGCAAAAACAAGAAGCGGGGATATGTTTTTTGGCATATTCCCGCTTCTTGTAGCCCCACCGAGAATCGAACTCGGATCTACTCTTTAGGAGAGAGCTATTCTATCCATTGAACTATAAGGCCCTGAGCTTTTCGGGTGCAAAATTAATATAAAAAATGAAGAATGAAGAATGAAGAGTGAAGAATTGGATAAATATGGGGGCTTTTTTAATGTTTTTTATTCTTTTCCATGCCTTTGGCATCAATTCAGCGACTTTGATTTCTTGAGCGGCTACGCCAAGCTGCCAGGCAAAACAAGTGCATCATGGAATAATGCCAGTGGACAACTTGGACGGGTATTTTCAACTTCTTCACGCGCGCGGGCGGGCGGGAACGTTTAAAAATCGTGGTGACACGTGACACGTAAATCCCATAGGGTTCGAAAATACCTGTCCAACCCGTCCAACCTGTCCACAAAATAGGCTTGTCGGACATTTACGGACAATGTCGGACACAGAGAACTTAAAATTCCGTACCTTTGCACTGAATAAACAAGCATTATGAGTCCACCAATCGCCGTTTGCGTGACGTAAATCGGCGAATTAGAATCCTGAATCGCCGATTTGAGCGCGGCTAAGAGTCTTTTGCATGCCCTTTCCTGCTGTACACAAAATGCAGGATGGTGAAGTTCACGGGCATGGCGCAGCCCATTGCCAACACCGGTGCCACAAGGCGACCCGCGCCGAGGAAAGAGAAAAGATTGAAGAAAGCTATCTGCAGGGTGTAGTTCACGACATGGCTAAAGCCAAAGCCCGCCGCCTTCCTGACCGAAGCCTTGCTGCTGAAAGTGAAATAAGTGGTGAGATAAAAGTTGCATACAACGCTCACGATGTAGCCCGCGGTCATGCTGATGTTCAGCCCAAGATGCCCGCTGAGCACAAGCTGCATCAAAAAATATACCGCGTATTGGATTGCGGTGGCAATAAGCCCCACAATCACAAAACGCAGTATCTGTCGCTTTATCTCAGTGTTTAAGTAAAACTTCACACTCCTCACTGAACACTAAACACTTCACACTGAACACTTACTTCACGTACTCGGCAAAGTCGGTGAGCTTCATGTCGCCCTTGCGTGCCAGAGTGTCGTGGAAGGCGAATGCCGCCGGCAGACAGTGGTGTGTCTGACCGCCCTTTGCTATCTTCAGGTAATCCCACAGCAGCTGCTTGTAGTCAGGATGAGCACAGTTCTCGATGATGCACTGTGCGCGCTGCATAGGACTCTTGCCGCGGAGATCGGCAACACCCTGCTCGGTCACGATGATGTTCACGTCGTGCTCGGTGTGGTCGTGGTGGCTCACCATCGGCACAACAGAGCTGATTACACCGCCCTTGGCTGTTGAAGGACAAGTGAATATAGAAATGTATGCGTTGCGCTCAAAGTCGCCCGAGCCGCCGATACCGTTCATCATCTTCGTGCCGCTGATGTGTGTAGAGTTGGCGTTGCCGTAGATGTCCACCTCGATGGCGGTGTTGATGGCGATAACGCCCAGTCGGCGGATAAGCTCAGGAGAGTTTGACACCTCGCTCTGGCGCAGTGTCAGGTGGTTCTTAAAGTAGTCAATGTTGTCGTACACCTTCATCAGCGAGTCGTTGGTGACGGTGAGCGAGCAAGCCGAAGCATCGAGCACGCGGCCTTCGAGCATCATGTCCACCACTGCATCCTGAAGCACCTCGGTGAAGATGTTGAAGTTAGGAATGCTCGGGTCCTGGCTCAGTGCTGCGAGGATGGCGTTTGCCGTTGTGCCCACACCGCTCTGCAGCGGCAGGAACGACTGCGGGATTATGCCGCGCTTCATGTCGCTGAGCAGGAACGAAGCCACGTTGTGACCTATCTGAGTTGTCAGCGGGTCAAGGTCCTTAAAGGCACGTGCCTCGTCGGGGATATGGCACTCCACCACACCTACGATCTTCTTTGCGTCAATCTCAACGTAAGGCACACCGATGCGGTCGCTCACCTTTGTGATGGGGATAGCCTGACGGTATGGCGGGTCCTGCAGCTCATAGACATCGTGCAAATATTTTGCGTTGGCGCTGTGGAAGGTGTTGTGCTCCAGTATCACGTGCTTTGCCAGACGTGCGGCTGTGGGACTTATGCCTCCTGCCGATGTGAGGTAGGCGCGGCATGTGGTCTCACCCTCCTCAAGGTCGCACACCTCAAGTATAGCCCAGTCGACCTCGCCCATGAATCCATAGCGCAGCTCCTGCGCCATCTGGCTGAGGTGAATGTCGTTATATGCAATCTCGCCCATGTTTACATGCTTGCGGAAGTCAGGGTTGGTGGTGTAAGGCGCACGGTACTTGATAGCCTGTGCGTTTGCCATGTCACCGTCGGTGCTCTGACCGGTGGAAGCTCCAGTGAATATTCCTACCTGGAAAGGACGGCCTGCCTCGTGCTCTGCAGCAGCTATCTTGGCAAGCTCCTTGGTGGTTGCCTTGGCGGCTCCCGAGGGAGTGAATCCGCTAAGGGCGATGTTTTCTCCGTTCTTAATCATCGAAGCGGCTTCGACAGCCGAAATACGCTTGTATGCCATGTCTGTGATATTAATATAAAATATGTGATTAATAATTTTGGGTGCAAAGTTACACATTTTTTTCATAAAAACAATAAAAAAATCATCTTTTGTTTGGTAGATTGCTAAAAAAGTGTTACCTTTGCGCCGAAATTTTGAACTTCGAATGGAAACAGCAGAGTTATACAAGATTTATCAGACTCATCCTGTGATTACCACAGACAGCCGTGACTGCCCCGAAGGATCCATTTTCATAGCACTGAAAGGAGCATCGTTCAATGGCAACAAGTTTGCGCTGGAGGCACTGAGAAAAGGCTGCGCCTACGCAGTGGTTGACGAAGCTGAATATGCCACCGATAATCGCTGTATTCTGGTGGACGACTGTTTGGAGACATACAAGATGCTGGCGCGCCATCATCGCAGAATGTTCAACATTCCCGTTATCGGCATCACCGGCACCAACGGCAAGACGACAACCAAGGAGTTGGTTTCAGCCGTGCTCAGCGAAAAATACAACGTACTGTACACACAAGGAAATTTCAACAACGATGTCGGAGTTCCGAAGACTCTGTTCCGCATACGTCCCGAGCACGAGATTGCCGTGATTGAGATGGGAGCAAGCCACCCGGGCGACATAAAGACTCTGGTGGAGACGGTTGAGCCCGACTTCGGTCTGATAACCAATGTAGGACGCGCTCATCTGCTTGGCTTCGGCTCGTTTGAAGGAGTGATAAGGACAAAAGGCGAACTGTTCGACTATTTGCGCGGAAAGGCTGGCAGCGAGGTGTTCATCGATGCCGACAACCAATATCTTACAGGCATTGCCGATGGGTTGAAACTGATAAGATATGGCGTGAACAAGCAGGAAGGCTTAGATGTCAGGGGTGAGGTTATATCCTGTGCTCCGTTCCTGAAATTCCGCTGGAAGGGCAGCAATACAGAGTGGCACACGGTGCAGACCCATCTGATAGGCTCATATAACATATCGAATATGCTGGCAGCCATCACGATAGGACGACGGTTCGGTGTGAGCGAAGAGTCAATAAACAACGCACTTGCCAACTATAAGCCGTCGAACAACCGCTCGCAGCTGGAGGTGACAGAGCACAACAAGCTGATTGTCGATGCCTACAACGCCAACCCCACAAGCATGATGGCGGCACTTGCAAACTTCCGCGACATGGACGTAAGTCCCAAGATGGCAATCCTCGGCAGTATGGGCGAGCTTGGCAGCGTAAGCGGTGAAGAGCATCAGCGGATTGTCGATTTCATCGGTAAAACCGGCATAAACAGCATTTGGCTGGTGGGCGAAGAGTTTGAGAAAGCCCAGACACCGTTGCGCAAATTCCATGATGTGGAACAGGTGAAAGAAGCAATAAAGAAAGAACAGCCGCAAGGCTATTATATATTGATAAAAGGCAGCAACTCACAGAAGTTATATCAGCTTCCAGAGTGTCTTTAAGTCAAGAGAAGAAAGTTAATCGGGGTGTAGCGCAGTTGGTAGCGCACTACGTTCGGGACGTAGGGGTCGGCAGTTCGAGCCTGCTCACCCCGACTTTCTTTTTAATTACGAATTTGGAATTATGAATTACGAATTATTCTCGCTTCGCTGCGATTATAAATTATTCAGTTACGAATTACCTTTTATCGTAGCACAAACGAAACAATTCTAAATTTTATAATTCTTCATCGGCGTTAGCCGACAATTCGTAATTCATAATTCCAAATTCGTAATTAACATGAAGATTCGCGATATTGATTTAGGTCACCAGCCAGTATTTCTTGCTCCGATGGAGGACGTTACGGATATTGGTTTCCGTTTGCTCTGCAAGCGGTTCGGAGCATCTATGGTCTACACCGAGTTTGTGAGCGCCGAGGCTCTTGTACGCTCCATAAAGTCGACAGTGAGCAAGCTCACGATAAAGGATGAGGAGCGCCCCGTGGGCATACAGATCTACGGCAGGGACGTGGCGGCAATGGTAGAGGCGGCAAAGATAGTGGAGGAGGCGAAGCCCGATGTTATCGACCTTAATTTCGGATGCCCTGTAAAGAAAGTGGCAGGCAAGGGCGCAGGTGCAGGAATGCTGCAAAACATTCCGCTGATGCTGGAGATAACGCGTGAGGTGGTGAAAGCCGTAAAGCTGCCTGTGACAGTAAAGACCCGCCTGGGGTGGAACAGCGACAATCTGATAATCACTGAGCTGGCAGAGCAGCTTCAGGACTGCGGCATAGAGGCATTGACCATTCACGGGCGCACCCGTGCGCAGATGTACACAGGCGATGCCGACTGGACTCTTATCGGCGAGATAAAGCGCAACCCGAGAATACATATTCCAATAATTGGCAACGGCGACATAACCAGCCCTGAAGCCACCAAACGGGCTTTCGAGCAGTATGGCGTGGATGCCGTGATGATTGGCAGAGCCACGTTTGGCAGACCGTGGATATTCAAGGAAATACGTGACTACCTTGACGGCAGACAGCCCGATGAAACCATGGATTTTGCGTGGAAACTGAACGTCCTGTTAGAGCAGCTGCAGATAAACATTGACAGGATTGACGAGTATCGCGGCATCCTGCACACACGCCGCCATCTTGCCGCCACACCAATATTCAAGGGCATTCCCGACTTCCGGCAGACGCGCATAGCCATGCTGCGTGCCAACACAGCCGATGAATTGCGGGAGATTATGATGAGTGTAAAGAGATAGCACACCCTCTTTTTATGCTTCCTCACTTGACAGTCCCAGTTCCTTTATTTTCTGCTCAAACTCATTCCTGTCGCATAGGGCGGCATTGCGTATCTTCACACGATAATTATATATGGTGTGAACAGAGTAGTTAAGGAACTCCGCAATCTTGTTGCTGTCGTCAATGCCAAGACGTATGAGCGCAAAAATACGGATGGTGGTAGTGAGCCGCCCGTCTTTTGTCATTATACGCTCCTCGGGCGCAATAAGCGCGTTTAATTCGTCTACAAAGTTTGGAAACAGATGCGTGAAGGCAGCATCGAAGTTGGAATAGAGTTCTTCCAATTCCTTCTTTTTCATCTCAGTGGTGCGTGTGGCGTTATAAAGGTCGTCATACTGTTTTGCCTTCACCATTTTGTTCACGCGCTTTCTCTGTTCCTCAATCTTATCTATATACAGCGAGCACAGGCTGAGGAAACGCCCGATATATTCCTCCTTCACACGGTTCGACTCGTTGAGCTTCACATTGCTGAGCTTCAACTCTGTGTTCACATTCTGCAACTCATCATTGATGGTGCGCAGCTCATTACGGGTGCTGTGCAGATGCTTGCGCTGCCTGTTGACATACCACAGCAGCCCGATGAAAAGTATAAGCATAAGACTCACCACGACCACGGCAACGGTGAGCCACATGTTCTGCTCTCTGATTTTTGTCTGATAAGAAGTCTCTATCATCGATAGAATGGGCGAAATCTGCCCGCTTCTCACCTTGGTCTGAAACTGCGTTGCCGCGTCCCACGAATAGGTTATATAACTGTGCGCCCGCTTCACGTCACCTTCCTGAGCAAGTATGTTCGCCAAGGTCCACAGCGAAGCCTGGTCCATTATAGAGTTGCGTATATCGGTGATGGCACTTACAATGAGCCAGTATTTCACTTCCTCCTGATTTTGCAGCCGTGCATTTATGAGATACATGAAGAATGCAGCCGTTGCAAACTCGCGTGACCCCGGCTGCGCTCTGTCCACCCATTCCTTAAACAGCTTTAAAGCCCTCTCCGACTCTTCTTTCTCATAATAATAGAATCCTTTCCATTTGTAATAGACATCATCGGTCTTGTCTGCCACAAACTGCAGTGAATCAATCAGCCTACACTCCAGCGCCTTGTATTTCTTCTTTATCCAGTCAACATTGGTATAATATGACAGTTCATGATAAAGATGAATCCTCGCATTATAATATTCCAAACGTCCCTCCTTGGTGAGCACGCTTGCATCAATAAGATGCAACAGTTCCCGCGATTCATAATACATGCCCACGGTTGACAGCTGGAATGCCTGCCTTGCCAATATCTCGCCTTCAAGGTCCTTGCGTCCCATCCTCTGCGCATATTTCCGGCATTCATTAAGATAGTGCAGGGCTGAATCGTTCTGAAATGCCTGATAGCTGTAAAAAAGATGCTTGTTCAGGTCGTATCGCTCCTGGTCGGTCCTGGTATATCTGATATTTTCCTTAAAGGTGGTTATCGATTCATTATATTTTTGCACATATTGGTTATAATTCTCCACTTCATTATCGAGCACATTCATCAAAGAGTCGATATTATGTTTTGCAACGGTTTTTCCGGTAATACCTGCGTAAATAATTATGCATAATAATAGTTTTTTCATCATTCTTCATTCGTTAGTTTTCGGTTTTTTGCAAAGGTATATTATTTAGTGTGAAGTGTGAAGTGTTCAGTGTTTAGTTGGAGCTGTCAAGTCATTAAACTGAACACTCCACACTAAACACTGAACACTAATAAAAGCTTACGCGTTATATTCCTGCCAGCTCTTTATCTTTATGTCATCGAGCTTCATTGAGCAGAACGCCTCGATGAATGCCTTGGCAAGACGCACGTTGGTCATAAGAGGGATGTTGTGGTCGATGGCGCCGCGACGTATGCGGTAGCCGTTGGTAAGCTCACGCTTGGTCTGGTTTTTCGGCACATTGATAATCAGGTCGAACTTGTGGTCGGCAATCATATCCATCACCTTGTTGTCGCCCTCTTCGTCAGGCCAGCTTACCACTGTTGCATTCACGCCGTTCTCGCCGAGGAACTTTGCCGTGCCCTCGGTGGCAAAGATGGAGTAGCCCGACTGTGCCAGACGAGTGATAGGCTCCAGGAGGTCAACCTTGCCCTTCAGACCGCCCGACGACACGAGAATGTTCTTGCCGGGAATGTTGTAGCCTGTGGCAATCATGGCGTTGAGCAATGCCTCGCTGAAATCGTCGCCGAGACAGCCCACCTCGCCCGTTGACGACATGTCGACACCGAGAACAGGGTCGGCATTCTGCAGACGTGCAAACGAGAACTGCGATGCCTTCACGCCGATACGGTCGATGTCGAACTCGCTCTTGTCGGGACGCTCGTAAGGAGCATCGAGCATGATGCGGGTGGCTGTGTCGATGAAGTTGCGCTTCAATATCTTGCTCACGAACGGGAACGAGCGCGATGCACGCAGGTTGCACTCAATCACCTTGATGTCGCTGCCCTTGGCGAGATACTGTATGTTGAACGGACCGCTGATGTTGAGCTCCTTGGCAATGCGGCGCGAAATCTTCTTGATGCGGCGGATGGTGGAGAAGTAGATGTTTTGTGCGGGGAACACCATTGTGGCGTCGCCCGAGTGAACGCCGGCATACTCGATATGCTCGGAGATGGCATACTCTATCACCTCGCCCTTGTCGGCAACGGCGTCGAACTCAATCTCCTTGGTCTCCTGCATAAACTGCGACACCACCACGGGGAACTCCTTGCTCACCTCTGTTGCCATGGCGAGGAAGCGCTCCAGCTCGTCGTAGCTATAGCAGACGTTCATTGCGGCTCCGGAGAGCACATACGAAGGACGCACGAGCACAGGGAATCCCACCTGCTCAACAAACTCCTTGATGTCGTCGAAGGAAGTGAGGGCGCGCCATGCCGGCTGGTCAATGCCGAGACGGTCAAGCATTGCGGAGAACTTGTCGCGGTTCTCGGCACGGTCGATATCTGTCGGCGATGTTCCGAGGATAGGCACACCATAGTTGTGCAGACGCATGGCGAGATTGTTCGGTATCTGTCCTCCAACGCTCACCACCACGCCCTTGGGCTGTTCGAGGTCGATGATGTCGAGCACACGCTCCAATGACAGCTCGTCGAAATAGAGACGGTCGCACATGTCGTAGTCGGTAGACACCGTCTCGGGGTTGTAGTTGATCATTATAGACTTGTAGCCGAGCTTGCGGGCTGTGTTCACGGCGTTCACCGAGCACCAGTCGAACTCAACCGATGAGCCGATACGGTAAGCACCCGAGCCGAGCACCACCACCGACTTCTCGTTCTTGTAGAAATCAATGTCGGAGTCGCTCACGGCATAGGTCATATACAGATAGTTGGTAAGCTCAGGATGCTCGCTTGCCACAGTGTTGATGCGCTTAACGGCTGGCAGAATGCCACGGCTCTTGCGGTGGCGGCGCACCTGTGCATTCTCCTTCTCCATATTGCCCGACTGAGGTTTCAACACAAAGCGGCTAATCTGGAAGTCGGAGAATCCTGCTATCTTAGCCTCCTTCAGCAGAGCGTCGGGCAGCGAGTCGAGGCCGTTGTATTTCTGCAGCTCGTGCTTGATGTCAACGATATGCTTCAAACGCTCCAGGAACCACACGTCAATCTTGGTGAGCTCCTCGATGCGCTCCACAGTGTAGCCCTCCTCAAGAGCCTGCGCTATGGCAAAGATGCGGAGGTCGGTGGGGTTCTGCAGCTCATCGTCGAGATTGTCGAAGCGGGTGTTGTCATTGCCCACAAAGCCGTGCATGCCCTGTCCTATCATTCGCAGTCCCTTCTGAATCATCTCCTCAAACGAGCGGCCGATAGCCATAATCTCGCCCACCGACTTCATCGACGAGCCTATGAGGCGGCTCACTCCGGCAAACTTGGTGAGGTCCCAGCGTGGAATCTTGCAAATCATGTAGTCGAGTTGCGGAGCCACGTATGCCGAGTTTGGCGTTCCCATCTCTCCAATCTGGTCGAGAGTGTAGCCGAGGGCTATCTTGGCAGCCACGAAGGCGAGAGGATATCCTGTAGCCTTCGACGCCAATGCCGACGAGCGCGACAGACGGGCGTTAACCTCGATGATGCGGTAGTCGTTGGTAACGGCGTTGAATGCGAACTGGATGTTACACTCGCCCACGATTTCGAGATGGCGCACACAGTTGATAGAAATCTCCTGCAGCATCTTGACCTGCTCATCGGTGAGCGAGCAGGTGGGAGCCACCACGATACTCTCTCCCGTGTGTATTCCCAGAGGGTCGAAGTTCTCCATCGAAGCCACAGTGAAACAGTGGTCGTTGGCATCGCGGATAACCTCAAACTCTATCTCCTTCCATCCCTTCAGCGACTCCTCCACGAGAATCTGCGGAGCAAATGTGAACGCACTGCCGGCAAGCTCGCGGAAAGCCTCCTCGTCGCGGCAGATGCCCGAGCCGAGTCCGCCCAGGGCGTATGCCGAGCGGATCATCACAGGGAAGCCTATGCGATGGGCGGCAGCCAGCGCGTCGTCCATATTCTCCACAGCCTGACTCACGGGAGTCTTCAGCTCCTTCTCGTTGAGCTTGCGCACAAACAGGTCGCGGTCCTCGGTGTTCATAATAGCCTCAACTGACGTGCCCAGCACTTCCACGCCAAACTCCTTTAGTGTGCCGTTCTGATACAGCTCCGTTCCGCAGTTGAGGGCTGTCTGTCCTCCAAATGCCAGCAATATGCCGTCGGGACGCTCCTTGCGGATAATCTCAGTGACGAAGTGTGTGTTCACTGGAAGGAAATACACCTTGTCGGCAATACCTTCTGATGTCTGAATCGTGGCGATGTTCGGATTGACCAGCACAGATGATATCCCCTCGTCCCTCAGAGCCTTCAGCGCCTGTGAACCAGAGTAGTCAAACTCTCCTGCCTGTCCGATTTTCAGGGCACCCGAACCGAGTACGAGCACCTTTGTCAGTTTCTTTTTCATGATTCTCTTATGGATTGATGTTATTACTTTAAGAATATTCCGTGCAAAGTTACATCATTTTTTTGTAAATAACGCAACTTTGCACGGAATATTAATTTTTTTTGATAAGTGCAGACAAAAAATGCTCCACTTACCAGTATCCTATTCCAATGTAAACTTCAGTCTCTGCACATCGCGGCTGTTACCTCCGACCATCACTTCAAAGTCACCCGGCTCTGCCACATACTGCAGGTCGCTATTGTAGAACTTCAACATTTCAGCATCTATGGTGAACACCACATCGCGGTTCTCACCTGCTTTTAGCGATATTCGCTCAAAGCCTTTCAGCTCCTTCACCGGCCGCACCACTGAGGCATAGATATCGTGAATGTAGAGCTGCACCACCTCGTCGGCATCATACCTGCCGCTGTTTTTCACGTTTACAGTGAGGGTAAGTTTCCCGTCAGCACTCATTTTCGTTCCACTCAGACGGGGCTTGCCGTATTCAAATGTGGTGTATGACAGTCCGTAGCCGAAAGGATAGAGCGGGTCGTTGCGCACATCGATGTAGTTGCTCTGATACTTGCGGTACTCCTTTGCTCCCTCTGGCACGGGACGGCCGGTGTTGAGATGGTTATAATATATAGGTATCTGACCGAGAGCCTTTGGCATGGTCATTGTGAGGCGGCCCGAGGGACTCTTGTCGCCGAACAGCACGTCGCAGATGGCATCGCCGGTCTCAGAGCCTCCAAACCACACGTTGAGGATGGCGGGCACATTCTCTGCCTCCCACGACATGAGGGTGGGACGGCCCGAGAAGTTGAGCAGCACCACAGGCTTGCCTGTGGCAACGAGGGCGCGGAGCAGCTCCATCTGCACCTGAGGCAAGGATATGTCGGCGCGCGATGAGCTTTCGCCGCTCATCTCAGCCATCTCGCCCATGGCGCACACTATCACGTCGGCACCGGCTGCAATGCTGAGAGCCTCTGCCTTTGCCTTGGCATCGTCAACACGGGGGACGGGGCGGCCGAAGGTGGCTCCCTTCTGCGTATCCTCATCGGCGTAGATGTTGCAGCCCTGAGCGTAGAGCACCTGAGCCTTGCCCGCCACGGCGCGCTCCATAGCCTCCTTCAGTGTGGAATAAAGCTCGGGAGTGTCGCCCGTCGACCAGCATCCCACCATGTTCGTGCGGTTGTCGGCAAGCGGACCTATCAGCGCTATCTTGCCCTGCTTCCTCAGCGGCAGCAGCGGCGCAGCCGATTCTTCATTCTTCCCCTTTGATTCTTCATTCTTCATTCTACATTCTTCATTCTTAAGCAGCACAAAGGTCTCGGCAGCCATGTCGCGTGCCGCCTTGCGGTGCTCGGCGGTGTAGAGGTCGGTCTTCAGGCGCTTCGGCTCGCAGAAGCGGTAGGGGTCGTCAAACAGTCCGAGCTTGTATTTTGCCTCCAGCACACGGCGGCAGGCGAGGTCAATATCAGCCATTGTCACCCTGCCCTCGTCGAGCAGTTTCTTCAGCTGGGCGATAAAGGCGTTTGAGCACATGTCCATGTCGGTGCCAGCCTTCAATGCCATTTCGGAAGTTACTGACTGGTCGCCGAGACCGTGAACGATGGCTTCATTGATTGAACCGTAGTCGGTCACCACAAAACCGTCGTATTTCCATTCTTTGCGCAGCAGGTCGGTGAGCAGCCAGCGGTTGCAGGTGGCAGGAATGCCGTCAACAACATTAAACGATGACATAAACGAGCCTGCGCCTGCCTCGGCGGCAGCCTTGTAGGGAGGAAGATACTGGTTGTACATCCTCACGCGGCTCATGTCCACGGTGTTGTAGTCGCGCCCTGCCTCGGCGGCACCATACAGAGCGAAGTGCTTCACGCAAGCCATTGCGCTCTCCTTGCCGTAGTTGCCCTGATAGCCCCTTACGAGCGCCTCGCCGATGCGGCTGCCGAGGAACGGGTCTTCGCCGGCTCCCTCTGCCACGCGGCCCCAGCGCGGGTCGATGGCAATGTCAACCATCGGACTGTACACCCAGTTTATTCCCTGTGCCGTGGCTTCCTTGGCGGCTATGCGCGCTCCCTGCTCAATGGCAGCAATGTCCCATGAGCAAGCCTGCGCCAGCGGAATGGGGAACACGGTCTGGTTGCCGTGGATCACGTCCTGCCCTATGAGCAGCGGAATGCCCAGGCGGCTCTTCTTCACAGCAATGCGCTGCAATTCCCTGATTTTGTCCTGTCCCTTGACGTTGAGCACAGCGCCGAGCTTTCCCTCGGCGGTAAGCTGTGCCAGCGGACTGTTCATTACGGCTCCCGTGGTGATGTCGCCGCCGGGCAGAAGATTGAGCTGACCAATCTTCTCCTCCACGGTCATTTTCTGCATCAGCTGGTCAACATACTCGTTCATCGGCAGCTTTTGCGCAAATGCCGATGCCGCTGTCAGCGCAGCCACTGCAATGGTTGTGATTCTTTTCATATTGCTTTTGTTTTTAGTCGTTTAGTGCGCAAATATACTAATTTTCTTTTAACTTTACCAACTTCTTGCTGTTAAAAAAAAATAATAATAAAGTTGACAAGTTGACAAGTTGACGAGTTGACGAGTTAACAAGTAGACGAGTAAATGAGTGGACGAGTAGAGGAGTTGACAAGTGGACGTATTAGCTAACAACTTGTTAACTCGTCTACTTGTCAACTCGTCAACTTAATTACTATTTTAACGTAAACTTCACAGTCTGTGTAAGATTGTCGCTGGCATTGCCTATGCGCGCCTCGAAGTCGCCCGGCTCAGCCTTCCATGCACCCGTAGCCTCGTCGTAGAAGCTGAGGGCATCCTTGTTCACTGTGATGGCAACATCCTTTGTCTCGCCCGGCTGCAGATAGACCTTGCTGAAGCCCTTGAGCTCCTTGAGCGGACGGTCTACCGAAGCCTTCACGTCGCGTATGTAGAGCTGCACCACCTCGGCACCTGCAAGGCTGCCGGTGTTGGTGACGCTCACGGTGAATGTGATGTTGTCGCTGGCGGTCATCACCTTCTTGTCTGCCTTTGCGCCGCTGAGCTTGAATGTGGTGTAGCTCAAACCGTGGCCGAAGGCAAACATAGGACGCTGCTTGTTCTTGTCGGTCCAGCGGTAGCCCACGTAGATGCCTTCCTTGTATTCCTCGTCGATAATCTTGTTGTCGCCGTCTCTCCATGTGCCGGGATAGGTGCCGAGCGCATGGGCACCCACCTGATTGAGGTCAGCATACCAGGTGAATGGCAGTTTGCCCGAGGGATTTGCCTTGCCCGTGAGCACGTCGGCGATGGCGTTGCCGCTCTCCGAGCCGAGGAACCAGCCCTGCACGATGGCAGGCACCTTGTCTTTCCAGGGCAGCGAGATGGCGTTGCCCGAGATGCAAACAAAAACTAAGTTTTTGTTAACTTTCAGCAGTGCCTCCATCAGCTCGTTCTGGGCGTAGGGCATCTCCATGTTCTTGCGGTCGTGCCCCTCGCAGTCCTGATAGTCGCTCTTGTTCAGACCACCCACATATATAACATAGTCGGCACCCTTTGCCTTCTCCACAGCCTCGGCGATAAGCTCCTCCTTGGAACGGTCGTCCCTGAGGTCTCTGCCTACCACCACGCCGTTGTAGCTCTGATTGATGTCGCCCACATAGCCGCGGGCATAGTCGCAGGTGGCTCCGGCAGCCTTGCACACTGCCTCGATGCCTTCAAGCGGCAGCACCTCACGCTGCACCTTCAGCGAAGAAGAGCCTCCGCCCACGGTCATCATCTTTATGGCGTTCTCGCCAACCACAAGCACACGCTTGCCACCTGTCAGTGCCATGGGAAGAATGCCGTTCTTGTTCTGCAGCAATACGATACCCTCGTCGGCAACGGTTCGGGCTGTGGCATAGTGAGCCTCAGAACAGAGGAATCCCTGTGCGCGGTTGCGGTTCATCGTGGTGCGGTAGAACAGTCGCAGTATGCGGCGCACCTTGTCGTTGAGTTCCTTCTCAGTGTACTTGCCTTCCTTGATGAGCTTCTTGTAAGGCTCGGCAAGGTAATAGTTGTCGTAGGCGTTTGAGGCTCCCATGGTCAGTCCGTTGGTCCAAGAACCAAACTCCATGTCGAGCCCGTTGGTTATAGCCTCCTCGGTGTCGTGGCATCCGCCCCAGTCGCTCACCACCACTCCGTCAAATCCCCAGTTGCTCTTGAGAATCTTGTTTAGCATTGTGGCATTGTGGCAGTTGTGCTGGTTCTGATACAGGTTGTAGGCACCCATTACTCCCCATACACCGGCTTCCTGCACGGCAGCCTTGAATGCAGGGAGATAAATCTCGTGCAGCGCGCGATCGCTCACTGCCACGTTCACCTGATGACGGTATTCCTCGTCGTTGTTCAGGGCATAGTGCTTCACGCACGCCGACACGCCCTTCGACTGCATGCCTTTTATATAAGGAACTACCATGCGCGATGCAAGATAAGGGTCTTCGCCCATGTATTCAAAGTTGCGTCCGTTGAGCGGAGTGCGGTAGATGTTCACGCCGGGGCCCAGTATCATGTCCTTGCCGCGGTAGAGAGCCTCTTCGCCAAGAGCCTCGCCGTAGATGAGCGACATCTGCGGGTTCCACGTAGATGCAAGACAGGTGAGCGCGGGGAAAGCCACGCACGAGTCGTTGGTCTGTCCAGCCTGCTCCCACTCGTCCCAAAGCACGTCGGGACGCACTCCGTGTGGCCCGTCGTCGGTCCAGAAATCGGGGAATCCCAAACGTTTCACACCCGGTGATGAGAACTTGCTCTGTGCATGTATCACGGCTATCTTCTCGTCGAGCGTCATGCGCGACAGAGCGTCTTCTATTCTCTGCTCCACCGGCTTGGTCTCGTCGAGATACACCGGCAGAGTCTGCGCTTGTGCAGCCTGAGCAATAGTTACGCTCAAAATTGCAGCTGTCAGTATTTTCTTCATCTTTTCTCTATATATTACTTTGTACTTTATCTTAAGATACTTTGCCTTTTATCTTAAGATACTTTGTGGTTTATCTTAGGATACTTTATTCTTTCAATCCCAGACTCTTGATATATCCTTCCTGCTTCACGCAATTTGCAAACCTCGCGTTCCTCGCATACTCCATGAGCAGCGCCTTAGCCTTTTGCTGGTCGGGGCGTGCGGCACGGATGTCATTGAACGATGAGCGGTCTGCCTCCGAGAACTTCACAATCACGCTGTCCCACTCGGCAGGGCGCTTGATGCCCATCATGCACGAGTTGTCAATCTTCTTGTATGGCCAGAAGGTGTAGCCGATGTTGTTGTCCTTCATTACCTTCACGAAGTCAGCCTGCCATTGGTCGGTGTTGTGTCCTATCTCACCCATGTACATAGGCAGTCCAGTCTTGTTGCGGAAGTCGATGTAGTCCTTTATTGCCGGAGCGGTGGCATCGCCTCCGTAGCGGTGGCAGGTGTACATGATGTTGTTGTCAAACTTCCAGTCGCTGAACATGAAGAAGTCACTGTTCCAGCGTGCGCCGCCAAGGAGTATCACGTGGTTCTTATCCACCTCACGTATTGCCTTCACCGCACGCTTGTAGAGCGGCTCCAGCTTGGCGTTGAGCTCGTCCTTGTTCTCAAAGTAGTGGGCTATAGGCTCGTTCATCAGCTCATAGCCGAGAATCACGGGCTCGTTCTTGTAGCGGTCGGCAATCTTGCGCCAGATGCTGCAGAAGAGCTGCTGGCTTGCCTCGCTCTCAAACAGCCACGGATAGCCGTAGCCGTCGTCGATGTTGTCGCCTGTCTGACCGCCCGGACAGTCGTGCATGTCAAGTATGAGATACAGTCCGTTGGCACGGCACCACTCCACCACGTTGTCCACACGTGCGAAACCGTCCTGGTTGGCGGTCAGTCCCATATAGTCCTCATCGGTGAACAGCTTGTAATTGAACGGCAGGCGGATGGTGTTTGCGCCCGTCGAGGCGATGAAGTCGATGTCCTCACGGGTGATATAATTGTCCTTGAACTCGCGCCAGAACTCCGCGGCGAAGTCGGGACCCACAGCCTCTCTTATCATCAGGTCAATCATCCATGCACTGTTTGTTTTTCTGAATCCGAACATATAGCCTTCGGGATTCAGCCAGTTGCCGAGATTTGTACCCTGAATAAACAGTTTCTTTCCGTCGGGGCGCACAAGGTTCTCACCCTGCACAGTCACAAACCCGCTCTTTTCCTTTTTCGCCTCCACCGACAGTATGCCGAGAAAGCACATTGCAATAAGCAGAAATTTCTTTGTCATTATAGTCTTGTTTTTAAGTTTTAACATATATAATTTAAGTACCTATTTTGTTTCCTCTCCTTTCATGTATTCCAACTTTTAATCTCGGGAACGGACAGACTCACCAGTCAGTCCGCCCCTCGATTGAATACAATCTCAGTATAAATCAAAAAATTACAAATATCCAAAATTATTCCTCAGGAACATAGAACCAGCTCTCGGGAACGCTCTGACGCTCGCCCATCCATCCCTGTGAGGGGTCAACGGCGATAATCATCGGTGCCTCGCCAGCCTTCGGGAATCCTATGGTGTTGTAAACCTCAGTGTTTACACTCTGGCGCACCTCTACCTTGATGTTGTGTCTGTTCATGTCCCAACCGCTAACCTCATATCTCTCGTTGGGGTCGGCTCCCATCACACCAGCATGCTCCTCAAGCTCGGTGTTGCCGATAGTAAGCTTGAACGGCAGTGTGCCGCCAAGGTGACGGATTACAGCCTCCTGACGAGCAGAAACGTCTGTCCACTCCTTAAACTTACCATTTTCATACACAGCAGTTTTCTCTGTTATGTTCGAAACATCAAGCACGATGTCGTTGAAGTCAAAATCATCGGTAGAGCCGAGGTCCTCAATCATATAGCGCACAGTTGTCACCTCCTCAACATGCTCATTGGTAATCTCGATTGGCTTCGGCACCTTATTATCACCGTAAACCAGCAATACCACATCGTTCATATCCCAGTCAGAAAGATGCTGGTCGGCATCCTCGCAGCCGATAATCATCACTTCTTTCTCAGGATCTATATTTGCCGGACGTGGCACATCCTGCAAGGCAAGCATCATGTGATTCAGCGACGACTGCATAGCACCGCTTGCCATCCATCCGTCAGCACCGTTAGGCACCTCAAGATAGAAATATATCTCGGCACCTACAGGCAGCCCTGAGAATCTTATCTCCTTGCTACGGGTATTTTTTGCGCCAAGAGTATTGCCTACTTCTGAAAGGTCAACCCAGTCATCTCCGTATCCGGGGATAACCTGCATGCCCTGGTGTTTAGTCCAAATCTTATAGTCCTCACCATCTACTACCACATGGAGATTCCAAACAGCAGACGCATTACCCTGATATATAGGAATGATGGTGAAGTCATTACCTGGTGCAGTCATATAGAAAGGATTGCCCAGATGTTTATTGTTTCTCGCTTCTGCCAGATTCTCATTCATCCATTTCAGGGTGTTGTTATCCACAGTATAATAATCCTCGCTATAGGTGAATGGATCTCCGGCTGCACGTGTCGCAGACTTTGAGGCACCGCCGCCACCCAGCCTGTAGTTGGGCTGCTTGTGACTGTAGTCCCAGCTCTGGTTCATATTCACGTTTGCATACTTTTTGACGAAATTCTCGGCATAAGAAGCCTTGGCTTTGTTTTCAAATCCATTCTCATCAAACAAATCCTTGCTTGAGCAGGCTGTCAGCAAAACAGCTGCGCCCATCATAATCAGGTTATTGATATTTGTTTTCATTTTTGATTTTCCGTTTTTATTGTTTTTATTTCTTCTGGAATACTCTCACATAATCGACCTCCATGGTCACGGGCAGTGCGCTTTCGTCAACACCCTGCGAGCCACCCCAGTCACCACCCCATGCGAGGTTGAGGATAACATAGAACGGATCGTCGTATGGCCAGTCATCACGTCCAAGCCCACGGTTGTCATAGCTCAGCTGTACCTTGCCGTCAACATAGGTGGTGATATTGTCGTGTGTCCACTCTATTGCGTACTTATGGAACTCTCCCTCTGCACCGGGGCACAACATCTCATGAGTCACCTGTGTGCCATTTGAATGCACATGGGCGTTGGCATGCAGGCTCGAAGATACATAGTTGGGATGGTATCCCACTTCCTCCATGATGTCAATCTCACCATCAGCAGGCCATGAGCGGAAATGCACTGGCATCATCCAGAATGCAGGCCATGTACCCTTGCCCTTAGGCAATTTGATAGAAGCCTCAATATAGCCGTATGTCCATCCTTCTTTAACCTTTGCATAAACGCGTCCAGAATAAATCTTACCGTCGCTTCCTTTAAAACAATTGATGTGCAGACGACCGTCAACCAACTCTGTCACACGTTTACCGTCAGCAGAGCCATTCACGTATGTCTGTAATTCATGATTTACCCATCCTGGACCTTGCACCTCGTGTGTCCAGTCTCCACCCAAGGTTGAGCCATCGTTGAATTCGTCATGCCAAACAAGGTGATAGCCCTCTGGAGTGTCTATATTCGCATCCTCCGCAGAATTCTGTATCACGGTTATCGTAATTTTCTCTTCTCCGCTCACAACATCCACTGTACCAGTTCTTGGAGTCATTTCTGTGTTGGCTTCCGTGATTATACGTACACCATCAGCATCGGTAATATCGCCTATTGTAACACCTCTGGCAACCTCTGCTTTTATCCAACTGTCATTGGACTTTATTGTCCAATTACCAGTAGATTTTACTTCTACAAGAGAGACATCGCCTTTGGAAATGGAATAAACAGTAGCCTTTCCCACCTGCAATGGCATATTCTGCTTAACAGGTATTGTTACACTTTTTGTTCCTGCTTTCAATACTACTGAACCTGTACGGACATCCTTTTCTTTATTCGCTGCCACAGTTACGGTCACCGTTCCTTGTGAATTAGTTGAGCCTGAAACCTTAACTGTTACCCATGAGGAACAATTATTATCTGCGTATGCTGTCCATTCACCGCGGCTACAGCTTACGTTTAAGATATAGTTGCCTCCTACAGCAGAAGCTTCAATCTGTTCAGGAGAGCAGTTCAATGCTATATCCTCTCCAGAAGGCACTTCTGGCCCACCATTATCATCACTGCTGCAAGATATGAAAAGCAGCAAGGAAGAAAATAGAAATAATATAAAATTTTTCATGCATTATTTCTGTCTCTTATACACATCTGACGCTGCCGACGATAA
>ENA-OYXU01000024-OYXU01000024.1-human-gut-metagenome-genome-assembly--contig:-NODE-24-length-78875-cov-10.017508_pt1 | contig 78875 bp, 58 predicted proteins | sample MGYA00243243_ERZ653435 | MGnify/ENA primary metagenome ERZ653435 (study PRJEB26926, sample SAMN06165113) | human gut metagenome | biome: ENVO:00009003; feature: ENVO:2100002; material: ENVO:00002003... | reverse complement strand
CGTCGGCAGCGTCAGATGTGTATAAGAGACAGATATAAAAGAATAAGGATTAAGCATAAGGATTTAAGGAGAAATGATTGACTTTCCGTGCGGTCACCGACCGTTGATTCTTCATTCTTCATTCTTCATTCTTCATTTAAAAACTATGGGAAATCCAAAAGCATTTTTGACAATACACCGCCAGGAGGCGGGATACAGACCGGTGCATGACCGTATTCATGATTTTGGTGAGGTGGAACAGACGCTCAACAGCAAGGAGCGCCGGCAGCAGGCATCGCGCTGCATGGACTGCGGTGTGCCTTTCTGTCATTGGGCATGCCCGCTGGGCAACAAGCCGCCAGAGTGGAACGATGCCCTGTACAAGGGCGACTACGAACTGGCTTACCACCTGCTAAACTCCACCAACGACTTTCCAGAGTTCACGGGACGCGTGTGCCCCGCGCTCTGCGAGAAAGCTTGCGTGCTAAACCTCATAGAACATGAGCCCACCACCAACCGCGAGGACGAGGCTGCCATCACCGAAATGGCGTTTCAGGAGAACTACGTGAGGGCTGAGGTGTCTGAGCGCAACGGCAAGAGCGTGGCTGTGATTGGCGCCGGACCGGCTGGACTCGCCACCGCCAACCAGCTGAACAAAAAGGGCTACAAGGTAACGGTGTTCGAGAAGATGGAAGCTGCCGGCGGACTGCTCCGCTACGGCATCCCTAACTTCAAGCTCAACAAGGCAATCATCGACCGCCGCCTGAAGGTGCTCGAAGCCGAAGGAATTGAGTTCCGCTACGGACAGGACATCAGCGAGGACAAGCTGCCCGAGGGATTCGATGCTTATGTAATAGCAACGGGCACCCCTGTGGCGCGCAACCTCAACATTCCGGGACGCGAGCTGGAAGGCGTGTACTTCGCACTTGAGGTGCTGAGCCAGCAAAACCGCATACTCGCAGGCATAGAGTTCGAAAAGCGCGAGATTATAAGCGCCAAGGGCAAGGATGTGCTGGTAATCGGCGGCGGAGACACAGGCAGCGACTGCATAGGCACAGCCCACCGTCAGGGCTGCAAGAGCGTGACCCAGATAGAGATTATGCCCAAGCCAGTGGAAGGACCGGTGGACCCGAAGAACCCGTGGCCGAACTATCCGCGCACACTCAAGACCACATCAAGCCACGAGGAGGGATGCACCCGCCGCTGGAACATCAACTCACTGGAGTTTGTAGGCAAGAACGGCAAGCTAACAGGAGTGAAAGTACAGGAGATAGACTGGAAGCCAAACCCGGAGGGCGGACGTTCGATAATGGTGGAGAAAGGCAAGCCGGAAATAATAAAATGCGAGATGGTAATGCTTGCCATGGGATTCCTCAAGCCGGAGCACACCGCCAAAGGCGACAACATTTTCTTTGCAGGCGATGCCGCCACAGGACAGAGCCTTGTGGTGAGGGCTATGGCAAACGGGCATGATGCAGCAAAAAAAGTGGATAAATATCTTTCGGGAAAATAATTCAAAGCATAGACAATACAAATTCTAAACACATGGAATCCGCGAAATGATGTATGAAAGTCATGTCGCGGATTTTTATGTCTTATACGGTTAAAAAAGATAAAAAAATAAAGTTTCACCACTTCCTAATGCTGTATTAAAATATTTTTTTGTATTTTTGCAGAAATTACAAAATCACATCCTACAATGCTAAACGAACAACTCAATGAACTGGAGCGGCTGCGACGCTTGTCACAACAGGCACGAATAGGCTGGTGGACAGCTGACTTTAAAAAGAGAGAATATTGCTGCTCGGAATATTTGTGCAATCTTTTCAAGTTGGAAGACTGTAAAATGAAATTCGCCGACTATGCAAAATTCATCCACGAAGACTATCGCCAGCACATAAGCCGCAAGTTTCTATCCATTGAGAAAGATTTGAGTTTCTTCGATGAGACATATCCCGTGTACACCAGCGAGGGGCTGATATGGCTGCGCTCGCAATGGAACGGCGAAAAGGAATATCTGCCTGACGGCACTATGACGGTATTCGGAACACTGCAGCATACCAAGGCTCCTGACGACAAGAAAATGGCACGCTCCATGAATGACTTGCTGTTCAGACAGAGTGCCATAACACAGTCGCTCACACACTTTCTCAACGAAGAAAACATGGATGCGGGAGTGTACGAGATTCTGACAGACATAATGGGATATTTCAAGGCTGGACGCGCATACATCTTTGAATATGATGAAACGGGACAGTACCAGAGCTGCACCTACGAGGTGGTGGCAAACGGAGTAAATCCCGAAAAGGACACATTGCAGTCACTTCCCATATCAATTGTTCCATGGTGGACAGAGCAGATAAAAAGCAAGAACGTAATACTGTTTGAAAGCGTTAACCGCCCTGAGGGAATGACCGACGGAGAATTTGAGATTCTTGCGCGGCAAAACATCAAGGCACTGCTGGTGGTGCCGCTCATTGCCGGCTCAAAAGTGAAAGGATATATCGGTGTGGACATTGTTGACCGTGTGGAGCAGTGGACCGACAGCGACTATCAGTGGCTTTACTCGCTTGCAGGCATAATAAGCATTTGCACCGAACTGCTCCATGCCAAGGAATATGCCGAGGAGACCAATCGCCTGAAGAGCGCGTTCCTTGCCAACATGAGCCACGAGATACGCACGCCGCTCAATGCCATCGTTGGCTTTGCCAATCTGATGGGAATGGCTGACGATGAGGAGGAGAAGCAAGAGTTTATCAACATAATAAACACCAACAGCGACTTGTTGTTGCAGCTCATCAACGATATTCTCGACATGTCGCGGATTGAGGCTGGGATGCTGGAGTTCAACATGGGTGAAATGGACGTAAACCAGCTGTGCGACAACATCGTGAAGACTATGCAACTAAAGGCAAAGCCTGGAGTGGAGGTGATATTCGACCAATGTCTGCCCCAATGCCGCATTGTGAACGACAGCAAGCGCCTGAATCAGGTAATATCCAACTTTGTAAACAATGCCATCAAGTTTACTTCCAGCGGCAGCATCAAGGTGGGCTACGAGAAAGTGGACAACGGACATCTGCGCTTCCATGTCACCGACACGGGAACGGGCATTGAGCCAAGCAAGTGCAGCAAGGTATTCGACCGCTTTGTAAAACTCAACTCGTTTGTACACGGCACAGGATTGGGACTGCCCATAAGCAAGAGCATAATCACGCAGTTGGGAGGCGAGATTGGAGTGAAGAGTGAATTGGGGAAAGGCTCAACCTTCTGGTTCGTTATTCCGATTATTCCGCCGGAGATATAGTAAAAAAGGAGGAGTTACTCCTCCTCCGCCAGCACAAAGTCCAGCTGTTTCTTTTCAAGATTTGCACCCGCCACCTTAATTTTCAGTTCATCGCCGAGCTGATACTTGTGATGGTGGCGGCGTCCCACGAGACAGTAATTCTTCTCGTCAAGGTCGTAGTAGTCATCGTCGAGGTCGCGCAGGGAAACAAGTCCCTCGCAGTGGTTCTCGTCAATCTCCACATACACTCCGTAGCTCTGAATGCCGCTGATGTGACCGGTGTAGACATTGCCCACCTTGTCCTCCATAAATTCCACCATCTTGTATTTGATAGAATCGCGCTCAGCGTTCTGCGCCGTTATTTCCATGTCGCTGCAATGCTCGCACAACTCCTCGTAATAATCCTTGTTGGCAGACTTTGCACCCTCCTGATAGCTTGTGAGCAGACGGTGAACCATAGTGTCGGGATAGCGGCGGATAGGCGACGTGAAATGAGTGTAGTAATCGAACGCCAGTCCGTAGTGCCCGATGTTGTGAACGCTGTATTTCGCCTTCATCATAGCCCTGAGTGCCACGGTCTCTATGAGCTTCTGCTCCTTGGTGCCGTGACATTCCTCCATCAACGAGTTAAGACTCCTTGAGATGGCACCCTTGGTGCCCGCCGTCTTCATCTTATAGCCAAACTTCACCACAAACTCGCGCAGAGTCTCGAGCTTCGTCGGGTCGGGCGCATCGTGTATGCGGTAGGGCAGAGTCTTTGCCTTCTGTCCCTTCTTCACCTTGCCGATACTCTCAGCCACGGTACGGTTGGCAAGGAGCATAAACTCCTCTATCAGCTTGTTGGCATCCTTCGACATCTTGAAGTAACAACGTGTTGGTTTGCCGTCACTGTCAATGTCGAAGTGCATCTCTTCACGGTCGAATTTCACCGCCCCGTTCTTGAACCTCTTTTCGCGAAGCAGCTTTGCCAGCTTGTCGAGCTGTATTAGCATGTCGGCGTTCTCGCCCTTGTATTTACCGTCGGCGGGCTTCGGTGCCGGTTTCCCGGTGCCGTCCACCACTCCGTTGTCCTCAAGAATCTGCTGCACCTCCTCGTAGGCATAGCGGCGGTTGCTCTTTATCACGGTGTGCGCCAGATGCCAGCGTTTAATCTCCGCATTCTCGTCCATCTCGAACATCACGCTGTAGGCAAGTTTTTCCTCATCGGGGCGCAGTGAACAGATGAAGTTGCAGAGCCGCTCGGGCAACATCGGTATGGTGCGGTCTACGAGATAAACACTTGTGGCGCGCTTCAGCGCCTCCTTGTCGATGATGCTTCCTTCCTTAACATAATGGCTCACGTCGGCGATGTGCACGCCCACTTCCCACAGTCCGCTGTCCATGCGGCGTATTGACAGGGCGTCGTCGAAGTCCTTTGCGTCGCGCGGGTCGATGGTGCAGGTAAACACGTCGCGGTAATCCTCGCGCTCGGCAATGTCCTGCTCCGAGATTTCGGCAGGAATCTTCTCTGCCGCCTTCTCCACCTCCTCGGGATATTTGTAGGGCAGCCCGTACTGCACCAGTATCGAGTTCATCTCCACGTCGTTGTTGCCTTGCTCGCCCAATACGTCGACTACCTCGCCAATCATATTCTTGTGTTCGTTGTCGGCCCACTGCATGATGCGCACCACAGCCTTCTGCCCTTCCTTGCATCCCTTGAGCTTTCGCTGCGGTATGATGATGTCGGCGCTCAACTGGTCTTGTGTCACGAGGAATGCTATGTCGTCTACAATCTTGAGCTTTCCCACGAAAGTATCCTTGGCGCGCTTTAGAATAGCCACTACCACAGCCTCCTTGATGTGCCTGCGGCGGCGCGCTGTGTAGACCACCTGCACACGGTCGCCGTTGAGGGCGCACATTGAGTTGCGCTCGGCAACAAACACCGGCAGGCTTCCGTCGTCGGGAATGAAGCTGTTCTTTCCGTTGGGCTTGCGGCGGAACACTCCCTCCTGGGTCTGCGTCTTGGTGTTCAGACAATAGTGGGTTTCGTCCACCTTTGTCAGGAAGTCGTCCCACGCCATCTCGTCCATCAGGTCAATGGCAAGCATCTTTTGCGGATGGGTGTCAAACTTCAACTGCTTGAATATGTCTTTAAAGCCGAATGTCTTGTCGGCATTGGCTTGGAAGAAAGCCTGCAGCTTATTAGCCACATCCTTCTTGGTCATTCTCTTTCCTGCTTTTTTCTTTCCCATAATGAACGCTATTTTAAAATTATTAATTAATAATTATCAATTATTTAGACGGAGCCGCTTCTCCACCTCGCCGCCGTATGTGTTTACCCGCAGGCAAAGACTATCTGCATCAATCTGCTTGGTGAGCAACGACACGTAGTATTTCTGTGAATAATATTCCGGCACACCACCCTGATTGTGGTGCAGTCGAAGTATTGCTGTTGTAGTGCCATCATCATTGGTGCGGTTCTCAATCCTTACCATTCCCAACGACTGCCTCTCTACATCAGCATCTATCTTACCAACTTTCAGCAATAAAGCCAGGTTGACATACTTACCGCTTTTGCTCACCCATGCGCTTTCAAGCTTCACCGGGTCGGTGGCAAGATTCTCAAACTCATCGGCGTCGGCAATGCCCATCGTGGGTATCAGACCCAGGCTCACAAGCTCTGCCTTACCGCTCTCCACCTTATTATAATATATAGCCATGCGGTATATGCTGTCGGGGGTGGTGATGGCTTTCGACGTAAACGGAGCAGTGAGAGTAAGCTGCTCGCCCTCATCAGTCACCACATAGTCTATCGCCTTGCTGCTGTTGGAGTGCGCCTCGCAAAAGGTAGCCTGGGTGTCGGAGAAATATCCATCGCCCTTATCATAGGTGTCCTGCTCACACGCCGTGAAAGCAGCCGCGGCTATACATGTCAGCGCGGCTGAAGCCCTAAGCCTTTTGGCTGATGCCCTAAGCCCTGCTGCTGATGCCAGCCTTGAGAGCCTTTCCGCGCCCTTACCCTTTTGCAGCCAATTGGTTCTTTGCCGGATTTGCATACATCAATATCATTTTGTTCATGAGGAAGTCCTCGTCCTTGTTGTCTATCTGTATCTTTGCAAGCTGCCCTTCAAGATACTTTTCAAAGCGAGCCCTGTCCTCTGCGGTGTACTTGTCTGCATTGCCGTCATTGCCGTTGAGCATGTCAAGGGCTATGTAGTTGTTGGCGTACAGACTATAGTTGGAATGTATCTCCCTGTCGATGTGCTGAGCCACCACCTCAAACAGCTCTCCCTTCGGCGTGTCGGCGATGCTGTCAAGCCAACTGTCGATGCACGGCGTGCAGTGATAGTGAATGCGCCCCTTATAGCCCATGATGCCTGTCTGCATCGACATCACGTCGTCTGCCTTGCTCTTGGTCCATCCCTCGATGTCGCGCTTGAGCTGAAACTCCTGCGCCTTGAGCCAGTCGCACGGGTCGTACTCGTAGGATATTGCGAGCGGCACGATGTGGAGCTGTCTGAGCCGCTCCACTGCAGAGCCCTCGCCTCCCATTGCCATCATCTTCAGGATTGACGACTGGGTGCGGTCGTTGCTGTCCTTGGCGCGCCCCTCGCGCTGGGCTATCCACACGTTGTCGTGCTTCTCGCCTATCACCACGTGCATGTATTCCGACATGCGCTTGCTGTTGGCGAGCATCTCGCGGATTCCTGCCGAGCGCAGCACAATGAACGACTTGTTGACCCTCACCAAATCCTTAATCCACGGAGCGGCAAGCAGGTTGTCGCCGATGGCTATCTCGCATGTGGTGGTGAATCCGCTGTCGATGAGCAGCATGTCGAGCAGCGCCGAGTCGAGCACAATGTCGCGGTGGTTGCTAACAAAGGTGTAGCGCCCGGCAGTGTCTATCGCGCCGACATTCATGTCGCAGCCCGTGCTCGCCTTCTTCAGCAGGTCTTTCAGAAAACCGTAACAAAAAGCTTTCTGGAAGTCAAGGTTGGTGCGGCACTGCCTCATCTTGGCGGCAATGGCGTCTACGGGTACTCCGGGATAAAGGTATCCCAACACCGCGCGGAACTGCGCATCGGCAATGAGCCTGCCGAACACTTCGGGCAGCTCATTCGGCTCAAAAGGCCTTATCTCATCAAACTTTGAAAGATCCATTTTTATAGTGTTTTAAAACTGATTCTCCACAATCTCGCTCAGCACTGTCTTCATGTCAAGACCTGCCGCGCGCACCTGCTGCGGGATGAAGCTTGTGGCGGTCATTCCCGGCGTGGTGTTTATCTCCAGCATGTTTATCTTGTCGCAAGGCTCGCCGTCGCTGCCTATGCCACGGCTGATAATATAGTCCACACGGATGATACCGTTGCAGTGCAGGATGTCGTAAATATGGCTGGTGAGCTTAGCCACCCGCTCGGCAGTCTCAGGATTGAGACGTGCCGGAGTGATTTCCTGCACCTGACCGTTGTACTTTGCGTCGTAGTCGAAGAACTCATTGGTGGTCACCACCTCGGTGGCTGGCAGCACAACGCTCTTCTCACGTGTCTTATAACATCCCTGTGAAATCTCCACACCATCGAGGAAACTTTCCACCATCACCATGGGGCTTTCGAGCATCGCCTTGCGTATGGCGGGAGCCAGCTGGTCCTTGCACTTCACCTTGCTCACTCCGAAGCTGCTGCCGTCGGCGGCGGGCTTCACAAAGCACGGCATGCCTATGCGCTCCTCTATCTCGTCGTCGCTCACAAGCTCCTCGTAGCCATGACGTATCAGCATGCTGTCGGCAACACTCACGCCAAAACCACGCAGATACTGATTGAGCACAAACTTGTCGAAGGTCATTGCCTCGACAAGCACACCACTGGTGGAGTAAGGCAGACCGATGAGGTCGAAATATCCCTGCAGCATACCGTTCTCGCCCGGCGTGCCGTGAATGGTGATATAGGCATAGTCGAATGTCACCTTCTTGCCATCGTACTCAAACGAGAAGTCATTGCGGTCAATCTTGGCTATATCGCCGTTGTCGATGCAGGCATGCCAGTCGTGCCCTTTCATATCTACAATATAGATATTATAGCGTTCTTTGTCAAAAAACGAATACAATCCCTGTGCCGAACGGAGCGACACGTCATGTTCCGAAGAGTCACCGCCACAGACGATGGCAATGGTTTTCTTTACTTCTTCCATCACTAAATTACTTAAATGTCTTTATAATTTTGTTTTTATCCGCATCTTTTGCCGCCATGTGGCAGTGCGGCATTTTATATGGTACAAAATTACAAATATTATTTGAATAATGAATATATCTACACTTACTTTTAATAATTATTAGTTGTTAATGGAGAAGATAAACTTCCATATTTTCTCATTTAATGCCACTTTGCAACAAGATTGCATTTATTACGTTGTAATTTTGCAGGCGATTTGAAGAAAACATATATTTAAAGCTAAAACATGAGGAAAAAGATATTTTTTGCAGGTCTTTGCGGACTGCTGGCGCTGACTTCGTGCCACAGCCACAAGGAGCATGACCACGGCGACGGGGAGCATGCTGAGGAAATTGACAGGAATCACTGGGATGCGGAGGCTAATGGCGGGGGTGACAGCCATGACGGCGAAGATCACGGCAATTCCGCCGGGGGCGGCAGCCATGCAGGCGAGATAGTGATAAGCGAAAAGCAGGCACAGGCGGCGGGCATCGTGGCTGAGAGAATCGTGCCCGCCGACTTTCATGCCGTGGTGACCACAAGCGGCAGCCTGCAAGCGGCAGCAGGCGACGAGACCACCGTGGTGGCGACCACCGCGGGCGTGGTGAGGATTCTGCGCCCCGTGACCGCCGGCACAAGGGTGGCAAAGGGGCAGCCGCTGTTCAGGATTTCGGCTGAGCACATACAGGACGGCGACCCTGCCGACAAGGCTCGCATTGCCTACGACAGGGCAAAGAGCGACTATGAGCGGGCGGCGAAGCTCGTTGCCGACAGGATTGTGTCGGAGAAGGAGTTCAATGCCATCAAGGAGAACTATGACAACGCGCGCATCGCCTACATGGCGGTCAGGGGCGGCAGCGGCAAGGGCGGAACCACCGTAAGCGCCGCAAAGGAGGGATTTGTGGTGAGCAGCGCGGTGAGCGACGGCGACTATGTGGCGGCAGGACAGCCGCTGATGACCATTGCCCGCGGCAGCCGCCTGCAGCTCGTTGCCGATGTGCCGGCACGCCACCACGCAACGCTGGGCAGCATCACGTCGGCAAAGTTTCAGTCGGCTTACGGCGGCGAGGTCTACGACATTGCCGCACTCAACGGAAGGCTGATGGCATACAGCCGCAGCTCGGATGCGGGTTCGTCGTTCATTCCAGTGACCTTCGAGTGCGACAGACGCGGCGGCATAATGCCAGGCATGGCTGTCAGGGTGTATCTGCTGGCGGGAGCGCGCCACGGGGTGATTAGCCTGCCCGTGAGTGCCATCACCGAGGAGCAGGGCGCGAAGTTTGTGTACATAAAGAACGATGCCACATGCTACGAAAAGCGTGAGGTGACCACAGGCGACAGCGACGGAGAGAGAATCGAGATAAAGAGCGGGCTGAAAGGCGGCGAGACGGTGGTGACAAAGGGAGCCATACAGGTGAGGCTGGCTTCGGCAAGCAACGCAATACCGGCGCATAGTCATTCGCATTAATATAAATAAGGTATGCTGAACAGAATAATACATTTTTCGCTCAACAACCGCCTGCTGGTGCTCATTGCATCGGTGATGCTCGTCATTGGCGGCACATACACGGCGTTTCACACCGAAGTGGACGTGTTTCCCGACCTCAACGCCCCCACTGTGGTGGTGATGACCGAGGCTAACGGCATGGCTGCCGAGGAGGTGGAGCAGCTCGTGACATTCCCCATAGAGACCGCCGTCAACGGAGCCACGGGCGTGCGCCGCGTGCGCTCATCGTCCACCGCGGGATTCTCGGTGGTGTGGGTTGAGTTCAACTGGGACACAGATATTTATCTTGCCCGCCAGATTGTGTCGGAAAAGCTCGCCACCGTGGGCGACGACCTGCCCGCCAGCGTGAGCAAGCCCGTGCTCGGTCCGCAGTCGTCGATTCTCGGCGAGGTGATGATCGTGGGGCTCACCGCCGACAAGACCACGATGATGGACCTCCGCACGCTTGCCGACTGGGTGGTGCGCCCAAGGCTGCTGTCAACGGGCGGCGTGGCGCAGGTGGCGGTGCTCGGAGGCGACATCAGGGAGTATCAGATACAGCTTCACCCCGACCGCATGAAGCACTACGGGGTGGCGCTCGCCGACGTCATGGCGGCAACACGCGAAATGAACCAGAACGCCAGCGGCGGCGTGATTTACGAATACGGCAACGAGTATATTGTGCGCGGAATGGTGGCTGCCGACAAGACCGACGACATTGCAAGGACCGCGGTGAGGAGTGCCGCCGGAACAGTGGCGCTCGACGACATTGCCGACGTGAGGATTGGCGCGCAGGAGCCCCGTCTGGGACTGGCTTCGGAGAAGGGCAAGCCGGCGGTGCTGCTCACCGTGACCAAGCAGCCCGGCACGGGAACCATCGAACTGACCAGCCGGCTGGACACAGCCCTTGACGACCTGAGGAAAAACATGCCTGCCGACGTCAAGGTTTCGACCGACATCTTCAGGCAGTCGGATTTCATCGACAGCTCCATCGACAATGTTCAGAACTCGCTCATCGAGGGAGCGGTGTTCGTGGTCATCGTGCTGTTTCTCTTTCTCGCCAACGTGCGCACCACGCTCATCTCGCTCGTCACCCTGCCGCTGTCGCTGCTGGTGTCGCTGCTTGCGCTCCACTACATGGGGCTGAGCGTAAACACCATGAGCCTTGGAGGACTCGCCATCGCCATCGGCTCGCTGGTGGACGATGCCATCGTGGACGTGGAGAACGTGTGGAAACGGCTGAGGGAAAACGGCACGAGGGCCGAGCATGAGTGCAAGTCGGTGATGACGGTGGTGTTCGAAGCGTCGCGCGAGGTGCGCATGCCCATCCTCAACTCCACCATGATAATCATCGTGAGCTTTGTGCCGCTGTTTTTCCTCAGCGGCATGGAGGGCAAGATGCTCATACCGCTCGGAGTGGCGTTCATCGTGGCGCTGCTGGCATCCACGGTGGTGGCGCTCACTCTCACTCCCGTGCTGTGCAGCTATCTGCTCAAGGGCAGGCGGAATTCTGGGGAGCTGCCCAAGGAGGCGTTTCTCGCCACATGGATAAAGCGCTACTATCACTCGGCGCTGCTGTGGGTTCTCTCTCACAAGGTTGCCGTGGCGGCATCCACAGGCACGCTGTTCGCGGTTGCCCTGGCGCTGTTCTTCACTCTGGGCAGCAGTTTCCTGCCGGGCTTCAACGAGGGCTCGTTCACCATCAACATCAGCTCGCTGCCGGGCATCTCGCTTGAGGAATCCGACAACATCGGGCGGCGCGCCGAAAGGCTGCTCATGGAGGTGCCCGAGATTAAGACCGTGGCAAGAAAGACGGGACGCGCCGAGCTCGACGAGCACGCGCTGGGCGTGAACGTATCGGAGATTGAGGCGCCGTTTGAACTTAGGGACCGCACGCACGATGAGCTGCTCAGCGACATACGCGCAAGGCTATCGACCATCGTGGGGGCAAACATTGAGATTGGTCAGCCCATAAGCCACCGCATCGATGCCATGCTCAGCGGCACGCAGGCAAACATCGCCATAAAGCTGTTTGGCGACGACCTCAACAGGATGTTCGCCATCGGCAACGAGATAAAGGAGAGGATTGAGTCGGTGGAAGGCATTGCCGACCTCAACGTGGAGCAGCAGATAGAGCGGCCGGAGCTGAAGATTGTGCCAAAGCGCGACATGCTGCTCAAAAACGGCATTTCGATGCCCGAGTTTGCCGAGTATGTAAAGGTGGCAATGGCCGGCGAGACGGTTTCGCAGGTATACGAGGGCGGCAAGAGCTTCAATCTTATTGTGCGTGTGGCAGAGCCCTACCGCAACGCCATGGAACGCATCGGCGACATGATGATCGACTGTCCCGACGGCAGGAAGATTGCCTTTGCCGACGTGGCTGACATTGTTTCCTCGGCTGGTCCCAACACCATCAACCGCGAGAACGTCAGGCGCAAGATTGTTATCTCTGCCAACACCAGCGGCAGGGACCTCAGCAGCGTGGTGGGCGACATCCAGAGCAGGATTGACAGCGGCATAAAGCTGCCCGAGGGCTACCACATAGAGTATGGCGGACAGTTTGAGAACGCTCAGGCGGCAAGCCGCACGCTTCTGCTCACGTCGGTGCTGAGCATCATTGTGATATTCCTGCTGCTCTACATGGAGTTCCGCAATGCCCGCGAGAGCGCAGTGGTGCTCATCAACCTGCCGCTGGCTCTCATCGGCGGCGTGTTTACCCTGCTCGTCACAACAGGCGAGGTCAGCATCCCGGCTATCATCGGCTTTATCTCGCTGTTCGGCATCGCAACGCGCAACGGCATGCTCCTCATCAACCGCTACAACACTCTGCGGCAGGATGAGCAGCTCACGGTGAGGGAAAGCATCATAAAGGGGTCGCTCGACCGTCTCAACCCGATACTCATGACGGCGCTCACATCGGCGCTCGCCCTCTGTCCGCTGGCTCTGCGAGGCGACCTGCCAGGCAACGAGATTCAAAGTCCAATGGCAAAGGTGATTCTGGGCGGACTGCTCACATCCACCTTCCTCAACGCCTTTATCATACCTATAGTGTATGAGTGGATTCACCGGAATGATGACAAAAAGAATAAGGAAATTAGTTAAAGGCTTGTCGGACGTGTCAGACCAGTCAGACACGTCCGACAAGTCCGACAGGTCCGACAAAATAAAAAAAATATGAAGAAAGCAATATTATCAATTACCGCCGCAATACTGCCCCTGACGGCAGCGGCACAAGACATCACAGGCATTCTGCAAAGCATAGAGCGCAACAACAAGGAACTCCAGGCAGCCAGGAAATCCGGCGAGGCACAGATGCTGGAACTGAAAGAGCAGAACACGCTCGACGACACAAGCATAGAGTACAGTCCGTTCTTCAAGAGCGGAGCGGGCGGTGTGGCAAGCTCGGAGCTGGTTGTGAAACAGGGTTTCGACTTCCCCACTCTCTACGCCAGCCGCAGCAAGGCTGAAAAGCGCCAGCAGGCGGTCACCGACCTGAAGTGGCTCGCCGTCCGCCGCGATGTGCTTGCCGCCGCCAAGGCTCTCTGTCTTGACATGATTCTGATAAATCAGGAGCGCGCACTGCTCGACAAAAGGCGCGACAATGCCGCGCGGCTGCTCGCCATGGCGGAGAAACGCCTCAGCCACGGCGACGGAACAATACTCGATGTGAACAAGGTGAAGATGGAGCGCATGAACATCGAGACCGAGGTGCTCGCCAACACAGCAGCGCGCAACACTGCCCTGGAGGCTCTCCGAGCCATAAACGGCAACGTCCCCATTGCTGTCGACATGACCGAATATCCCTCAGCCGCCATCAATCATCCCTCGTCAGCCATCGACTATCAGGCTTTGCTCAGCAATGCCGTAGCCGCCGAACTTACTCTCCGCACTGCCGAGGCTGAGGTTGCCGCATCGCAGCAGGACGTTAAGGTGAACCGCATGGGGCTTCTGCCCAAGCTGGAAATTGGCTACCGCCGCAACACCGACGGCTCCGAAGCCAGCAACGGTTTCATGGTGGGCGCTTCGCTGCCGCTGTTCTCGGGCAAAAGCAAAATAAAAACCGCCAAGGCGCGGCTGGAAGAGACCTCACTCAACCTCGACAACACGAGAATACAAACCGAAAGCCGCATACGCTCACTAATCAGCGAACTTCAGCAGGCGCGCACTGCCGCTGATGTCTACGACACCGCCCTACTCCACACCACCCTCGACCTACTCTACAAAGCCGTGGAGGGTGGAGAAATCACAATCATGGAATATTACGTTGAGGCGGACGCCATATACAAAAACCTGCAGGCTCACCTCCAGCTTGAAAACCAATGCCAGAAGATTCTGGCGGAAATCACAAAGAATGAACTGTGAGAAAAACGGCATGCAGGCTTTACGCTCTTTTATACGTAAAATTTTCATTTCATCTTCCACCTTCCACCATTTTTGATTTAAATCTCAAGTAATCAAAATCTTAAAAGAGTGGAAGATGCCCTAAAAATGGCGTTATCCTCCACTCATCTTCCACCTTTTGACCCATTTCAAGACTTTAAAAGGGATGAAAACCGCTTGTTTGTGGACACCAAACCGCTTGTTTGCGGACACTATACCGCATTTTGTGGGCAAAAAGGCAGGATTCTTTGTGTATATGTTCATTGTAATTATGTAGATAAAAAAATCCGCAACCCATTGATTTTACTACCAACGGGTTGCGGAAATATTTATGCATATTATTTAAAGCTAAAGCATATTCAATTTATTTTTGTTCCATGTAGATTATAGCTTTTACCATTCTTGCGGATAATCAACTTTCCATTTTGAAATATTTTTCTTGGACTGTTGGCTTTATTTTGCAGTACGCTACTAATGTCAGTCTTTACATTTGTAAACAAGCTCCAAGGATTAGTCGCTTGATAAACTGTGGAGAATGCTTCAGGAACAGTCAGAGTGGCATTGCTATATATTACCTTATCAAATATGTTATCCGAAGCTACGGCTGGTTTGGCAGACCCGCATGTAACATTCGTCAGACTTGTGCAACCTGCAAATGCCTCATTCCCAATACAAGTCACAATTTCGCCAAGAGTTAATGCCGTCAAACCACTACAGTTCTTGAAGGCACGCTCTCCTACAGTAATACCTGCATTCCCCACAGCTCTTGTCCTTGCTGCAGACGGATTGTTTGTCACATTGCTTTCATTGGTTGTTTTTGTACTGCCAATAGTCACAGTGGTTATGTTCGGGCATCCGCTGAAAGCATCTGATGCAACTGTTGTTACAGTATATGTCTTATCATTATAAACAATTTGATTCGGGATTACAATGTCACCCGCATATTCACCAGTTTCATTACGAGTCACTTCAACCGTATTTTCCATGTCAGAAATGATATTGAAACTCACTTCATAATTAACACCAACAATTTTTGCAAAATTTCCCCAAGCTTCGTCTGACTTATAAGCATCAACACAACCGACAGGAACGTATATGGTGCATGATTTCCATATTTCAGGAGTATAATCACACATGATAGGAGGAATATTGGATTTACAAAATATTGAAATAAGACCTGTAGTATAGTATCCGAAAGCTCCATTTATTTCTGTCAAACTTTTTGGGAAAACAATTGATTTAAGCGAACTACAGTCGGCAAAAGTATCATCTTCAATTGCTGTTATGCCATCCGGAATTTTGATGTAGCTTAAACTACTACAGTCTCGAAACGCGCCACGATCAATACTTGTCACACTCGAAGGAATATCTATTGATGTTAGGCTACTACAACCATCAAAAGCTTCTGACCAAATGCTTGTAACGCTTGCTGGGATATCTATTGAAGCTAAACTACTGCATTTCTTAAAAGACTGCTCACCAATATAAGTCACACCTTCAGGAATTGTAATAGATAAAAGACTGGAGCTGTCCTCAAACATATGACTTTTTATTTCCTTGATCTTATTTGGAAGAGTAATAGAGGTAAGGTCTGAACAGTAAGCAAATGCATATACACCAATTCCTTTCACGCTATTTGGAATTGTAATTGAAGTAAGGCCAGAACCCGCAAAGACCCAATCGTCAATTTCAATTACACTTTGGGGAATTGTAATTGAAGTAAGATCAGTACAGCCCGAAAACGCTCCAAAATTAAGAGATTTCACACCATCTGGTATAAATGAATTTCCGCATCCTTGTATTAACATGTTATATTCTGTTAGGATAATTGCATTACAGTTTTCACGACTATCATAAACAGGATTTTTACTATCTACTATTATTGATTTGATTTTCGGGCAATCACCAAAAGCACTATATCCAATACCTTTTACACTTGCAGGAATAAAAATTGAAGTTAAATTTGAGCAACCATGAAAAACTTCATAGCTAATATATTGCACACCATCATGAATAACGATCGAGGTCAGACCTGTACAGCAAGAAAAAGCTTGATACCCAATATTTTTTACATTTCCAGGAATTTCAATTGAAATTAAATTCTCACAAAATCCAAAGGCCAAGTCTCCAATAGACGTAACACTTTCTGGGATTGTGAATGCGCGAAGGCTATCACAACCACAAAATGCTCCGTCATCAATAATACTTACGCTGTTTGGAATTGTTACAGAAATAAGATTTGTATACATAAAAGCATCTTCTCCTATAGTTGTAACACTATTGGGAATTGTTACAGAGGTTAGATTACAGCCATGGAATGCATTTTTTCCTATAGTTGTCACAGTATATTCTACTCCATCATAAGCAACAGTTGATGGAATAACAACCTCTGTTAAATTCACATAATTCTCATAATCACTGAGCACTTCCACAGCATTACCGCTCTCACCACTGCTGATAATATTATACTTTAAATCACCACTTTGGAACTGTTGTGCCCAAAGACTGTTTACGCTCAAAAAAAACGAAAACAGAAAAGTTAATCTTTTTTTCATTCTCATCATTTTTTAGTATGTTATACTTAGATTTTTTTAGGGAAACGGTAAAAGTAGTATTACTTTTTGCTTTTCCACTCATACAGGTATTCAATTCCGCTTATAGTTACCTTAACATATAAGTCATCTACTTTCTTATCGTCAGTGAAGAGGAATCCTGCAACCATTTCTCCTGGATGTACTGTAGTACGCTCAAGATAACCAAGATCATCGTGCTCACGCTCTGTGTATTTCATCCTGTTGCCAGAAATCAGTGTTGTCTGCTTGATAATATTTTCCTGAAATGACTTCAATGTATGGGATGTTCCCGCATCAAAGACAGACGCACCAAGATTCTCGCTTATATTGTTCTCACGCTCTATCTCTACCACTGCTTTTTTCTTCAGTGAGCGTTTTTTATTCTTCATTTGCTTTTTGTAGACCTTTTGGTCATATTCATCGGCATCCATTATCTTAAAATCTGTACGCTTGCCATTTTTCATTGAATAGACTTCAATCTGCATAGGGTCCACATCTACGTTTATCATACTCTTGTTGACAAGAAAGACGCTTATTTCCCGAAATTTTCCAATGTTGTCCTTAATATTTGAATTACTTACTCCTATTATAAGACCATTCTTGTTGTAGTAAGGCCATGCTGCTCCATTCTTGTATTCTGTCTTACATTCTGATACTTCCGGAGTCTCAAGTAAAGGAGTTGAGGTTGAGGCATCATATTTTGAGTAGTTGCCATCTTTGTCAACAACAATATAGTAATTGGCTGGTTGGGAGTCGACATATTCCTGCATACGACACACAATACCATCTTCAGTGAATGATGAATGAATGCCATTACGTTTGCCGTCTTTCATAACAATATGCTCTTTAATATTGCCATTCTCATAATAATCCGTCAACTCACCGTTGGACTTGCCGTCCGAGAAGAACATCCTACGTTGGAGGGAACCATTATTGTAATAATAGTCCACCTGGCCGTCAAAAACACTTGTGGCATCTGTCTTTTCTCCTAACTTAATAAAGTTTCCTTCACTTTGAATATTGCCATTTAGGAAATATGTTCTGAAATATTTGGGAGCAAGACTGTCTGCAGGATACAGAGCAAGTCTATAATACGTGGCAAAAGTCTTATTGCCAATCACTCTCCATGACTTATCGTAGTATATGGTGTCCGTCCTGTCTTTATTTATTTCTATCAAAATGGTATCATCCGGTATTGTATCATTTACCATGGAGGTATTTGTGGAGTCGACATTAACCACCATTTCAACGTTTTTTTCGACCTTTTTGTTTTTCTTGTTGTTGACCTTAGCGTATGTCATAGACGCTAAAAAAACAATAACAAGAACAGAAGCGACATTTTTCATTTTTTTCATTTTTATGCGATGTTAAAAGATTCTTCCTGAAAGACGCAGTTTAATAACAGGATAAACAGTGAGTTTGTCAACAACCTCAGAGAAATCGTCATCGGCATCATTACCTATCATTTCCAACACATCTTTTCCGTTTGCTGTCACTTTGGGATGTCCATGAAACTGAACGCCAAACTCAGTGCGGAATGCAAGCCTATTTTTGGGTACAGCACGCCCTCCGAAGCCTATGCCGAGATATGGACGGAACTTGCTGACACGAATCTCGCCGTTAACATCACCGTTTTTATCTACAGGCAGCTGATAGTTATCTATCATGACAATAGCACCGGATTGTCCCATTTGCTGGATTTTGTCGCTGTGGGCGGTTATCTTGATAATTTGATCACCGCCAAAGGAGAATCCACCTGTAAGGAATATTCCACTGCCCAATGGATAGAAATCCAGCAACAGCTCTCCTGTGGTGCGCTTGAGTGAGCCTTTCGCACTGATATTATCTTCTATGGCTGGGGCTCCATCCATGTTGTACTCAACATCCAAATCTGTATTGAAATTGAATGACGGCATGATAGAGATACCGCCTCTTAAACCGAAAAATTTTGTAAGATCTGTTGACACATCAACACCTATACCTGTCGTAGATGCGCTTACTCCTACGCCAAGATGTTTAAACACCCCATATTCAAAACCATTGTTTTGGCAATATGCCTTTGAGCAAAACATGCAAGTTATTGCAATGACTGCGAAAAAAAACCTTTTTATCATACTTTCCTTTGATTAAGTAAATTGATTTACTGTTATTAAATAATATTTACGGGCTACTTTGTCTTTTTCATACGAAAAGTTTGTACATTTTTCATTGTAGCTGTTATTACTTAAATGTTTTCACTTACTCCCTTTAAAAGCGTTTCTGCATTCCTCTTGATTGTTATTCTTGTAATCTGCGCACAAAGTTAAGCATTTTTATCATTTTATTCACAAAAGTTATGTAAGCAGATTGCTTACATGTAAACAATCCGGGGACACAATCATTACTTTTCCATGCCATTCACAATATTTTCATCCATTTCGGCACTATATAATTTGAAAAAATCGTAATCCAAAATTTTGGAAATTCGCATCAGCTCATTTGTATCGATTGAACATTTGTCGAAAATTTTATATACATTAGTACGGCTACATGATAGTTGACGGGCAAACCACACAACAGGTTTGCCGCGCTCTTTCAGTTTTTCACGTATAATCACACCAATATCTATCATGATGCTATTCTGTATGCCTGCAACACCCAAAAGTCGGCAATAAATTCAATTAAAAAGAGAAGACGTGGGGTTATCTACTTCTGCTTACCCCACTGCCAGGCTCTCGCATTGCCTCTCCCAAGGATAAGCAACGCGATTAGCCCACGCCATACCATATATATTAATGTATGCAAAAACTTTCATTTTCGCACGCAAAATACAATACAGTCTACGTGGACGCTCCGTTGCATTAACTTCCTGGGATCAAACTTGCGAGATTTGACAGTGGAAGATAACGTTCGTAAACGTCCTTTACCATTATGTATGCCCGGTCCACCACACAGACGTGGCTAATCGTGCAACTGCAAAATTAATAAATTTTTCTAAATATACCAAAGTGCAGACACATAAAAAACTTTAAATTTGATTTTTATGTTAGTACTACTGCAATTTGAGCAGTAATCGTGAATAATTCCATTGCGCTTTTTACGTTACGTAAATTACGCAATAAAAAACTTAATAGCCAAACCTTTCTTTAAGGTTTTACGCTTCTACCAAAATTTTTTTCGCGAAAAGATTTCGGTAGAATGTTTTATATCTTATAGAAATTTATTTCGGCGATTTAGGATTCTAATTCGGCGATTGGCTGTGCTAAATCGGCGATTGGTAACTCTATTTCGCCGATTCACAGCCGCTGCTTTGAGCAATTACGGCACACTCCTTTTATGATGTAGTTCAGCTGATGGGCAACAAAGCCCTCGGGCAGTGACACGAGAGGTATGGCGTCGTCTTCCAGACAATAGGTCTTCTTGCATTTCTCGCAGTAGAAATGGCAGTGCCACTCGTCAGGGCGGCAATGACCGTGGTTGTGGCACATGCAGTATTTCAGTGAGCCGCTGCCGTCCTCAAACGAGTGTATGAGATGATGCTGACTGAAGAGAGTGATCGCACGGAAGATGCTCGACCTGTCGGCACTGAGCAGCTTCATCTCCAGGTCGGCAAGGCTGAACGACTCCTCCATCTCCATAATGGCTTTATACACCAGTATTCTCACTGATGTAGGCTTAACGCCAGCCTGCTCCAATATCTCAATACACTTGTCTGTTTCCATTTTTTATTATCCCATTATCCGCCGCGCAAAGTAGCGCACGGGATACCACACTGCCACGAAGCCGACGAGGATTACGGTGATGAAAATCACGATGATGTCCTCGGGATGAACGCTCACTGGATAGGCATCGACGATGAACGAGCCCGACGAAGAGCCGAGACCCACAATGCCGTACTGCTGCTGAAGCCAGCAGAGCAGAAGACCGAGACCAATGCCAAGAATGGCACCGAAGACGGAAATCATACGCCCCTCGTACATGAAGATGGAGGTCATCTGGCTGTCGCTCGCTCCGAGGTTGCGGAGCGTCACCACATCGTTCTTCTTGTCGATCATAAGCATCGACAGACTGCTGATGATGTTGAAGCATGCCACGATGAGAATGAACGTGAGGAAGATGTATGCCATGAACTTCTCGATTTTCATTATGCGAAAGGTGTCCTCCTGCTGCTCAAAGCGGTCGAGCACACGGAACTTGTCGCCGGCAATCTCGCGCATCCGCTCCTTTACCGCGTCGAAGTCGCTGCCGGGCTTCAGTCTCAGCTCCAGCGACGACAGCATGCCCTGCTGCTCAAACATGCGGCGGGCGAAGGCTATGTCGGTGATGATATAGTTCTTGTCGTATTTTGCCTGCTGCACGCTGAAAAGCACGCCTGGCGACAGAAGCTCGTCCTCAATGAAGCCGTCCTCGGGATTCATCATGTCGAGCTGTCCCTCACGCCGCGGAGCATACACCTTGAGAGGCTCCTTGAAGCTATAGCCCGTGCCGAGCGCATCGGCAAGGCGTATGCCGATTATGCCGTAATAGAGGTCGGCAACCTTTAGGCAATATTCGCCGTTGCCCACAAGAATCTCGCGGATATGGGTGAGCGAGTCGAAATTCTCGTCAACGCCCTTCACCTTTACCATTGCCTGACGCCCCTCATACACCACAAGCGCCTGGTCTTCGAGCGTCTCGGTGGCAACAGCCACCTGCGGCAGGCGGCGTATCTCGGTGAGAACGGGGTCGTCGGCAGCCACGGTCTTTCCCTTTACCGGCAACACCTTGATTTGCGGGTCGAAGTTGGTAAACAGTCCTGCAACGAGGTCGTGAAAACCGTTAAACACGCTGAGCGTCACCACCAGTGCCATGGTGGCAACAGCCACTCCCACCACACTGATGCCGCTGATTACGTTTATGGCGTTGGTACTCTTTTTGGAGAACAGATAGCGTCGGGCTATAAAAAACGGAAAGGACATCTTTTTGTTTTTATTACTTTACTGTTTAAGCAGTTCGTCAATACGGTCGATGTAATCAAGCGAGTCGTCGATGAAGAAACGCAGTTCGGGGATGATGCGCACCTGATGGCGCACACGGCTGCCCAGTTCAAAACGTATCGTCTTTGCATTTGCATTGACGTTCTTCAATATCTCCTCACCCTTTTCGCTCGGGAACACGCTGAGATATGCGGTGCATACTCCGAGGTCGGGCGACACCTTCACGCGGGTGACGCTGACCATCACCCCGTGCATTGCCCGCGTCTGCTGCTGGAATATGAGGCTCAGCTCCTTCTGGAACATGCGGGCTATCTTGTTTTGTCTTGTCTCTTGCATAATTTTTTATTCTTCATTTTAATCACAGCACGATGTTCTCCACATCCACATGCTCGTGGAGAAACTGCTGTGCCGACTCGCGGAACTTGTCGGGGTTCTCGGTGGTGAGATAATGCACCCGTCCGCCTTTGGTGCATTTTGCCTCCATGTCGGGATGGCGTTCAAAGTATTGCTTCAAGCTGCCTGCCACATAATCGCCCTGCGGCACTATCGTTATGTCTTGCGGAACGTATTTCCTTATTTTCGGCAGCAAGATAGGATAGTGGGTGCAGCCGAGGATAATGGTGTCAATCTCGCTGTCGAGCGCCATGAGCTGGTCAACGCGTTTCTTCACAAAGTAGTCGGCTCCCGGACTGTCTGCCTCATTGTATTCCACCAACGGCACCCAGAACGGGCATGCCACTCCCGTGACCTGTATGTCGGGAAAGAGTTTTTGTATCTCCAGCTTATAGCTCTCGCTTTTGATTGTCCCCTCGGTGGCGAATATTCCCACATGGCGCTTCCTGGTTATGCTGCCTATCACCTCTGCCGTAGGGCGGATGATGCCTAATACACGGCGTTGGGGGTCGAGCAGCGGCAGGTCGTTCTGCTGAATGGTGCGCAGCGCCTTTGCCGATGCGGTGTTGCAGCCAAGTATCACCAAGTGACAGCCCAGCGCAAACAGTCGCTCCACAGCCTGGCGCGTGAACTCATACACCACATCGAACGACCGTGCCCCGTAGGGCGCGCGGGCATTGTCGCCAAGATACATAAAGTCATATTGCGGCATAAGTTTACGTATGCCGTTAAGTATGGTCAGTCCGCCATACCCAGAGTCGAATACGCCAATTGGTCCCGGCTGTGTAGGAAGGTGCATAATACTACAGTTTCTGCAAAAGTCTGACCACCGTCTGTGTCACATCAGTTCCCTGTGCCGGATTGATAAACGGACAGGCATTGTTGTCGGTGTTGATGATAAAGGCATAGCCGTCCTGCTCGCCGATAACCTTCAGCGCACGCTGCAACTTCTCGTGCAGCGGGGCAAACGCATCCTTCTCAGCCTGTGCAAGCAGCCGGCGGCTCTCAGCCTTGAACTCGATGTTCTTGTTGAGCAGTTCCTGAAGCTCGCTCTGGCGTTTCTCCAGAATAGACTTCGGCATATCTGCCTGAGTGTCGAGAAAGTCCTCATACTTCGCGTTGAAGTCGGTCTCTACGCGCTTTGCCTCCTCGTCGTACTTGTCTTTCAGCTTGGCTATCTGCGACAATGTCACGGCATAGTCGGGCATTGACTTCAACGCCTGCTCATAGCTCAGAAAGCCGAACTTGACAGTAGCCGTAATCCCGCTTTGCGCCGAAGCGCAAAGCGAGACTACCGAAAATATTATCGCAAGTAAATGCTTGAATGCCATCCGACATTTTTCACGCCCGGCATAGCGAGCAAGCCCTCTTTGCTCTTGCTTAATCAAGATGTTCATTATTTCAAACCGAGTTTAGACTTTACCTGTGCAGTAACATCGGTGCTGAGCGTAGTGCTGATGTAAGGAATGCCTGCAGCGGTGTCCATCACATACACATAGCCGCCTGCCTGACCTACAGCCTTGATGGCATCGATCACCTTGGTGGTGATTGCCTGCATCTTCTCCTGCTGAGTCTTTGCAAGAGCCTGCTGGTTGTCCTGATAGCTCTGCTGTATCTTCTGATACATCTCCTGCAACTCCTGCTGCTTGCGCTGCTTTACGTTGTCGGGCAGAGTCTTCTCGTTCTTCTCATACTCCTCGCTCTTCTTCTGCAACTCGTCCTGCATGCTCTTCAGGTCAGCATCATACTGCTTTGCAAGATTCTCAATCTCAGTACGTGCCTGAGTGTACTCCGGCATTGCCTGAATTACTTCCTGCGAATTTACGTGTCCGAACTTCTGTGCCATCATACAAAGTGGTGTGAACATCAGAAGCATCAAAATTACCTTTTTCATTGTCGTTTAGTTTTTTTATTGTTATTAATATTAATTGTTCTTTAATAAGAGGGGTAGGAGATGTAAGAGTAGTAAGAATTGTATGAGGGGTAGGATACATTTTGATTCTTCACTCTTCATTTAATTTGCCGAGTATCCCAACTTCTGCAGCACCTCATTGCTTATGTCCACCTTCGGGCTGCCGAAGATTATGCCCGAGTTGCTGGCACGGTCGAGCACAAGCTGATAGCCGCGCAGGTCGGAAATGTCACGCACTGCATTGTATATCTCGTCCTGAATGGGAGTCATCAGCGCCGTGCGTTTCTTGAACAGCTCACCGTCGGGACCGAAGTATTTGCGCTTCAGTTCGGCTGCCTGTTTCTCTTTCTCCATTATCGCATCCTGACGTGCCTGCTTCTGCTCCTTTGAGAGAAACACCACCTCGTTCTGATAGTTCTTATACATGGTCTGCGCCTCGGTGGTGAGAGCCTCCACCTCAGCCTGCCATTTCTTCGACACCTGGCTGAGCTGCTCATTGGCACGCTCATACGCAGGTATGTTCTTCAAAATATAATCCATGTCGATGAGGGCAAACTTCTGAGCCTGCGCCGTGACGGTAAACACCGCCATCATCATAATCATAAAAATCTTTTTCATAATTGACTTTTTTATTGGGTTTTATGGGGCTTATTGGGCTTATGGGTCTATTGGACCTATTTGCTATATTTGCCCTATTGGGCTAATCGCTATCTTATTAAACACTCAACACTGCACACTCAACACTCCTAAAACTCCTGTCCGAGGATGAAGTGGAAGTTGCTGCCACCACGGGCGTTATTGGAGCCGGCACGGTCGAAACCGTAAGCCCAGTCGATACCCATCAGACCGACCATCGGCAGGAAGATACGCACACCCAAGCCTGCTGAGCGCTTCATGTCGAATGGATTGAAGTCCTTGGTGTTGTACCAGGCATTACCAGCTTCACAGAATCCGAGTCCGTAGATGGTGGTGTTGCCGAGCATGAACGGATAGCGGAGTTCCAGCGAGAAACGGTCGTAGGCATATCCCGGCTGATAATAGCTTGGAGTGAGCGCGCCGTTCTCGTAACCGCGCAGTCCGATTGTCTCCTGAGCGTAGCTTGACGAATATCCTGTCATGCCGTCGCCGCCCACATAGAATGTCTCAAACGGCGACTTGTTATACTTGTTGTACGAACCGAGGATACCCAGTTCCACACGGGTCATCAGCACAAAACACTTCTGCGAGTTGGTGAGAGCCGTGTACGACTTGAACTTCATCTTCCACTTGTGGTACTCTATCCAGCGGTATTTCTCCTGCTGCTCATTCTCAAAGTTTGCCGACTGCGAGTTGGTGGCAAGATTCTTGTAGTCCTTATTGTTCATGAGCGACCACGGCGGAGTGAGTGTCACCGAAGCCACAAACTCCGAACCCGTGCGTGGGAACAGCTGGTTGTCGGTACTTGTACGTGCCAGTGTGAGGCTCAGGTTGATGTTGTTGCAGTTACCGTTGGAGATAAGGAAGTAACGCCAGTCGCGCAGCATGTATCTGGTGTAAGACAGAGCTGCTGACAACTGGAAGTAGTCGTCAGGCCAGCGCAGACGCTTGCCGAATCCTATGGATGCTCCTATCATCTGTACAAACTTGTCGTCGTCAAGGAAATTATCATAGTTAGGATAATATCCGTTCACGCTGCCCATGCCTCCCCAATAGTTATAGATGCTGTTCATATAACTGCTGTTGTAGTAATTGCTGTTCACATCAGTCTGCTTTGAGTAGAACAGGCTCACGTTGAACGCATTCGGGCGTTTGCCTCCAAACCATGGAGCGGCATAGCTGATGTTATAGCTCTGGTAGTAGGTACCGTTGGTCTGCGCGCTTAGCGCCAGCTGCTCGCCGTCGCCGATAGGCATGATGCCACGGTGCATATCGTTTTTGCCAAAGAGGTTGCGCATGGAGAAGTTGTTCAGCTTCAAAGCTATTTTTCCTATCACACCAGTCTGTCCCCAGCCAAGCGAGAACTCCACCTGGTCGTTGGATTTCTGCTCCAGCTCATAGTTGATGTCCACGGTGCCGTCCACATAGTTTGGTTTTACGTCTGGCTTAATTGTCTCGGGGTCGAAGAATCCCATTGAGGCAATGTCACGCACCGAGCGCATCAAAGCATCTCTTGAGAAGAGGTCGCCCGGCTTTGTGCGCAGCTCACGGCGCACGATGTCCTCATACAGACGGTCGTTGCCGTAGATTCGCACATGGCTCAGATGAGCCTGCTGTCCCTCTTCTATTCGCATTTCCAAGTCGATGGAGTCTCCCACGACATTCACTTCCACGGGGTCGAGGTTATAGAACAGATAACCGTTGTTCCAATAATAGTTGCCCACAGCGTCATCGTCTTCTTTCAGGCGCTTGGTAAGCTGTTTCTGGTTGTACACGTCGCCCTTTTTCATTCCGAGCAGGGCATTGAGATAATCGGTGGTGACCACAGTGTTGCCCACCCAAGTGACGTTGCGCAGATAATAGCGCTCACCCTCGTCCACCTTCAGATAGATGTTAACATGGTTCTGGTCGAAGTTCCACACACTGTCTTCCAATATCACAGCATCGCGGTAGCCCAGTTCGTTGTACTTCTCTATCAGGTTTTTCTTGTCGGTCTCGTAACGTTCGTTGGTGAACTTCTTTGCCTTGAGAAACGAGCCAAGTTTTCCCGCTTCATGCGTCTTTGCAAAGGCACCCTTCTTGAAGAGTCCGCCCTTGATTTTCGCGTCACTGAGATACTTGTTGCCCTCGATGATGATATTGCGCACCTTCATCTTGTCGTGCTTGTCGATATCCACATCAAGTATCACCTGATTCTTGCCCGACGGGTCGTCGCGCTGCGTGATGTTTATCTCAGCATTCTTGTAACCCTTCTCATCGAAGTATTTTTTTGCCAGAATCTTGGCGCGGTCAATCATGTTGGGAGTAATCTGACTGCCTTTTATCAGTCCTAATTTTGCCTCCATGTCCTCACGCTCGCTCTTCTTCAGTCCGGTGAAGTTAAGGGTGCTCACCCTGGGGCGCAGGGCGAGGTTGAAGCACAGGTATATCTTGTCGCCCACGATGGAGTCGGCGGTGATTGTGACCTTTGAGAACAGTCCGTGGCGCCAATAACGTTTCACCGCATTGGTCACCTCCGTTCCCGGCACAGTAATCTGCTGTCCCACAGATATGCCCGACAATCCTGTGAGCACATAATCCTCATATCCTTCCACACCCTTCACGGCAAGACCGCCGACAGTGAGCGTGCGTGGTGTTCCGGCATACGAAATGTCGGGATTGACAATCTTTTCCTGGGCGCTGACGCTGACAGCCAGTCCGCATGCCATCACAATAGCCGCTAATACCTTATTTATTTTTATCATCGTTATTTTGTTGTCTTGTTGTTTTGATTTTCCACTTGAGCCTCGGTTTTTCCAAAGCGCCGCTGGCGGCTCTGATAGTCGGCAATGGCTTTGTGCAGTGCCTCTTCATTGAAGTCGGGCCAATAGGTGTCGCAGAAATACAGCTCCGAGTAAGCAATCTGCCACAGCAGGTAGTTGCTTATGCGCAGCTCGCCGCCGGTGCGTATCAGCAGGTCGGGGTCGGGCATGAAACTGGTCTGCAGCCTTTGTGAGATAAACTCCTCATCCACTTCCTCTGGCTTAATCTTTCCACAGGCGGCGTCGGCGGCAATGCGCTTCACTGCATCGGTAATCTCCCACTTCGACGAGTAGCTCAGCGCCACCACCATAGTCATGGCATCGTTGGCAGCAGTGTGCTCCTCGGTGGCAAGCAGTTTCTGTTGCACCTCCACTGGCAGTCGCGAACGGTCGCCAATCACTCTGAACCTCACGTTGTTCTTCATGAATATCTCGTCCTCGAGTGATGTGAGCACCAGACCCATCAGCGCCACCACCTCGTCGGCAGGGCGGTTCCAGTTTTCGGTGGAGAAAGTGTAGAGTGTGAGAAACTTCACTCCGAGCCTTGTACACTCCGACGTGATGCATCTCACGGCATCCACTCCCGCCTTGTGCCCAAAGCTGCGGTGCTGCCCTCTCTCCATTGCCCAGCGGCCGTTGCCATCCATGATTATGGCTATATGTTGTGGAATACGCTCCATGTCCAATGTCTCTGCCATATACCTTAATATATATTATATGATTTATTATTTTTTTTTTTCTTAAGCCGTTCACCAGTCGTCCTTGTTACAGGTCTTGCACTTCGGCGCGATGTCATAAGTCAGACTTACCTTCAATGCGTGGTAGCAGTCGGTGTTCTTAAACGCTCCGCTGCTCTTTATTCCATAAGGGTCCTTCATGCCGTCAAGCTCGTCGCTGGTGGAGAAGTGCATCGCCCATTCCACCCCGAGGTTCAGCCTGTTGGCAATCTTGTATTTCACTCCCACGCCCAGCGGCAGGTTCATGCCCGCGGCGCTCTTGCCGCCGCTTGCCACGGTCACTCCCAGACCAAGGGTTATATACGGAGTAAATGGCTTTGCGCCACGGTATTCCCTTCCTGTGCCGTATGGCAGGAAATTATACTCGTAACTCAAGCCTATATCCGTCAGTGTGCGGTCGAAGCCGCCCGTGGCGAGCGTTCCGCTCTCGGGGTACCATGTGCCGGTGCCGTCCATGTCGCCTTTTATCTTGCCAGACATCACGGCAAGGCGCAGAGCCATGCGCGGGTTCAGCCTGTATCGTGCCAAGACCTCGCCCATGGGCTGCAGGTCTGCGGTAAGGCTGCTGTTGTAGTCGCCCACATATCCGAGCAAACCTCCGCCGGCTCCTATTTCCATACGGTATTCCGGTTCGTCCTGCGCCACCACGCTCACGCTGCACACCAAGGCGGGCAGCAACACGGCTATTATGCGCAGAATTGTTTTTTTCATCCGGATTATTTTTGCTTTGTTTTCAGTTTTCCCGGCTTACGGCTTTTTCATGTTTCCGTCTCACTGCTTCGTTCCAATTCCCTGCTTACAGCTTCAGCGTCCATGTGCCCTTGTCGCACACAGCCACAAGCTGTCCATCACTGGTGGCATACAGTTTTAGCCACTGCGCGCCACTCATGCCTGCCGGCAAGTCATAGTCGGGATTCTTTTTCCATGTCAATCCGCCGTCGCGGCTCACATATATATATTTATATTCGCCCTTTTTACCCGTGGCGTAATACTCTCCGCTGTTTGCGGCAGCTATAGTCACCTTTTCCATCGCCGTCAGGCTGTATGTGACGTCCTCAATGCATATCCACCGGTCGGCACTGCTGCCAATGCTGGTCTTGGTCCATGTTTCCAGTATTCCGTTGTCTTTTCCCGGGTCGGCAATCATCACAGTGTGGTAGACACCGTTCACACCGGTCCTCGCCGCCGATATTGCAGCCAGCGGAGCCGACGGATGCAACGTGCGGTCTTCCACAGCATCCTCAATCCATGTTGCACCGTGGTCGCGGCTCACTATAAGCTTGTTGTCATTGCTCACAGCATACAGCTCTCTCGGATTCACTGCCAGCAGCTTCTGCACGTTTGCCGCGCTGTTGGTCTCCACACTGCCGCCGGCATTGGTGTAAACCACATTTCCGCCGTCCATCGCAGCCATCTCGCCGCCATATCCCACAGCTCCGTCGGTGGTCATCCATTTTGGCAGCACTGCAGCGTCGTTTCTCTCCCACACCTTGCTGTCGTCGTTGCTTTTCTTCACATTCACCGTGATGGTGTACTCGCGATACACCTCATGATCGGTGTAGGCGTACACCCTCGCCGTTCTGGGATAAGAAAAGTCAGTGGAGTCGGTTGTGGCGACATACGCCCACACGTAATCGTCCTCACTGCCGCCGCTGGCGGTGGTGCCGTCCTCGTTTTTCTTCAGGGTCTTCATCACAAATGTTCCGTTACTCTTCGTGCTGTACGAGCAGAGCAGCTTCTTGGCGTCGGTGCCGTATGGCAGCGAGTCAACGTTGTATATCTTTCCCTGATATTGGTCAATCAAGAATTTTATCTTAGCCACATCTGTGTTTGCCTTTATGTATGTGGAATCCTCACCCTTGGAAGAAAGAGTGTGATACTCCACATCTGCCGATGAGATATAAAAGTTAGTAACAGCGGCATCCTCGTATAATGTCACCTCGTTATCGTCGGTATTGAGACATGAGGTGACACACATGAGCACCCCAGCCATAAAGCCCGACAACATGAATATTTTTCTCATATCTGATTTTAATAGAATGAATTTGGCTGCAAAGTTAATCACATTTCCCGAAAAATCAGCATTTTTATGTGTTAATTAAGAAAAAAGAGGCATTATTCTTCTTATTTTAAGGTCTGTTAGATTAAAATCTGTTTTTTTACAATATTTTTTTAAATCAAAAGACAACGCATCTGTCCAGTCCTCGCTTCGCCGTATCCGGAGTGAACAGGTGAATAAGGAAAGCCGCCGTGCTTCACAGCACAGCGGGCTTCCTTTTTGCCTTTTCTTTGCCCTCCTCACGGAGTATGTCTGTTTGGCGAATAAGACAAATAAAAAAACTACTAAACTTGCATTAAACTAACCAATCTAGAAAAATTGAAATATAAACTAAGAATTTAATTTCTTGGTGCAAAGTTACAAAAAATAATGGTAACCATAGGGCGAAAACTGTACAAATGACGGTGGAATCGTACTTTATTCGCCGGTGTGGGCAAAATATAGGTGTATAAAAACTGAGAAAGTTTGGACATTTGCGGCAAACTGCGCGAGTTTGCCGCAAATTTCACTTCCCTTTACTTCAAATACTTCGCCAATCCGCTCTTGTTCTTCTTCAGCCCCTTAGCCACGTTTTTGGCGTTGGTTGCAGCGCCGAGCTTCGAGGTGTGGGTGTGGTCGTGGTTGTAGTATTTCATTGCCTTCTCCTTGCTGCCGCACTTCTTGTCGAGATAGTCGGCTGTGAGGTTGTGAAGGTCCACAAACTCTGTGCCTGTCTCCTCGGCTATCTGGCGGTACCACTTGCCGTAGGTGCCGTTTCGGCGCTCAATCTTGCCATTGGTCCACTCGTTGCGCGGAGTGAGCGACACAATGACGGGAGTTGCGCCGTGCTCCCGCACATCCTGAATGTATTTCCTGAGATACCATCCGAAGGAGTAGACCACCTCGTACTCGGCGTTGGCTCCATTCATGGGCTTAAAGTCCTTCAGACAGTAAACGTGGCAGGTGTCGTCGGCAGTTGCGATGCAGGCGCGGTATTTCTGCTCGTCAATCTTGCCGATGTCGTTGTGTCCGAACTCTATCAGCACATAGTCGCCGGCTTGCAGGCTGTTCACCACCTTGTCCCAGCGTCCCTCGTTGAGATACGAGCGGAGACTGCGTCCAGCCTTGGCGGCGTTCACCACGTTTATCTTTTTCTCGTTGAAAATGGTTGAAGCCAGTGCTCCCCATCCCCACATTCCGTCCTCATCGCTGTCGGTGTTCTTCACGGTGCTGTCACCTGTGATGAACACCGTGGGGCGGTTGTCGCTGCGGTCGATGTCGTAGCGGTCGGGCTCCACGTTCTGCATCATAGCCTGGAGCGGCGCCAGCTGCGGGTCGGTGCTTTCCGCCAGTCCCTCGGCTGCCGAGCGTGCGTTCATCTCAGCTCCGAACTTAGATGTGTGGATATGGTCGGTGAAGAAGTGATACTGCTCCTTCCAGCGGCCGTATTTGTCGAGCTTTGCCGCCGAGCGCTCGCAAAGGTCGACGAAAGGCACGTTCTCCTCGCGCGCCACGGTCTTGAGCCACTCTGTGTGCCTGGTGCGCACAATCTTTCCGTTGTCGTCGTAGGCATCGCGCGGCGTGAGCGACATAAGGATGGGGTGACCTCCGGCGCGGCGCACGTCGTTGATGTACATGCGCATGTAGCCGCCGTAGGTGTAGACCGTCTCCTTCACTCCCGTCTCCTTGATGGTGACGTTTAGCGTGTCGTTGCCCGTGCCGGGTATGCTGGCACGCGCCCTGCCGCTGTCGTAGGGACCGTTGTCGTTGTGGCCTATGGAGATTATCACCCAGTCGCCGGGCTTTATCGCCTGTCGGATGGGCTCCCACAGCCGTGTGTAGAACGTTCGGCTGCTCATTCCGCCGAGCGCCTGGTTCTCTACGGTAATCTTTTTGTCGTCGAAATACTTGTGGGCGAAGTATCCCCATCCCCACTGTCCGTTGTTTCCGTTTCCGAGCGTGCCGTTTCGCATGGTGCTGTTGCCAATCAGGAACAAAACGGGGTTATTGCCGCGGCGCGATGTGCCGGGCACGATTCTTGCAGTCTGCGCCTTGGCAAGACTGTCGAAGGTCACGTCGTTAACGCCGTTCACGTCTGCCATTGGCTTTGCCACCTGGGCAGATGCGCTGAGAGAAAAGGCGATTGACGCTAAAAGTAATATCCTTTTATAATTCATAATTTATAATTCATAATTCATAATTATTTGCTGCGCCGAGTATCGGGCTTATTGGGCTGATAGCCTTTGATTGACTTCGTAGATTTTGCAATTCTTCATTCTTCACTCTTCATTCTTCATTTCCCCCTACTGTCCGTCGGGCTTTACGTTGTCGTAGAACGGAGCGTTGTGCCATTTGAATGTGGTGAAGTCGTCGGGCTGTGCGGCGTTGTAGTCCTTCCAGTCGTTGCGCAGGCAGCTGATGAACGGCACGTTGATTTGCTTCATGCCCATCACCACCATTTTTGCCACCTCGTAGGCTCCGTAGGGGTTGAAGTGGGTGTTGTCGGCAAAATCCTTGCTTTGTCCCGGGAATGTTCCGGCGGGATAGTGTACGAGAGCCCGCTTGCTGTTCTCCACGCCGAGTGTCTCGAAGAATGTGCGCGTCATGTCGTGCAGCTCTATCACGGGTACGTTCTCGCGGCGCGCCACCTCGCGCATGGCATCGGGATAGTCGCCGTGGGTCTCGCGTATCTTTCCGTTGTCGTCGAAGTTGCGGCGCTGTGTGGGCGTGATGAAAATGATGTTTCCTCCCTGCGCGCGCACCCTGTCCACGAATATCTTCAGGTTGTGGGCGAAGTTGTACCATGCTCCGCTGCCTGCTCCGCGCTCCTTCTGGTCGTTGTGCCCAAACTCGCACACCACCCAGTCGCCCTTCTTCATCATTGCCAGCACCTTGTCCAGACGGTTTGAGGCGAGGAAGCTTCCTGCGGTGAGCCCGCTCTCGGCGTGATTGCTTACGGCTACACGCTGGTCGAACCACCGCGGAATCATCTGCCCCCACGATGCCCACGGCTCGTTGTTCTGGTCAACCACGGTGCTGTTGCCGCAGAGAAACAGGGTCGTTACGGTGTCGGCGGCAGGCTCCACGGTGATGCGGCTCACGGCGGGCGCTGTGCCGTTGAACTCCAGCGTTAGGCGGTCGTCCCAATTCAGGTAGTCCTTCTCGCGCTCCTTTATCCTTACGCTTTTCTTGCCGTCGATGTATGTCGACCGCTTGTTTACGGTGAACGTCACGGTCTTTGTCTCTCCCTTGCGCGTTGCAGTCTCTTCGAGAAGCAGGCGGCGCGACTCAGCCCTCACCACGGTGCTGCCCTTCTGGCGCTTTGAGCCGAGGGTGACGGTGACTTTATAGTTGCCGTCGGGCACCTTGAACGAGAAATATCGCGGGGCAGTGGACTTGGCGCCGGGAGTGGCGGTGACGTCCCAGCCGCAGGTCTGCGCCTCGCCGTCGGGCTGCGTGCTGCCGTATCGCGGCTGCTGTACGGTAAGGTCCACGTCGTAGGTCTGCGCCACGGCGGCTGTTGCCGCCATGGCTAAAATCATAGAAAGGAGTTTTTTCATATTGTTTTCAGTTTCATTGTCACGGTCTTGTACTTGTCGCTTGTGATTCTGAGCGTTACGTCAGAAGCCTTCTCGCCTGCACGGAGAATCACCACCGCCTGCCCGAGCCACAGCTGGCGGGCAGTGTCGGCGAAACTCTCGTCGGAGGCGATGTTTCCGTTAGCCACAGCCACAATCTGTGCGTCGCCCTCGATGCTGAAGGTCAGCTTGTCGTCGGCACCGAACACGCGGCGGCCCTTGCCGTCCACGGCGTTGATGGTGACGTGCTGCAGGTCCTGCCCGTCGGCTTTCCATGCGGCGTTGTCGGGCGTGGCGGCGAGCTTTGTGGCTTTGCCAGTGGTCTCAACCGCGTGGCGCGACACAACCTTGCCGCCAGTCCTGCCCACAGCCTCCAGACGGCCCGGGGCGTAGGCTATGTCGTTCCAGCGAATCTGGTTGCGCATCTTTGCGTCGTCCTTTGGGTTCTTTTTCACGCCGAGGCTCTTTCCGTTGAGCAGCAGCTCCACCTCGTCGGCGTTGGTATAGGTCACGATGCTGCACTTTGTGCCCGCCTCGCGGTTCCAGTTCTCGCTCATCAGGGCGTTGCTGGTCTTTATGCCGTTCCACAGTCCGTCGCTGCCGCCCTTTTCGATTATTCCGATGTGGGTCACGGGCTCATCGCTGAAGAAGCTCTTCATGTAATACGCTTTCGGCTTGGGGTCGAGCGAGATATAGAACACTCCCTGCGCCCATCCCTTCTCGGGCCAGCCCTGCGACTCTCCGAGATAGTCGATAGCTCCCCAGTAAGCCAGACCAATGACCTTGTCGAGCTCCATCTCAAAGAAGTTCTGCCCCATGGCGGCGGTGCTTGCCTCGCTCTGGTAGAACTTCATGTGGGGATAGCGCTCGCCGTCGCCGGGGAAATACATGTAGCGGTAGTTGTAGGCGGCGATGTCGGTGACTCTCGCTAATGGCGCTGGCAGTTCGGGATTAGCGTCGTCGCGGTAGCGCGGGTGCATCGCCACGGTCACGGGACGCGTGTCGTCGTAGCGTCGCAGCAGCTCGCGCTGCATCTTGTAGATTGTCACTCCCCAGTCGTGGAACGGCAGGTCCCAGATTTGCTGAAGCTCGTTGCCGAGGCTCCACATCACGATTGAGGGATGGTTGCGGTCGCGCTTTACAAATTCAGGCACGTCCTTTTGCCAGAGATTCTTCCAGTCGGTGCGGCCGCCTGCGTATTGCGTGGTCCATTTGTCGTAAAGCTCGTCGCAGACCAGTATTCCGTACTTGTCGCAAAGGTCGAGGAACGACTCGCTGTAGGGATTGTGCGACGTGCGGATGTGGTTCACTCCAAACTGCCTGAGCAGCTGTATGCGCTTCTCGATGGCTCGCGGATAGACGGCGGCTCCCAGCGCCCCGAGGGTGTGATGGTTGGCGATGCCCTTGAGCAGCACTTTCCTGCCGTTGAGCTTCAAGCCGTATTCGGGCGAATATTCCACCGTGCGCACGCCGAAGTGCTGCGTCACCCTGTCGGCAACGCTTCCGTCGCGGCGCAGCAGGCTCACCTCTGCCATATATAAATAAGGTGTGTCGCAGTCCCAGAGCCGGGGATTGGACAGCGTGACCGTGTTGAGCGGATATTCCTTCACCCTCTGCGAGCTGATGAACGCCACGGGTGTCACCGTGCGCGCCACCTCCGCGCCCTGCGCGTCGATGATGCGCGTGAGCACGCTCAGCGTGTCGCGCCCGCGCTGCTGATAGGCTATCTCTGCCTCGATGCTTACGGTTTTGTTGTTCTCGGTGGTGATTTTCAGCGGATGGCGCGAGAAGTAATTGTTGGCGTCGGTTGCCACAAGATGCACGTCGCGGAACAGTCCGCCTCCGGTGTACCATCGCGAGTTGAGCGGCTCCATGGTGCTGCACTTTACCAGCAGCTCGTTTGCCTCGCCCCATTTCAGCTGCCGTGTGATGTCGATTTCAAATCCCACGTAGCCGTAGTCGGTTCCGCCAATGCGGCTGCCGTTGAGGAACACGTCGCCCACGAGCATCATTCCCTCGAAGTCGAGCGTGATGCGGCGGCCGCGCAGCGAGTCGGGCAGGATGAGCGTCTTGCGGTAGGTTCCCTCGCCCATTTCCTTGAATCCGCGGGCGCTGAGGCGCGACCTCACGTTGCTCGCCACGTCGCTGTTGTCGGGACGCTCCGATGCATCGGGCGCCACCCACGGCTGGCTTATCTGATAATCGTGCGGAAGGTTCACCTTCTGCCACTGCCCAGTGTCGGCGCGGCGGAACTCCCAGCCAGAGTTGATGCACAGCTTTGCTCTCTGGGCGCTTGCGGCGAGCGGCATGGCTACAGCCACCACTGCCATAAGAAGTTTTTTAGTAATCATGTTTGTTTTATAGTTTATTTTAGTTTCTTCGTAGAAGTTTCTGGGATTTCTGCAAAGTTAACTATTTTTTTTCAGAAAAAGAGTGATTTTCCGCGGAGATTTTCTCTTTTAACATATTTTTTTCCGCGGCTTTGTTTTTTCTCACGACCATTGTCCGAAAGCCGGTGATATCGTTCATTTTTCCTTGTGTCGGGCAGGAATAAATTTCGGAGTACGTCCAAATATATTTTTGCGTACGCCAAAATAAAATTCTCCGTACGCCAAAATATATTTCCCCGTACGCAGAAAGATATTTCCCCGTACGCCAAAAGATATTTCCCCGTACGCCGGAAAAAAGAGCCGTCGGGTTTCGTCGAAGAAAACCTCCTGTTCGTCTAATTTTTGCCCGATTTCTCCCTGCAATCCTTTGACAGTAAAACGTTAATCGCTAACTTTGCAGCCGATAACCAAACAGAAAGCGAATGAAAAGACTTACATCAACATTAATTGTCTCGGCAATGTTGGGCGTGTCGGCGGCAGCACAGAACTCTGCCGCCGCATGGACGCTGCAGGACTGCATCGACTATGCGCTGCAGAACAACATACAGCTGAAAAGACAGCAGGCAGCGACGCAGACGGCGCAGGTCAGTGTGAGCGAAGCCAAGGCGGCATATCTGCCGAGCCTCAGCGCATCGGTGACGCAGGGCATCAACTACCGCCCCTACCAGGAGAGCATGGGCAACTTCGTCAACGGCGGCATAACGTCGAGCAGCGGCAGCAAGACCACGGAGAGCGGAAACTACGGAGTCAATGCCTCGTGGAACGTGTGGAACGGCGGCAGGCGCGCACTCACGCTGAAGAGCAACCAGAAGGGCGCCGAGATAGCCGCCCTGCAGGAGCAGACCGTGGCAAACAGCCTGCAGGAGCAGATAGCGGGCTACTACGTGCAGCTGCTCTACATGCAGGAGGCGGAGCGCGTGAACACCGAGCTCTACCGCCAGGACTCCATCGTGTGCGAGCGCGGCAGAGAGATGCTGCGCCAGGGACAGATATCGAAAGCCGACCTCGCCCAGCTTGAGGCGCAGGTGAGCGGCGCGAGATATGACATAGTGAACGTGCGCACGCAGATAGCCAACGCCCGCAAGGCATTGGAGCAGCTTCTTGAGCTGCAGCCCGGAACGGCAGTCAGCATTGCCGCGGTGCCGGTTGCCGATGCGCAGGTGCTGGCAGCAATTCCGTCGAGGGAGGATGCCTATGCGGCGGCGCTGACATCGCGTCCGGAGATTCGCGGAGGCGAGCTGGGCATTGAGCAAAGCGAGATTCAGACCAGCATAGCCCGGCGCGGACAGTTGCCGTCAATCAGCCTCTCGGCAGGAGTGGGCGACTCGCACATGACCGGCGGGCAAAACGATTTCTGGAAGCAGATGAAAACCAACCTGAACGTCAACGGCGGGCTGACCGTGAGCATACCGATACTGGACAACCGACAGACAAAAAGCGCGGTGGAACGGGCAAGGATAAACGAGGAGACCGCGCGGCTGGAGCTTGCCGACACCAAGAGGCAGCTGTACAACAGCGTGACAAGCTACTGGCTCGACGCCACCAACGCGCAGGAGAAATTTGTGGCGGGGCAAGCCAATGTGAGCAGCGCCCAGCAGAGCTACGACATGATTCAGGAGCAGTTCCGCATGGGGCTGAAGAACATCCAGGAACTGCTCACAAGCCGCGCAAGCTTGCTCTCGGCAAGGCAGTCGCTGCTGCAGGACAAGTACACGGCGGTGCTCAACCGCACGCTCCTGGAGTTTTACACCGGGAAAAGGATAGAGCTGTAGGGAGAAAGCCCCATTAGCCCAATAAGCCCCATTAGCCCAATAAAAAAACAATAACAACAAAAAACAAACGATATGAACAGGAAGAAAATAACGGCGATAGCAGTCGCCGCAGTGGCAGTGACAGCCGCAGCATGGACGATTATCGGCGGAGGCAAGGACATTGCCCCCGTGACCTACAAGACGGCGAAGGTGGAGAAAGCCACAATGGAGAACAGCATCACCGCCACGGGCACCATAGAGCCGGTGACATCGGTGGAGGTGGGCACGCAGGTGTCGGGAATCATAGATAAAATCTACGTCGACTACAACAGCGTGGTGAAGCGCGGGCAGGTGATTGCCGAGCTCGACAAGACCAACCTCGTGAGCCAGCTCAACACCGCCAACAGCAACCTGCAGAGCGCCAAGAGCGACCTTGACTATCAGGCGCTGAACTACAAGCGCATAAAGGCTCTGCACGACAAAGGGCTGGTGAGCGACAACGAATATGACACCGCAAACCTGCAATACCGACAGGCAAAGGCGACCTACGCCACACGGCAGGAGGCAGTGACAACGGCGAAGACAAACCTCGGCTACGCCACAATTACATCGCCCATCGACGGAGTGATTCTCAGCCGCGCCGTGGAGGAAGGTCAGACAGTGGCTTCGAGCTTCAGCACACCGACACTCTTCACCATAGCGCAGGACTTGACAAACATGAGGGTGATTGCAAAGGTGGACGAAGCCGACATAGGCGGAGTGCTGGAGGGACAGGCAGCCACGTTCACCGTTGACGCCTATCCCGGCGACACGTTTAAGGGCGAGGTGACGCAGGTGCGTCAGGAGGCTACCACCGAAAACAACGTGGTGACCTACGAGGTGGTGATTTCTGCGCCCAACGCCGACCTGAAGCTGAAGCCGGGCTTGACCGCAAACGTCGTGATATTCACCCTGAGCCAGCACGACATCGTGAGCGTGCCTTCAAAGGCGCTGCGCTTCACTCCGCAGAAGCAGAACCTGCAGAAGGGCGAGAAGATAGCCGACTGCAACGCCAAGCAAAAGCTGTGGACAAAAGACGGAAACACTTTCACAGCACACGCCGTGACCACGGGAATGACCGACGGCAAGCGCACACAGATTACAGGTGGGCTGAAAGAGGGAACAGAGGTGATAGTTGAGGCGGAAGAGGCAATGATGCCTGCCGGCGAGGGCATGGGCGGCGAGGAAGCCGAGCGCAGTCCGCTGATGCCCGGACCTCCAGGAAAGAAAAAGAAGTAGAAAGGAGCGAGACAATGACTGACAAGAAAAATATCCTGCCCCGCAACGGGCATATTGACACCGCGGAGCGCAAGGTGGTGATAGAGCTGCGCGACGTGAGGCGCGACTTCCACGTGGGCGAGGAGACGGTTCACGCCCTGCGCGGAGTGTCGTTCAAAATCCACGAGGGTGAGTTTGTAACCATCATGGGAACATCGGGCTCGGGCAAGTCGACGCTGCTCAACCAGTTGGGCTGTCTCGACACGCCCACCAGCGGAGAGTTTCTGCTCGACGGCGTGCCCGTGCGCCGCATGAGGCGGTCGGAGAGGGCTGTGCTCCGCAACCGCAAGATAGGATTTGTGTTCCAAAACTACAACCTGCTCGCCAAGACCACGGCTGTGGAGAACGTGGAGCTGCCGCTGATGTACAACTCGGCGGTGTCGGCAAAGGAGAGGCGCGAGCGCAGCATACGGTGTCTGGAGCTGGTGGGGCTGGGACAGCGGCTCAACCACAAGTCTAACCAGATGTCGGGAGGCCAGATGCAGCGTGTGGCGATTGCCCGCGCGCTGGTGAACAATCCTGCCGTGATACTCGCCGACGAGGCTACGGGTAATCTCGACACCCGCACGTCGTTCGAGATTCTCGTGCTGTTCCAGCGCCTTTTTGCCGCAGGCAAGACAATAATCTTCGTGACCCACAACCCCGAGATAGCGCTCTACAGCAGCCGTAACATAACCCTGCGCGACGGAGTGATAAAGGAAGACAAGATAAACGACAACATCCTCTCGGCTGCCGAGGCGCTCGCCGCCCTGCCGCCGGCGGAGGACTGAGGAGGACCGGACAAAAACCGTGAACCAATAAAAAAGGAAGACTATGCACATAGAAAATTTGTTTAAGATAGCGCTCAGGGCGATTGCCGCCAACAAGCTGCGGTCGTTTCTCACCATGCTGGGCATCATCATCGGTGTGGCGGCGGTGATAGCCATGCTCGCCATAGGGCAGGGCTCGAAGGCAAGCATACAGGCAAACATCGCACAGATGGGAAGCAACGTGATAATGATTCGCCCGGGACAGGACCGCGGGCCGGGCGGAGCGCAGCAGAGCGCCGAGAGCATGGAGACGCTGAAGCTGCGCGACTACGAGGCGCTGTGCGAGGAGGCGAAGCTGCTGTCGGCACTGTCGCCCAACGTGTCGGCGTCGGGGCAGTTTGTAAACGGCAACAACAATACGCCGTCGTCGCTCTACGGAGTGTCGCCCGGTTATCTGGAAATCCGTCAGCTGAAGGTGGAGCAGGGCGACATGTTTACAGAGCAGGACGTGAAGACGAGCGCGAAGGTGTGCGTGGTGGGCAAGACCGTGGTCGACAATCTCTTCCCCAACGGCGAGGACCCCGTGGGGCACGTCATAAGATTTAAGTCGATACCGTTCCGCATCGTAGGCGTTCTGAAATCTAAAGGCTACAACTCGTTCGGCATGGACCAGGACGACCTTGTGCTGGCTCCATACACCACAGTGATGAAGCGCATCATGGCTGTCACCTACCTGCAGGGCATCAACGCATCGGCTGTGGACGAGAGCAAGACCGACGAGGCGATTGAGGAAATCACAGCGATACTGCGCGCGCAGCACAAACTGGGCGAGGGCGACGAGGACAACTTCAGCATTCGCTCGCAGCAGGAGATGGCATCGATGATGACCAGCACCAGCGACACCATGACCGTGCTGCTGCTCGTCGTGGCGTGCATATCATTGGTGGTGGGCGGCATCGGCATCATGAACATCATGTATGTGTCGGTGACCGAGCGCACCAAGGAGATAGGTCTGCGAATGTCGGTGGGCGCGCGAGGCGTGGACATCCTCACGCAGTTTCTCATCGAGGCGGTGATGCTCAGCGTCACCGGCGGAGTCATAGGAGTGTTCGTGGGACTGCTTGCGGCGTTTGGCGTCAATGCCTTTGCCCACTGGCCCATCGAGATTCAGGGCTGGAGCGTGCTGCTCAGCTTCGCCGTGTGCACCGCTACGGGAATATTCTTCGGCTGGTATCCCGCCAAGAAGGCGGCAAAGCTCGACCCGATTGAGGCGCTAAGGTATGAATAGGCACAATAAATTCTCCCTTCCTCCGTTTATCTCAGAAACCCCTTGAATAAAAATGTCAAAGCGAATATCTCCATCAAGCGACACCCTGGCGGCGGTGGGCATCCACCTGCTGGTGTCGCTCTACGTGCTGGCGTCGCCCGTGCTGCTCATGGGGCCGAGCGACTCCATCACCCTCACCGAATATCTGCAGCGCATCGTCAGTCCGCTGTTCATGTGCGTGATATTCTATACCAACTTCTTCATCTTTGTGCCGCGGCTCTTTCTCCAGAAGCGCCATTGGCAGTTTTTTGTGCTCAACGTGGCGCTGCTGCTACTGATAGCATGGATGCAAAACCTTTATTTCGACTTTCTCTGCAACTACTGGCTCAATCACGGTGACGAGGAGCGGCGCGCCTTTGCACGCCACATGTTGCGGCGGCACGAGGAGACAGGAGCCGTGGCGCTGTTCTTCAAGCGCTATGCCCACACCATGCTCTCGCATCTCATTGTGGTGGTGATTGCTCTCTCGGCACGCATCTCGCTGCAGTGGAACAAGGCGGAAAAGGCGCGCCAGCAGGCGGAGATAGGGCTGCGCGAGGCGGAGCTGCAGAACCTCCGCAACCAGATAAACCCGCACTTCCTGCTCAACACCCTGAACAACATCTACTCGCTCACGGCTTTCGACACCGACAAGGCGCAGGAGGCGATTCTGAAGCTGAGCCGCCTGCTGCGCTACGTGCTCTACAAGGACCAGGCGCCGAGGGTGGAGCTGCAGAAGGAGATAGATTTTCTTGTAAACTACGTGGACCTGATGAGGATGCGCCTCACCGGCAACACCGAAGTGCTGCTGTCGGTTGACTGCCCCGACGCCGCCAACATAGAGGTGGCGCCGCTGATATTCATCTCGCTTGTGGAGAACGCCTTCAAGCACGGCGTCAGTCCAGCCGAGCCGTCGTTCATCCACATCTCAATGGCTGCCGGCGACAACGGCAGGATTACGTTCAGCTGCACCAACAGCAATCACCCAAAGGCAAAGGCGGACGACAAAAGTCCGCAGGGAATTGGTCTGCAGCAGGTGAGCCGACGGCTGGAACACAACTATCACGGCGCATATCTCTGGAACTACGGCACCAACGACGACGCCACCGTCTACACCTCGACAATAGAAATCGAAACAGCTCAACACTGAACACTCAACACTGAACACTCAACATTCCACACTGAACACTAACATGACTCTCTCCTGCACCATAATCGACGATGAGCCTCTGGCAGTAAGACTGCTGGAGAGCTATGTGGCAAAGACCCCGTTTCTGGCACTCCGCAGCACCTACTCAAGCGCGGTGGAGGCGATGGAGGGGCTCACGCAAAGCCCCGTTGACCTGCTGTTCCTCGACATACAGATGCCGGGGCTCAACGGCTTGGAATTTGCCAAGATTACAGACCGGCACACGCGCATTGTCTTCACCACCGCCTTCAGCAGCTACGCCGTGGAGGGATATAAGGTGAACGCCATCGACTATCTGATGAAGCCCTTCGGATATGCCGACTTCCTCGCGGCGGCGCAAAAGGCGCTGGCGTATTTCGAGGCGGTTGGAAGAAACAGCACGACGGCGGGACGGCAGCTGGGGGCGGCGGCTCAGCAGCAGACAACGGCGACTCCAGCCACAGCCGCACCCGACACCGACATGTCGACCGCCGACGCCGAGAGCTTCTTCGTGAAGAGCGACTACCGCATAGTGCGCCTGTCATACCGACACATTATATATATAGAAGGGCTGAAGGACTACGTGAAAATCTACACCGAGGGCGACAGCCGCGCCACCGTGGCGCTCACCTCGATGAGCCGCATGGCAGACTTCCTGCCCAAGAACTTCATACGCGTCCACCGCTCGTTCATAGTAAACATGGACCACGTCAGCGTCATCGACCGCGGACAGATAGTGATAGCCGGCCGCAGCATCAACATCGGCGACTCCTACAAGGACGCTGTCAGCGACTACGTAGGCAGGCGCATGCTTCAGGGACGCTGAGACTGAAGGCTATAATCTCCACTTTAACCCACAAAAACGAAATAAGGCAACTTTTTCTAAAAAAAATATTCCATATTCTGTAGTGTTTTACACGACGTTTGCGTCATAATACCAGAATCACACAAAACAAGCAAGATGAAAGAAAACGAAAGACAGTTTGCAGACATTGTCAGGCAGCACAAAAGCTCCATCTACTCGGTGTGCTACATGTTTGCAAAGGATGCCGACGAGGCCGACGACCTGTTCCAGGAGGTGCTCATCAACCTTTGGAAAGGCATGGACTCGTTCAGGCATGAGAGTAAAATCAACACGTGGATTTGGCGCGTGAGTTTCAACACATGTATCTCTGCCGACCGCAAGAAGAAGCGCAAGAAGGAAGTGAGGCTGTCGATGGACGTCAACCTGTTTGAGAGCCCCGACGAGGACTCGCGCCAGATACGCATGCTCCACGAGAGAATCCACCGCCTGCAGCCGTTCGACCGCGCCATCGTGATGCTCTGGCTCGAAGGCATAAGCTACGAGGAGATTGGAGCCATCGTGGGAATATCGGTGAAGAACGTCTCGGTGCGCCTGGTCAGGATAAAGGAGATGCTAAAGCAGATGAACGGCAACGGCGAAGAGTAAAGACAGTGAAAACAATTAGGAAATAATAGTGAAAACAATAGCTCATTAAAGAATATGGAAAAAATTATTGAAAACGAAAATATGGAGGAACAAACTATGACTAACGACTTTAACGAACTTGGCGAAATGCGCCGCCAGATAGCCCTGCTAAAGGAAAAGCTCGACAACGAAAGCATTGTAAACGACAGGCTGATGCGCAGCGTGATGAAGACAAAGGTGGGCAAGGTGGACAGCTACCTGCTGAAGCTGCTTTTTATCACGCCGCTTGCCATGGCGCTCATGTATCTCGACTTTGCCATCATGTTCCCTATATCCACGGCGTGCCTTGTAGCCACGGAGATAATGCTGCTTGGCTGCGGAATATTCATCTACCTCAACAAGCGTCTGCTGGCATCTGCCGACCTCGCAAGCGGCAACCTTGTGGAGGAATGTAAAAAGCTGGTGCGCTTCAAGAAGCGTGAGATAAGGTATCTGTATGTAAGTATTCCGCTGGTGTTGGCATGGATGGCATGGCTGAGCTATGAACTGCTGCATTACGGCAATGACCCTACGGAGCGTCTCGCCCTTGTATATGGATGCGTGTTTGGAGGAATCGTAGGCTTCTGCATAGGTATTTACAAGTTCCGCTCGATGATGCGCAACATCAACGAGGTGGTGAGGCAGATAGAGGAAATCTCTTAAAAAATCTCTCTTTTATTATTGAGCGCTCAGACACCGCGCTCCGCCCAGTCGCTGCGGTCAAGGCTGCGGTAGCCTATAGCCTCGGAAATATGGCGGCTCTGCACATGCTCCGCGCCTTCAAGGTCGGCAACGGTGCGCGACACCTTAAGTATGCGGCTGTAGGCGCGGGCAGAGAGTTTGAGCCGCTCCATTGCCTCGCGCAGCATCTCCACGGATGCTGCGTCGGGTTCTGCAAACTGGTGGATGATGCGCTCGGTCATCTGCGCATTGCAGTGTATTCCCTTATAGTTTCTGAAACGCTCTTCCTGAATATTCCGCGCCTTGATCACCCGCTCACGTATGGCGGCACTCGTCTCGCCCGGCGCCATCTTGGAAAGGTCGGCAAAGGGCACGGCTGTAAGCTCGCAGTGAATGTCGATGCGGTCGAGCAGCGGACCGCTGATTTTGTTCATATAGCGGGTTATCTGTCCGGGAGTGCAGGCGCAGCTGTGGGTAGGGTCGCCGAAATATCCGCAAGGACACGGATTCATCGAGGCAACAAACATGAACGAACAGGGATATTCCACGGCATAGCGGGCGCGGGATATTGTGATGCGGCGGTCTTCAAGCGGCTGGCGCATGACCTCAAGCACGGAGCGGTTGAACTCAGGCAGCTCATCGCAAAAGAGCACGCCGTTGTGGGCAAGCGAAATCTCGCCCGGCTGAGGATTATTGCCTCCTCCCACAAGGGCAACAGGCGATATGGTGTGATGCGGACTGCGGAAAGGGCGCTGCGAGATAAGCGTGGTGTCCTTTCCGAGTTTTCCGGCTACGCTATGTATCTGTGTTGTCTCCAGACTCTCTGACAATGACAGCGGAGGAAGAATTGACGGCAGGCGTTTTGCCATCATTGACTTGCCGCTGCCCGGAGGACCTATCATTATCATGTTATGACCTCCGGCGGCTGCCACCTCCATGGCACGTTTTACAGTCTCCTGTCCGCGCACATCGGCAAAGTCAAGTTCAAAGTCATACTGCTGCTCATAGAATATCTTCCTGGTGTCGAGGTTTTGCGGCTGATACGCCGCACTGCCGTTGAGAAAGCTGACAACGTCCATAATGTTGTCCATGCCATACACCTCAAGACTGTTCACAACACCAGCCTCGCGAACATTGTCACTGGGCACTATGAGCCCCTTGAATTTCTCTGCCCTTGCCTTTATGGCAATAGGCAATATGCCGCGCACCGGTTGCAAGCGCCCATCAAGACTCAGCTCGCCTATAAGCATATATTTGTCAAGCACATCGGCATTCACCTTCTGCATTGTTGCAAGAATAGCCACAGCAATGGGCAGATCGTAGGAGCTACCCTCCTTTTTTATATCGGCAGGAGCCATGTTCACCGTAATGTCGGCAACAGGAAACTTAAGTCCGTTGTTCTCGAAAGCCGCCTTTATTCGGTCGTAGCTCTCCTTCACGGAGGTGTCACCAAGTCCCGACAGATGAAACATCACTCCCCGGCTTGTGCTTACCTCCACCGTAACAACAGTGGCCTCAAGCCCCGTCATAGCTGCGCAATATGTCTTGACAAGCATTTTATTAATTAGTAATTATTAATTACCTCAAGAGCTTTCTCCACTATCTTGTTCTGCTCGTTCATCACCGAGAAATATTGACTCATGTCCCACAGGTCGCGGGCAATGAGTGCCTTGAGCTGAAGTTTCAGCTGAGGCAGTGTGCGCTGCAGCTCTTCATCGTCCTTAGGCTTAACGTTTTGTTTCTCACCTTCGGCAAGCACCTCGTCGATAAACTCCTGCGACACTTCAAATTTCTGCTTGAATGTATCGAATGTGGGATACAGCTTCTTCAGTTTCTTGCGGTTGTTGTCGATGTAGCGCAGCGATGAGTTGATGATAACGCTCTTTGCAGCCAACTCGCGGTGAAGCGGAGTATATATGGTTGTGTCGAGCGGCACGAAATAGTCGGGCATAATGCCACCACCGCCATACACGGTGCGATGTTCACGCAGAGTGTAGCATTTCAGCGAGTCGGCAAAGTGTATGCTGTCGGCACTCATCAGCTCGCCGTGCTTCAGACGGTTGTTCACATCCATGGCATAGTCAATCATTTTTCCCTTCTCATACGGTTTCTGGATGCAACGGCCTGCAGGAGTATAATAATGTGCAATGGTGAGACGTATCATCGAGCCGTCTGGCAGGTCGATGGGACGCTGCACAAGTCCCTTGCCAAACGAGCGGCGCCCTACCACCATCCCGCGGTCCTGGTCCTGTATGGCTCCAGTGACAATCTCGGCAGCCGATGCGGAAAACTCATTGATGAGCACCACCACCTTGCCGTCCATGAGCATTCCGTTGCCCTTTGCCACATAGTCGTAGCCTGTTGTGCTGCGTCCTTTGGTATAGACTATCATGTCGCCACGCTGCAGGAACTCGTTGCTTATATCAACGGCTGCCTGAAGATAGCCTCCGCCATTGTCCTGAAGGTCGAGCACAAGGTCTTTCATGCCCTCTTCCTTCAACTGCTTGACAGCTGTAACAAACTCCTTATGCGTGGTGGCGCCGAAACTGCCTATGCGCACATAGCCCACACCGGGACGGATCATATACACGGCATCTATGGTGTTTACGGGTATCTTGTCGCGGGTCACGGTGAAATAGATAATATCCTTTATTCCCCGGCGCACAATGCCAAGCTTAACCTTTGTGCCCTTAGGTCCGCGCAGGCGGCGCATAATCTCCTCCTTGCTCATCTTCACACCGGCAATGGCGGTGTCGTTGACATTCACAATGCGGTCGCCGGCAACAATGCCCACCTTCTCCGACGGACCGTTGGTCACAGGCTGTATCACGAGCAGTGTGTCGTCTGCCATATTAAACTGCACGCCGATGCCCTCGAAATTGCCGGCAAGCGGCTCATTCATTTCCTTCACCTCCTTTGGCGTGGCGTAGCTTGAATGCGGGTCGAGCTTTTCCAGCATTCCCCTTATGGCGTCCTCCGCCACCTTTCCCTCGTCGACAGTGTCTACATACAGGCTCGCGATAGCCATCTGAGCTATCTGCACCTTGCGCATGGCATTCTCGTCAAGCCGCTGCGCATTTGCCGGCAGACAGGCGAAGCCCCCTATCAGCAGCATTGCCGCACGCAGCAGTCTTACACCTTTTATATAATATGATGTTTTCATTTGTATACCTTATTATAATATATATGTGTTTATCCTTATTTTATATAGTTTATTCCAAGTCCTCTTCGGGTTTGTCCTCCTCAACCACCAGATTGTCGATGATGAAGTTCTGGCGTTCCATGGTGTTCTTTCCCATATAGTATTCCAGAAGCTTTCCCACCTGGTCGGTCTTTTGCAGCGTCACCTGCTCCAGACGCATATCTGGTCCGATGAAGCCTGCAAACTCCTCAGGCGAAATCTCTCCCAAACCTTTGAACCGGGTAATCTCGGGCTGCGGTCCAAGTTCGTTGATAGCCTTCACACGCTCCTCCTCGCTGTAGCAGTAGCGCGTTATGAAGTCGCTCTTTTTCTGCTTGGTCTCCGCCGCCCTAACGTCGGCATCGGCTATCACCTTGCGGTTCTTTATCTTGGTGCGCTTGTTGCGTACACGGAACAGCGGTGTCTGCAACACATACACATGCCCTTTCTTTATAAGGTCGGGGAAGAACTGCAGGAAGAACGTGATTATGAGCAGACGGATGTGCATGCCGTCCACATCGGCATCGGTGGCGACAATCACCTTGTTGTATCTCAGCGAGTCGAGCCCGTCCTCAATGTCGAGCGCAGCCTGCAGCAGATTGAACTCCTCGTTCTCATACACCACCTTCTTTGTGAGCCCGAACGAGTTGAGCGGCTTTCCTCTCAATGAGAACACCGCCTGAGTGTTCACGTCGCGGCTCTTTGTGATACTTCCGCTTGCCGAGTCACCCTCGGTGATGAATATCGAGCTTTCCTCCTTCTGGTTGTTCTTCGCATCGCAGAAATGTATGCGGCAGTCGCGCAGTTTACGGTTGTGCAGGTTGGCTTTCTTGGCACGCTCACGCGCCAGCTTGGTCACTCCAGCCATCGCCTTACGCTCTTTCTCGCTTTCCGAAATTTTCTGAAGCATCACCTCCGCCACATCAGCATGTTTGTGCAGATAGTTGTCCACCTCCAGCTTTATGAAGTCGCCTACATATTTGTTGATGCTCACTCCGCCGTCGGGCACCATGGTGAGCGAGCCGAGCTTGATTTTCGTCTGGCTCTCAAACATCGGCTCCTCCACGTTTATGGCTATGGCAGCCACAAGTCCGTTGCGTATGTCGCCATACTCAAAGTTCTTGTTTGAAAATTCCTTTATGGTCTTGGCTATATGCTCCTTGAACGCACTCTGATGAGTACCTCCCTGAGTGGTGTGCTGTCCGTTTACAAACGAATGATACTCCTCACCGTACTGGTTGGTATGTGTGAAAGCAATCTCAATGTCCTCTCCCTTAAGATGTATTATGGGATAGAGCCCGTCGTTGGTCATTGTGTCAGACAGCAGGTCCTTCAGTCCGTTGCGGCTCAGAATCCTGCGGCCGTTGTACATTATGGCAAGCCCAGTGTTAAGATAGGTATAGTTGCGGAGCATTGTCTCCACAAAATCGCTGTGGAAGCTGTAGTTCTTAAACAGGGTGTTGTCTGGCTCAAAATATATGTATGTTCCGTTCTCGTCCTCGGTGTCTTCAGTGGTGTCTGAAATGAGAGTTCCGCGCTCAAACACAAGGTGACGCACCTTACCGTCACGGAAGGACTTCACCTCGAAGTGGGAGCTGAGAGCATTCACCGCCTTAACACCCACACCATTAAGTCCTACACTCTTCTTAAAAGCCTTTGAGTCATACTTGCCTCCGGTGTTGAGCACACTCACCGCCTCAATCAGCTTTCCCTGCGGTATGCCGCGGCCATAGTCGCGCACCGACACACGCAGATTGTCCTCAAGGTCTATCTCGATTCTTTCACCACAGTGCATCTTAAACTCGTCGATGGAGTTGTCCACCACCTCTTTCAGCAGCACATAAATACCGTCTTCAGGCAAGTTTCCGTCACCAAGACGACCAATGTACATACCTGGACGGGTACGCACATGCTCCATGTCCGACAAATGTCGTATATTTTCGTCGGTGTATTCCACCGGCTGCTCTATATTGTCTATCAGTTCTTCGGTCATAGTTTTTGATTGACTTTCGTCGATTTTCAATTCTTCATTCTTCATTGACTTCGTCGATTTTCGGCTGCACCTCGGAATAGCTCAAGCAAGCTTGGCTCTTCACTCGGTTTGCACGAAAATTCTTCATTTAATCTCCTTTCTATAGCAACGGCGACGCTTGTGGTTCACAGGATTGAGCGGTCCCCACTGGCTTTGCACGTTGGCATTGGTCTCCATCTCCACCTGACTCTCTCCCCATTTCCATCCGTATGCGATGTATCTCGGAATAAGGTCGGAAAACATCAGCGCGTTGGCTCCCTTTGCACGATATTCAGGCAGCACCCCCATAAGCAACAGGTCCACACCCTCGGTCTTGTGGAACTTCAGCGCACGCAGCACATGCCACCACCCGAAGGGGAACAAACGTCCGTTGCGGCACTTCTGAAACGCCCTTGACATCGAAGGCACCGTTATTCCCACTCCCACAAGCTTATGCTCCGGCGTGTTCCAGTCCTCCACCAATGTCACAATATTGAGGTCCACCACCCGCAGATACATATTTATATATTGGTCTATCTGGCGCGGCGTCATCTCCGAATAGCCGTAAAGGTCCTTGAAGGTCTTGTTTATCACATCGAATATCCGCTGACCGTAGTTCTCCTTGCCGAACACCTCGCTCTTCTTTAGCTTTTTCACATGCAGGTTATAGCGTTTCTCCACCATCTCCGCTATCTTCATATATTTCTCGGGCACGCTTTCGGGCACATACATCTTGTATTCCACATAATCGTTGTCCTTTTCCCAGCCCTGCATCTTCTCCATGTGCTCGGGATAATATGGATAGTTATATATCGTGGCTTGTGTGCCAAGCTGGTCGAATCCCCATATCAGCATACCCTCAGGATCCATGTCGGTGAAGCCCAGCGGTCCCACAATCTCTGTCATGCCGCGCTCCCTACCCCATTGCTCCACGGCATCAAGCAGTGCCGCCGATACCTCAGTGTCATCGATGAAGTCAATCCAGCCGAACCTCACGCTCTTGCGCTCCCATTTCTCGTTGGCGCGCTTATTTATTATGGCAGCCACACGGCCCACCACCTCACCGTTTTTTATCGCTAAGAAATATTCAGCCTCACAAAAGTCAAAGGCGGCGTTCTTGTCGCGGGAGAATGTGTTTACCTCATCCATATAAAGATTGGGCACATTATATTCACTGCCGCGATACAGGTCGTAATGAAACTGTATGAACTGCTCCAGTCCCTTTTTGTCAGTCACACGACGTATCTCAACACTTTTATCTGTCATATTGAATTGTTTTTGCATTGTTTTTCTTACAAATAGAATACATTATAAGATTTGCAAAGTTACGAATAAGCGAGAACATAACAAAATAAAAAGATTTTTTTTAATATTTTTTTTATTTTGGGTATGTCGAGGCGATTTCCACGATGCCATTTATTCTGAAAGCATAATTCCGACATTTGCATTAGTAGTCTTGTCATGTATGAATGTTTTCAATAGCATCGTTCCTGCGTCATCATTCCAGTTCACCCAATTTTCCTGCCGATATTCCCGTTTCATCCATGTAACAGACCGCTGGTTTGAACCAGACATACGGACATGTGGATTATACATGACATTGTCCATACATCTGCCTTTTACTATCCATTCAAGAACTACAAAGATGCCGCTATCGGGGAACATCACGGGATAGTCAAGGGATATTGTTGTGCGTCCATTGGCTTTCCCCTCATAAATCACTCCTCCTTCTATCAAGGATTTGGACGACGGGGCGTTTGTCTCAGGGTCTGCCAAACGGAGGTCAAACCTTAACGCCGCATTCTCGCACTTCTCATAAACACCGCGGGCAAGAGTCTTTTTATAGGACAAGTCAGCAACAATACTGCTTATATATTTTCCGTCATACTCTTTCTTATAAGGTATATACACCCCTATGAGCGTACCGTTTCTGGCACCGAAATACAGACTTTCCTTCTTGCCTATCGGTCCTATCAGCCGCTGTCTGACGCCTGTCTTCTTACCCACCACAACCGCTGGAATCTCATAGGTTTTTGGCGACATAAAAACGATATTGCCTGGGGCTGCGGGAAGCACAACCACCGTATCTGCATAACAGATATGACTGACCTTAAAAGACGAGACGGTATCAGGAAGTTCCACACTCCCGTTACTGTCGCTATAATAAACGTTTTTCCCTGTATAAATATTAGCATATTGCACAGGCTTTCCGCTTCCCGCCTCTTTAAAGTTAAATTGCCTTTGGGGATATGCCATAACTGGGAACAGGCAAAAAGCAGACAGGACAACACCGACAAATGTCACAAATTCCAAAATATTCCTATTCATTAATGCTTCATTTTATATCTCCATGCCTTTCACAATGATAGCCGGTCCCACGGGCAGTTTCTTCAGCTTGCCCGTTTCTATCCTGCGGGCATAGCTGGTACGGAATGCTGAGGGGAAGTAAATCATACCCCAGGCATCGCTGTCAACCACCGACACTGTGATATAGTACTTTGTCTTTCCTTTCAGCACGATCGTCTCTTCGGGCATTATGTGGAGCTGTTTCCTCCCGCTGTCCTGTGTCATCTTGTGATAAAGGGGCTTGTTGAGTATGTTCACAAATTTTCTGCCGTTCACCTTATAGATGTTTATGCTCAGCGTACACTCCTTATATGTACATTTTTTGATAGACAGAAGTATGTCGCTCACCACCATGTCTTTCTTATTCTTCAATGCCGGTCCCCACTCTATACCGTTTTCGCGTCCCTTACCGCGCATTCCGGCATCAGCGAGAGCCGTCACTCTCCTGCCCATTATGTTCTTCGGTTTCCGGCTCTTGTCTATCACCACGTCGGCAAGTTTCACCACCTTGTCCTTCAGCACCACTGTAAGCTCATTGCCGCTGGAATAGGTCTGATACCCCACACCGGCTTTCTGATATGACACATGGCTGAATGTAAGACTGTTCTTACTGTCCTTGGGAACCTTTATCACAAAATTTCCGTCAATGTCTGATATTGCGCCGACACTGTCGTTCTCCAGCCATACACTGGCATACTCCACGGCTGTGCCACGCTCATTTACAACATGCCCCCTAACTTCCGTCTGACAATACCCCTTACATACGCAAAGCATGAACATACTCAACAATAAAAACCTTATCATAATTGCTCTTTGTTTTTGTTTGTTGTTTAAAAATTTCAGGGGCAAAAGTACAACAAAGAAAAACAAAGAGCAAAATTAATGATTACACATTTTACACAATACTGAATGCGTATAAATGTAAATTATTTAATTTACAGACGGTTAAAGGTTTTTTACACGTTTTACACACCTTATGTGAAAAGGCTGTTCAGCCTGTCATCAAGATGGCGGGTGCCTGAGATTCCGAACAGTTTCTTGTTTATTCGGGTTCTGATATTTGATGTGAGCTGAGGGGTGATGTTAAGCACCACGGAGATGTCGGCAGGCTTAAACTCATATCTTATGAGGATGCAGACGAGGATGTCGCGGTCGGCAAGGTCATACTGCGCTGAGGATATGTAGTTGAAAAACTCTGGGGCACACACTGAGGTGAGATGGCGGAGTGTGAGCAGGTCCTCTCTTGCAGCAGCTGTTCCTCTGCATGAGTCCTTGCTAAGCTTTGTAATTAGGGCTTTCAACTGCAACTGCATGCTGTCTGTGGAATCGGATGACAAAGCATTGTTATCATCTTGCTGCTCCCTGTTCTTTTGTATGGTATATATCGTCTTCTCCAATTCTGATATTTCCTGTGTCTTGGCTTTTAGGTCGCTGTCATATTTATTCATAGCCGACTCATAATCGGTCTTTGCCCTTGCATACCGTTCTTCGGACCGTCTGCCCCTGCGTCTTTCCGAGTCAATCTCTTTTTGCCAGACACTGCGCTTATGCTTGAAATATCTGTAGATGGCATAGCCTACACCAAACAAGAACAGAATGGCTGCAAGGCTCCCCCAGCCAAACAAAAGCCAATCAGCTTTGCGGTTAGCTGCAATCTCGTTGCTGCGCTTGGCATAGTAGTTTGTGTGCGACAAGGTAAAATCCTCTGGCGAGTAGATTTTCTTTATACTGTCGGCAATGATAGCAGCCAATCGGGTATATTTTGCCAGGGAGTCGGCATTGCCCTGACGGCGATAAATGTCCACAAGCCCATTGTAGCCGTCTTTCAGATTGTCTATCTTATCAGGATAACGCAGCATCTTGCGGTAGAAATACATGGCAGAGTCCGTGCGCCCGGTCTGAAAATAATATCGTCCTTTTAGTCCATAATAATTTTCGGAGCCGCGCCGTATCTCGCCGTTGCAGCGGAAAAAGCCCGAACCGCTCTCAAACCTGTCGATGGCTGCCTTTGCCTGCGGCAGGCTGTCGCGGCTGAGATAGATGTCTATAAGTGAAGGCATGGTTTGTGCCGCCTCCTTTTCACGTCCCATACGCCTATAGATTCTTTCTACTTTCTTGCAGATGAGATACACAGAGTCGGTGTCATTCAACATCTGGTATACCCAAGAGCGAAATCTTACAGCTGTAACTGCACCGAGTGTATCCTTTGCCTTCCATGCCATGCGCTCAGCCATCTTGCTGTATTCCAGCTCAAACAGTGGCGCTTTCTGCCTGTGAAACAACTCTGCTGTCTGGCTGTATATGCGGCTTAGGGTGTAGAAATCACAGCTGGAGTCGGTGGTGTCGGCTGTAACTGCGGCATCGTTGAAATACTGCAGTGCCTTGTCCACGTTGGCGCTGTCACGATAAAGGCTGCCCATCATGTAGAGCGCCATCATGCGTTGGTTGCCGTCACTGTCATAATAGTCTGTGAGCGTCTGCAGTGTGTCGTGCGACGGAAGCGGATGGAATGTCTTGTTGCGGCTCTGCGCCCACAGCAGGAGATGACGCATGCGCAAAGGCTTACTGACACCGGCAGCATCTTTCTCCATGCCCTGAAGTATGGAGAATGCGCTGTCGGGATTTGTTCTCAGCAGGCTGTCGGCACGGTCGAGCGAGTCGCTGAATGCCCGATGACGGTCGCAACCGCACAGCACAGTCACGGTAAGTAATAATATGAAATATGCTTGCCTCATATCACTCCACACTTCACGCTCCGCACTTCACACTATTTACACAGCTTGCATCCGTCGCATTTACTAAGCTCGCCGCGGAAGCGCTTTTCCACAAGATAGTGAAGGCGGTCGCGCAGCGGCTCCAGCTTTATGCGGTCGACAACCTCGTTGACAAAGGCAAACTGCAGGAGCAGGCGTGCCTCGTTGCGCGATATGCCACGTTGTTGCATATAGAACAGGGCGGCATCGCTGAGCTGTCCCACAGTTGAGCCGTGGGCGCATTTCACGTCATCGGCATAGATCTCAAGCATAGGCTGGGTGTACATGCGGGCTTCCCTGGTGCCGCAGAGATTCTGGTTGATCATCTGCGATGATGTCTTCTGCGCATCCTTTGCCACATACACCTTGCCGGCAAAGGCTCCCGTGGAGCTGCCGTTGAGCACATATTTATACAGCTCATGGCTTTGGCAGTGGGGCACTGCGTGGGTTATGAGAGTATTGTTGTCTACATGCTGCTCTTTGTCGGCTATCACGCAGCCGCACAAGCTGCACTCCGCCCCCTCGCCTACAAATGTCAGCTCGGTGCTGTTGCGGGTTATGCCGTTGTGCAGTGTTATCACGTTGTGGTTCACGCTGCTGCTGGCGTGCTGCTGAATATAGATGTTGCTTATACGCACATTCTTGGCGTGAGTCTCCTCCATGCAGTACAAGTCCAGACGGGCGTTGTCTCCCACGTATGCCTCCACCACCTGTGTGGTGAGGAAACGGCGGTCGTCGGCGGCATGGTCGCAGAAGAGCAGCTGTATCTCGGCATTGTCCTCAACGACAATGAGCACACGGCGATTTATCATAAGGTCTACGTCAGAGCGGCAGATGTTGATGACCTGCACGGCACGGTCGACCCTGACGCCACGGGGCACATAGACAAACAGTCCGTCCTGCGCCAGCATGGTGTTGAGGGCGGTCACGGCATCACCGGCAGTCTTTGCCAGCCGTGAGTAATACTTGCCTATAAGCTCCGGATTGCGCTCTGCCACCGCGCTCAGCGAGTCGATAATCACTCCTTCGGGCAGCGTGCTCTTGGGCAGAGCCTTGGTGTAGAAGGAATCGTTGAGCACAAAATAGAGTGAGGTGCTGAGGTTGGGCACATCGCATCGGAACACATCATAGGGATTGACGGGTATGTCGAGACGGTTGAGGTTAAGCCCATAGTCGGGCTCCATCAGCTTGCTCACGTCAGTGTACTTATAACGCTCTACGCGGCGGTCAGGAAACCGCTGGCTGCAAAAGTCATGGAAAGCCCCGTCGCGCACGGCGTTCATCACCCCGGCACTATGACTGCATATCATCTGACGGCAGTCGTTGTAAAGGTCGATATATTGCTGTTCGCTGTTGCTCATTATTCTACCTCCACCTTTATCCAGTCATATCCGCGTGTCTCAATCTCCTTTGCCAGCTCGGGACCTGCGGTCTTTACTATCCTGCCCTTGTAAAGCACATGCACCACGCTTGGCTTTATCATGTCGAGCAGACGCTCATAGTGGGTAATGACTATGGTGGATGTCTCGTCGGTGTGCATCTTGTTCACGCCGTCTGCCACAATGCGCATGGCATCCACGTCAAGCCCCGAGTCGGTCTCATCGAGAATCGACAGCTTTGGCTCAAGCATTGCCATCTGGAATATCTCATTGCGCTTTTTCTCGCCGCCGCTGAAGCCTTCGTTCACAGAACGGTTGGCAAGCTTTGAATCAAGCTCTACAATCTTGCGCTTCTCACGCATAAGTTTCAGAAAGTCGCCGGCTGACAGCGGCTCTTCTCCGTGGTATTTGCGCTTCTCGTTGATGGCAGCACGCATGAAATTGGTCATCGACACTCCGGGAATCTCCACCGGATACTGGAACGACAGGAACAGTCCCTCATGGGCACGGTCCTCGGGCGACATCTCCAGCAGGTTCTTGCCGTTGAATATCACTTCGCCCTCTGTCACCTCATAAAGAGGATTGCCCACCAGCACGGCGCTTAGCGTTGACTTGCCCGAGCCGTTGGGACCCATTATCGCATGCACCTCGCCGTCGGCGATGGTGAGGTTGACACCACTCAATATTTCTTTATCGCCAATCTTGGCATGAAGATTTCTTACTTCTAAACTCATAAACTAAAAATAAACACTAATAACTAAACACTGAACACTTCACGCAGAACACTACCCAACCGTGCCTTCAAGCGATACGCTCAACAGCTTCTGGGCTTCAACTGCAAACTCCATAGGAAGTTTGTTGAGCACTTCCTTCGCATATCCGTTTACGATAAGCCCCACTGCCTGTTCGGTGGGAATACCGCGCTGATTGCAGTAAAACAGCTGGTCTTCGCCAATCTTGCTGGTGGTTGCCTCATGCTCCACTATTGCCGTGTCGTTGTGTATGTCCATGTAGGGGAAGGTGTGCGCTCCGCACTCGCTGCCCAGCAGCAGACTGTCGCACGATGAATAGTTGCGGGCATTGTCGGCGTTTTTAGTGGCACGCACCAGTCCGCGGTAGGAGTTCTGGCTGTGTCCTGCCGATATGCCTTTCGATATGATGGTGCTCTTGGTGTTCTTGCCCATGTGTATCATCTTTGTGCCAGTGTCTGCCTCCTGATAATTGTTGGTGACGGCAACGCTGTAGAACTCTGCCTGCGAACCGTCGCCGCGGAGCACACACGATGGATATTTCCATGTTATGGCACTGCCAGTCTCCACCTGGGTCCACGACAGCTTGCTGTTCACTCCACGCAGTTCGCCGCGCTTGGTCACGAGGTTGAACACTCCGCCCTTGCCGTTCTCGTCGCCAGGATACCAGTTCTGCACCGTGGAATATTTCACCTCGGCACGGTCTTTCACCACAATCTCAACGATGGCGGCATGCAGCTGGTTCTCATCGCGCTGCGGAGCGGTGCATCCCTCAAGGTATGACACGTAGCTGTCGTCGTCGGCAATGATGAGCGTGCGCTCAAACTGTCCTGTGTTTCTCGCATTTATGCGGAAATAGGAACTTAGTTCCATGGGGCTGCGCACTCCCTTTGGAATGTACACAAAAGATCCGTCGCTGAACACGGCACTGTTGAGCGCGGCATAGAAGTTGTCGCGGTAGGGCACCACCGACCCGAGGTATTCCCTTACGAGGTCGGGATGCTGCTGTATGGCATCGCCTATGGAACAGAAGATTATGCCCTTCTTGGCAAGCTCTTCCTTGAATGTGGTCTTCACACTCACCGAGTCCATGATGGCATCCACCGCCGTGCCGCTCAGCGCAAGACGCTCCTCAAGCGGAATGCCCAGCTTGTCGAAGGTCTTCATCAGCTCCGGGTCAATCTCCTTCTTGCCGTTGTCCTTGTTTTTCTTTGCCATAGGGTCGGCATAGTAGGATATTGCCTGATAGTCTATTTGCGGCAGGCGCGGCACATGTCCCCATGTGGGCTGCTTCATCGTGAGCCAGTGGCGGAACGCCTTCAGGCGGAACTCCAGCATCCATTCGGGCTCATTCTTTTTCCGGGATATGAGTCTCACCACATCCTCGTTAAGCCCGCGCTCAATTATCTCAGTATGCACATCGGTGGTGAAGCCGAATTCATACTTCTGCTCCGTCACCTTTTTTACATATTCATTTTTCATTTATGTTTCGCAAATGCTCAACTAAAGGAGTTAAAGGGATTACTCCCTTTATCTCCTTATAATAAAACACTACAGTTTCTGCTCTATCTCTATTACAGTGAATGTCTCGATTATATCACCCTGCTGTATGTCGTTGTAGTTAACAAGCGAGATACCGCATTCCATATTGGTAGGCACTTCCTTAACGTCGTCTTTGTAACGCTTCAGGGCATTGATGTCGCCGGTGTGGATTACGATGCCGTCGCGTACAAGGCGCGCCTTGTCTGAGCGGTGTACCTTACCCTCGGTAACCAGAGCACCCGCAACGGTGCCGACCTTGGAGATGCGGTAAACCTCACGCACCTCAACCTGACCGGTGACAACCTCTTTCTTAATCTTGTCGAGCATACCCTCCATGGCGTGGGTAACATCGTCGATGGCGTCGTAGATAACCGAGTAGGTGTTGATTTCCACACCTTCCTGCTCAGCCAGCTTGCGCGCTGCTGCCGACGGACGTACCTGGAATGCCACGATGATGGCATCGGAAACGCTTGCCAGAGTAACATCGTTCTCCGAAATCTGTCCCACAGACTTCTGGATAACGTTCACCTGAACCTTCTCGGTAGAGAGCTTGATGAACGAGTCGCTGAGTGCCTCGATAGAACCGTCGGTATCACCCTTGACAATGATGTTGAGCTCCTTGACACCCTTGGCTATGCGGCGGGCAAGGTCGGCAAGACCCATACGCTGCTGTGTGCGGAGACCCTGCTCGCGCTGCAGCTGCTCACGCTTATTGGCAATCTCCTTTGCCTCCTGGTCGCTCTCCATCACGTGGAATGAGTCGCCTGCAGTAGGCGCTCCGTTGAGACCGAGGATGCTTGCAGGCTCAGCTGGTCCTGCCTGAGTGATGCGCTGGTTGCGCTCGTTGAACATAGCCTTGATGCGTCCCCATGATGTTCCGGCGAGCACAATGTCGCCCACCTTCAGGGTACCGTTGCTCACAAGCACTGTAGACACATAGCCGCGACCCTTGTCGAGCTGGCTCTCGATGATGCTTCCCGTAGCCTTGCGGTTGGGGTTTGCCTTCAGGTCGAGCATCTCAGCCTCAAGAAGAACTTTTTCCATAAGGTCCTCAACGCCGATGCCTTTCTTGGCGCTTATCTCCTGACACTGGTACTTACCGCCCCATTCCTCTACGAGCAGGTTCATCTGTGCCAGGTCCTCACGTATCTTGTCGGGATTGGCTCCCGGCTTGTCTATTTTGTTGATAGCAAACACCATTGGCACGTTGGCAGCCTGTGCGTGGGCGATTGCCTCCTTGGTGGTGGGCATCACGCTGTCGTCGGCTGCGATGATGATGATGGCAATATCGGTGACCTGAGTACCACGGGCACGCATGGCGGTGAAAGCCTCGTGACCTGGAGTATCGAGGAAACAGATGCGGCGGCCGTCCTTCAGTCCCACATTGTAGGCTCCGATGTGCTGTGTGATACCGCCAGCCTCACCGGCAATGACGTTGGTGTTGCGTATATAGTCGAGCAGCGATGTCTTACCGTGGTCTACGTGACCCATGACTGTAACCACTGGAGCGCGTGACACGAGGTCGTTCTCATCGTCCTCCTCCTCGCTTACGGCAGCGCTCACCTCAGCACTCACATATTCGGTGCTGAAGCCAAACTCCTCGGCAACCATGTTGATGGTCTCGGCGTCGAGACGCTGGTTGATGCTCACCATCACACCTATCGACATAAGTGTACCGATGACCTTGTTTACAGGCACATTCATCATGGTGGCAAGCTCGCTAACGGTAACAAACTCGGTGAGTTTCAGTACCTTGCTCTCTGCTGCCTGTTCCAGGCGCTCTTCGTTCATACGGTCGGCGGCTGCCTCGCGCTTTTCCTTACGGTATTTAGCACCCTTCTTGTTGACGTTGGTCTTGTTGGTAAGACGTGCAAGCGTCTCCTTTACCTGACGTGCAACATCCTCCTCGCTCACCTCAACAGGCTTCTGGGGCTGCTTGTTCTTATTCTTCTTTTTCTTGCCTCCACCCTGTTGGGCGGCAGCCTGATTGTTATTGTTGTTGCGCTGGTTGTTGGCATTATTGTCCTGACCGCCCTTGCCGTTTTTTTTCTTACCGTTGCCGGAATTGCCGTTGCCATTCTGCTTTGAGGCAGCCTCAATGTCTACGCGCTCACCGTTTACGCGCTGACGGCGGCGACGCTCGCCCTGAGCCTTTTCCTCACGCTCCTTGCGGCGCTCCTCCTTGCTCTTTTTCTTAGGACGCGTACTCTGGTTAATTGCGTCAAGGTCTATCTTGCCGAGCACATTCAGCTTCGGACTGCGTTCGGTCTCGCTCTTCAGGGCATATACACCGCTGTCGTCCTTAGCCACAATCTCAACCTTATGCTTGTCGCCATGCTTCTTTTCCTTGGGCTGCTGACTCTTGTCGGCATGCTGCTGGGCAGCAGCGGGTTTAGCTGCCTGTTCCTGCGGCTTTTTAGCCTGCTCCTGTGCAGGTTTTGAATTTTGCGGTTTCTGTGCTGCTGTGTTCGACTGTTCAGGTTTGGGCTCATTCTTGGGCTTATCCACCTTCTTCTCTTCCACGGGCTTGTCAACGGCAGAAGTATGATTTTTTTTGCCAATTGCGTCAAGGTCAATTTTGCCTAACGGCTTGTATTGCTGGCGGTCTTCCAGCAGTGTCTCTGCCTTTGTTGTGGCTTTCTTGTCGTTTTTTGTCTTCTTTGCAAATATCTTCTCTGCCTCCTTCTTGACAAATTTGTCACCTTTAAACTGACCGACAAGAGCTTCATACTGCTCATCGGTAATCTTGGAGTTTGGTGAGAAATCATCTCTGATTTCTCCCAAACCTGTCTTATTTTTCAGGAAATCAGCTGCTGTCTGAAATCCTATATTTAATTCTGTTAATACTTTATTTAATCTAACACCCATATATTAATTTTTGGTGGGTAAAACCCTATTCATTTTAATTTTCAAACTCAGCCCTCAGCACGTCCAGCACATGGTCGACGGTTTCCTCTTCAAGGTCAGCCTTTTCGAGCAGCATGGTGCGTGGTGCGTTGAGCACACTCTTTGCTGTGTCAAGTCCGATGCTCTTGATGGCGTCGATAATCCACTGGTCTATTTCGTCTGAGAATTCGTCGAGATAAATGTCCTCGCCATCCTCGTTAGCGGTCATGCGGAACACATCAATAGTATATTCAGTAAGCATTGAGGCAAGCTTGATGTTCATACCGCTGCGGCCAATGGCAAGCGATACTTCCTCTGGCTGGAGGAACACTTCAGCCTTGTGCTTTTCCTCATCGAGCGTTATGCTTTCAATCTTGGCTGGACTGAGAGCGCGGGTTATGAACAGTTGAATGTTGTTTGAGTAGTTCACCACATCAATGTTCTCGTTACACAGTTCGTGTACAATGCCGTGAACACGGCTTCCCTTCACGCCGACGCAGGCTCCAACCGGGTCAATACGGTCGTCGTAGCTCTCAACTGCCACTTTGGCACGCTCGCCAGGAATGCGCGCCACACGGCGGATGGTGATAAGACCGTCGTTGATTTCAGGCACCTCAGCCTCAAGCAGGCGCTCAAGGAACATTGGGCTTGTGCGGCTCAATGTAATGCGCGGGTTGTTGTTCTCATTGTCCACACGCAGCACCACTCCGCGCACAGTCTCGCCCTTACGGTAGGTGTCGCCGGGTATCTGCTCTGTCTTTGGCAAGTGCAATTCGTTGCCCTCGTCATCAATTACGAGCACTTCGCGTTTCCAAATCTGGTACACTTCGCCACTGACAATCTGACCCACTTTATCCTTGTACTTGTTATACAGGGAATCGTGCTCCAGCTCCAGAATCTTTGACTGCAGTGTCTGGCGCAGTGTCAAGATGGCGCGGCGGCCAAACTTTGCAAACTCCACAGGCTCACTCACTTCCTCACCAATCTCATAGTCAGGCTCAATCTGCCGTGCCTCGGTGAGGGTGATTTCCTTATTTTCATCCTCCACTGCATCGTCAGCCACCACAATACGGTTGCGATGAATCTCGAAATCGCCCTTGTCGGGGTTTACAATCACGTCGAAGTTAGCGTCGCTGCCAAACAGTTTGGCAATAACGTTACGGAAACTTTCTTCAAGCACACTCACCAGCGTTGTACGGTCAATGTTCTTTGTCTCCTTGAATTCCTTGAAGGTCTCAATCATGCTTGGACCCTTTTCTTCTTTCCTTGTTGCCATTTTATATTTTTTATTTTTTTCTTTGCTTATATATAATAAAGGTGTGGACATACAACGGTCTGCCCAGAGTGTAATGCCATTATTTGAAGTTCAGAAGATATTTGGTGTACTTCACGTCTGCCACGCTGAAGTCCTTGTCCACCTCAACAATCTCGGGGCGCTTCTTGCCCTCTTTCTTCTGTTTTTCCTTGACAGTTACCACAAAGTGGTCGCCGTCAACGCTCTTGAGTATTCCCTGCACCTTCTTGCCGTCGGCATTCAGCACTTCCACGTCTTTACCGATGTGGTTGATGTATTGCTGCATCACCTTGAACGGTTGCCCGATACCGGCGGACCCCACCTCCATCTCATAGTCGTCAAGCTCATCGCCCAAACGCTCCTGCACAAAGCGGCTCAGCTCGGCACAATCCTCAATCCACACACCGTCGGCATGGTCAATCTCCACTACAATACGGTCGGAATCCTCAAACACAACATCTACCAGAAAATAGTCGTTATCTTTCAACCATTCCCCTACAATTTCTTTAATTACGTCGCGGTTTATCATCTGCTAATTGTTATAATTAAAAAAGAAACGAGAGACTCTCGCGGAGCCTCTCATTCCTCTGAACGGTGCAAAATTACGAAAAAAAACTTATCCGTACAAATTTTTTTGCCGTTTTTTTATTTTTTACCTTATATTTTCACTGTTTTGGCTGCAACAGCCTGCCATAAGCCTCATTATCGTTCAAAAGCCGTATTGCCTCCTGCAGTTGTTTGTCGTACTTCAAACCGGCATCAATCGCCCCGCGTTTATAGTAGTAGGCTGTGACTATTTCCTGCTCCAGCATCTGCTTTATTGCCGTCTTATGCTTGTCAAGGTCACGTGCCACATTGTGCTTCAGTTTTTTCTTCAGTGCCGCCAGTTCTTCTTTTGCATCGTCGTAATATCCTTCAAACTTGAGCAGTTTTTCCAATTCTTCGATGTTTTTCTCGCTAACTGGGTCGTAGGTGAATCCGCTTTTCACCACTTTATCCTTGAAGTCGTCATATTCTGCATCGGTGAGGGCAAAGTCCCGTGCGGGGGCTATTGTGGGGTGAGTGGCTATGTAGTTCACCACCCAGTTGAATGTCACTTCAAGCGAATCGACCCGGTCGAGATAAACGAGAATGTTGGGCACAGTGTCTGGAGTCACTTCCACGTCGGGCTTTATTCCTCCACCGTCTCTCACTTCTCTTCCGGCACGGGTGTTAAATACATGGGTGAGTGAATCGGGTACCCGCTCCATATATCCTCCGCCCCCGCTGCGCTTGTAGTTTATAGCCTGTATGCAGCGACCGCTGGGAATATAATATTTTGATGTGGTGATTTTAAGGTTAGTGTTGTACGGCATATCAAGCGGCGACTGCACCAGTCCTTTTCCATACGTGCGCGTACCTATTATTATACCTCTGTCCAAATCCTGTATTGAGCCGCAGGTTATCTCGCTTGCGCTCGCTGTTTCACCATTCACCAGTACAGCTATCGGCATCACTGTGTCTATTGGTTCTAATCTTGTGGTGTACTTTTTATATACCTGTGGCAGTTTGCCTTTAGTCTCCACCAGCGTTATTCCCTGCGGCACCCACATATTAATAATGTCTACTGCTTCCGACAGCGAGCCACCGCCGTTGCTCCTCAGGTCGAGAACCAGTTTTTTTGCCCCCTGCTGCTTCAAATCAAGAAATGCACGGCGCATGTTCTTTGCACAGCCTTCAGTGAACTCTCGGAAACAGATATAGCCTACATCGCCATCGGCAATACCACAATATTCTATCTCGGGCAACTTGATGTTGCGGCGACTTACCTTAAACTGCAGTTCCTTTTTCACCGACGGACGTTTCACTTTCAAAAGGAAGGTGGAGCCGGCGTCGCCGCGCAGGTTGTCGCTAACCTCCTGCACGGTGGAGCGGGTCATGTCCTTGCCGTCGATGCTCAGAATTATGTCACCTTTCTTCAGTCCAACCTCAGCGGCAGGCATATTCTCAAACGGTTCGTCTATCACCACGCGCTTCAACTGCTGGTTGTAGCGCACAATGGCGCCTACTCCAGCATACTTGCCGGTAATCATCCGCTTCAGGTCCTTGGTCTTCTCCTCAGGATAGAACTCAGTGTAGGGGTCGAGGGCGCGCAGCATCCCGTTGATACCGTAACCAATCACCTCACCGGGATTGATGGTGTCAACATACATCAAGTCCAGTTGCTTGTACACCTGATTAAACAGGTCGAGATTCTTACCCACTTCAAAATTATGGTCTTTTGTCTGTGCTGCCGATGCCATGAAAGCCATCACGGCGCACACCAGTACTGAAAATCTTTTCATCTTGCCTTTTATTTCTTATTTTCTTTGCAAAATTACTGCTTTATTGGCAAAAAACAGCCATTTTCCCCACTTTTTTGCAAAAAATTATAGGAAAAACGCATTTTTTCTCGAAAAAGTTTGCAGGTTTCAAAAAAAAGCAGTACCTTTGCATCGCAATTCAGAAATGAAGCGCAAACAATTGCTTCAATAGCTCAGTTGGTTAGAGCACCTGACTGTTAATCAGGGGGTCGTTGGTTCAAGCCCATCTTGAAGCGCAAAAGAAAGAATCTTGTAAGTTAAAACTTATAGGATTCTTTTTTGTTATATTATATTGTATGTAATACATAAATAATCATAATTTAGTATTAAACATTCTCTTTTCTAAAAAAAATAATGTATTTTTGTAGGCAAATATTAAAACATATATAGTTTTCTAAAAAATAAAATCCCCAATAAAGATAGAATAACAATGGCAAAATACGAATATACAGAAATTATTGCATGGGTAGAGGAACAAATGCAGAATAAGGAATCGGACGATGTGGAATTCAAGTCTGCAGCAGGAGGATTTCCTGGAAGTTTTTGGGAAACTTACTCGTCTTTTGCCAATACAAATGGAGGGACTATCGTTTTAGGTGTTAAGGAAAAGAACGGATGCTTCTTTGTTGATAAATTAACGGAAGAGCAAGTAGAGAAATACAAGAAAGAATTCTGGCGCAATGTGAATAATCCAGAAAAGGTAAGCTGTAACTTGTTGTCCAATGATGACATTAAGCAAGTTGTGTTTGATGGTAATCATGTACTTCTTTTCTATATCCCTCGTGCAGCAAGGGAAGAACGCCCCATTTATTGCACCCGCAATCCGGACAATGGAACATATAAGCGCAATGACGAAGGAGATTTTAAATGCACTCCTCTTGAGGTAAGACGAATGTTTGCAGATGCAAATATAAGCAGACCGTCAGACTCTCGAATTTTAGAGAACTACAGTTTTGATGATATCGACAAAAGCTCTTTGGACCAATATAGAAGACTTTTTGATTTAGTAAAACCTGGACACGCATGGCTGGCAGAAGATGATTTGGGATTATTAAAGAAATTAGGCGGGTATCGTTTAGACCGCAAAAGTAAAAAGGAAGGTTTTACGATGGCGGGTATTTTAATGTTTGGTAAAACAGACTCTATTACAGATGAAGAATGTGCTCCCTTTTTCTTCCCTGACTATCGGGAATTGTCCGATAGACCTTCTCCAAAGGAAAGATGGCTTGACCGTATCTGTCCAGATGGAACATGGGAGGCTAATATTTTCCAGTTTTATCGCAGAACGTTAGTAAAATTGCAAGATGGGCTACCTGTCCCCTTTAAGCTGGAAGGAGATATGCGTAAGGATGAGACTCCCGCTCATATAGCCATACGTGAAGCGTTGATCAATGCTCTTATACATGCAGACTATTCCATCAATACTCCTATTGTTATAACAAAGAGTAAAGACAGTATCGTGTTTTCCAATCCCGGCAATCTGCTAATAACCCCAAAACAATATTATGAGGGAGGATTAAGTGTATGCCGTAACACAACTTTACAAAAAATGTTTATGATGTTAGGACGTGCGGAAAAGGCAGGCAGTGGAGCCGACACCATTATTAATGGATGGAAAGAGTCAAACAAAGTTATGCCCAGTATAAAAGAATCTGTCCGTCCGGATAAGGTAACACTTACCTTGTCTATGGCTTCTTTTATTGATGATGACACGAAACAGGCATTAGTAAGAATCTTTGGCAAGAAGATTTTAAATATAGAGCATAATAAGTTAATGACTCTATCATTAGCCCTACAGGAAAGAAGTGTGTCAAATGAACGGTTACGCTATTCTTTAAATATGCATAGATTCGACATTACCCAGATGCTGCGTACGATGTGTATCGATGGCTTATTGATATCAGAGGGTATAGGGCGGGGAACATACTACAGGATACCTAATGTTGCAAGTAATGTTGCAAGTAATGTTGCAAGTAATGTTGCAAGTAATGTTGCAAGCAGTTCCTATTCTTTATTTGATAAATCCATAAAAAAACGGATGAGTCAAGATGAACTTTTTGCAGAAATTCAAAAGGCTGCAAATGACTGGGTGTCATTGGATACAATCGCCCAAAAAGTCGGCAGGAGCAAACAATACCTTAACAATAAGGTTATTCCGAAAATGATTTCTCTTAGACTATTGGAAAGAAAAATACCGTCAAATCCTAAGAGCCCTGACCAAATGTACAAGAATAATCAATAAACGATTGTGATAAAAACTAATAAGAAAAAGTATAATATAGAAATGGAAAAAGAAAACAAAAAGCCGCGCCGACTGTTGTTTATATGTCTTGGAAATATATGCCGCTCGCCGGCTGCCGACGGGGTGATGCACCAGCTGGTAAAGGCTGCCGGCATTGACAGTGAGTTTGACATTGATTCTGCCGGTATGGGCGATTGGCATATAGGGCAGTTGCCCGACAGCCGCATGAGGGCTTGCGGCGCACGCCACGGCTATAAGTTTGACCATCGCGCACGCCAGTTCTCACGCAGTGACTTCCAGCGTTTCGACCTTCTCATTGTTATGGACAGCGGCAATTACCGTGGAGTGAGCAGCATGGCACGCAACGATGCCGACCGCAGCAAGATTGTGATGCTTGCCGACTATCTGCGCCACCACCCAGGACAGACGGTAATTCCCGACCCGTACTATGGCGACACCGCTGACTTTGAGTTTGCCTTGGAGCTTATCGAAGATGCCTGTCAGGGACTGCTCGAAGAAATACGGTGACGCTTTCAACAGACATACGGAGCTTTATTTCTTTGCCTTTCCCCATCTCGGCGTGATGCCTACAAAGAATTCAAAATTGGTGCCAGGCATGGGGCGAGACAAAACTGACAGATAGTCCTCGTTGAAGATATTATTTACCGCTAATTTCAACTGCAGATGCACGGGTTTAAAAGCAACATTCCTCTCAAGCGCCACATTGCTCATAAAGTATTGGGGAAGATGCCCCGTGAACGTGTAGTCGTTGCTCGACATTGTAAAGCGCTCGCTGTACCAGCACCATTTATACAGCAGACTCCAGTCGTGCCATGACACACGGCACGTGAACGATGCCGAGTTCTGGGGTACATAGGGCAGCTGTTTGCCCACCGACTTGTCGGCAGGCGACATCTTCTCGCCCTCGTTTATTGACGGAGTCCACGAATAGGAGCCGTTGAAGTCCAGCAGCCAGTCCCTGAAGGGCTGCACCGACAGTCCCGTCTTAAGCTCTACGCCGTAGGCATGCACCTTCTTTACATTGCGAGGCGAGAAAAATCCCTTTGTGGTGGGCAGCCATATTATCCAGTCGTCAATATACGAGTCGAACCACGTGGCACTGCCGTTGAGCCTGTATACATTTGCCTTTCCCACATCAAACGATATGCCGGCATCGTATGTAAAGCCGTGCTCATTCCTAAGGTCGGGATTGCCGCCGGGTAGGAAATAAAGGTCGTTGAGCGTTGGGAAACGGTAGTTACGCGATATAGATGCCTTCAGCATTATGTTGCCGCGCTTCGACAAAATGCCGTCAACAAAGAATGCGGGAATCAGCGGAGCCCACTGTGTACCGCACATCTCTCCGCGCAGCGTCAGCGACATGCCTATGCGTTCCGTTGGCTGCCACTTGGCAGACACTGCTCCCGACAGCTCCACTCGCCCCTTATCATATCCCACTATGGCACGGTCGCCGTCCTGTAGAATCACGTTTTTGTCCTCGCTCCTCACAAAATGCTGGTGTAATGATACGTTGGATGTGAAATACCATCTGCGGTCGGGTGTGTACTCTCCCTCCACTTGCCCGTAGTAGGTATTTATCTTGTTTCTCGACCGCGTCATCGAAGCCATAACCCCGTTACCCACCTCGCGTTTATAGTCGTAAGCCATCCACGTGTGGATATATCCGCCCTTGACTGCCGTTTTCCACTGCTCGCGCGTGTGCTCCCACGACAGCAGCGAGCGCAGTGTGTGTTCTCTCTGCCTGTTTTCAAAGCTGCTCTCCTGCCCGTAGTCAGTGGTGAGCATCGGCAACTCGCGGTTGGAGTCTATGTACCAGGCATTGATGCCGAGGCGGTCGCCTTTCAGCGTATTGTAATACACTTCCTGCAACAGATGCAGATCCTTGAACGAGCCGCTGCGGTTGCGCTCCTTGGGATAATACTGCCCCACGATGTTCCTGTCATCGTCGTATATGTTTATCTTCTTGTCGTGGTTGGTGTACTTATAATCATTTGGCGATGACGAATATACTGCACGTGTTGAGAAGCTCCAGTGCTCCGTGCCGTAGGAAAGGCGCATAAACTCATCGAAGGTTTCAAACGACCCTATGCCCTGCACATACTGCGCGCGCAGCCCCTCAGCCACATCGGGAGCGGTGCCCAGCTTCACAAGTCCTCCCAGCCCGCCGCCGGTTTCGTTCACCGACGAGGTGCCGTGCAGCAGCGAGGCATTGTCAATGAAATAAGACGGTATGGTGGAGAAGTCGGTCATGCCAAGCATCGGATTGTTTATGCGCATTCCGTTCCATGTCACCTGCGTGTGGCTTGGTGATGTGCCGCGGAAAGCCACCGTAGACAGCGTGGCGCGTCCATAGCTCTTTACGAACACCGACGAATTGAACGTCAGCATATCAGCCATCGACAGTGCGATGTTCTCCTTCAGCGCCAGCGAGTCGAACACTGTCTTCTGCATTCCTATTTCCTTCATCGGGCGACCCGTCACCACCACCTCACCAAGCCTGTGAATGCGGCGCGTCATGTCCTGCGCCACGGCATCAGCCGCAGCACAGGACAGCGCTATATATATAATAATGTGTTTGTAACTCATAACTTCACTTCCAACAAAACGCTCCGGGAATGATTCCCACATAAAACTCGTCCTTCAGTTTCCCGTCGGCACCATATCTGTAGACTATTCCCTGCTGCTGATAGTCTATGGCATCAGCCACATACACATCGCCATCGGCAGGGCTCACCGTCAGCCCGTAGTACTTGGTCTCTCTGTAGGGCAGAAACGGACGCACAGGCACTCGGCTCGCCGTGACACTCATCCGCCACACATCATTGTTTATCCAGTAGAGCGTGTCGCGAGTGCCGTTGAGCTGCACCTCACTGGGCCAGTCGCCGAATTTAAACTTAAACTGCCGCTCCACCTTAAACGTCTCCGCATCGATGCAATACAGCGACGGTGCCTCGTGACCGTAGGGACTGCCCTCATACCCTCCGTCGGTTATGGTCCACATCTTGTTGTAGCGGTCCATCACGAGCGATGTCGGCTGTATGCCTATCTCCAGCTCGTCCACCACGCGGTCGGTCTCCGTGTCAATCTTCAGTATGCGGTTCTGATAGCTCCAGCAGTTCACATACACATACTGCCCATACTGCACCATCTGCTCCGTGGAGCCGCTTTCCATAGTCATGTGCGGACATTCTATATATCCCGTAATCTCAAACTTCTTCGGATTCACTATGAATATGCGGTTGTCCCACAGCTGGGTCACGTATGCCTTCTCGTCGCTCAGGAAATGGATGTATCTTGGCGACGTGAAATTTTCTATGCGCCCTATCTCCTTAAATGTGCTGATGTCTATGGCAAACACCACATGAGAGTTGTTCACCACAATCCACCCCACACCGTTGCGTATTGTCATCGACTGCGCCACGTCGCCCAGCTTCATGCCGTTGGCACGAAAGAACACCTCGTTCTGTACCTCGCGCGTTGCAGGGTCGTAATACGACAGTGTGGCATTGCCATACTGAAAGTTTCCCTCGTTGGTGATAAACAGTCCCGCTCCCGAGGCGTTGAAATCCTCGGTCTCGCCATAGTCCCACTCCATGCAGGAACCGAAAGACAACATTGAGACACCCGCTACAATCCATAACAGGTGTCTCAGACTGATATATTTCATAATCACTTATTCAGCAGATTTGTATCTGCCAGCCTTCATGTCCTCGTATGTGGGGTTATAGGCACAGTCAGTGACAGACCATTTTTCTTTGGTTATCTGTCCGTCAGCAATCATCGGAGCAAAAACAGAAAAATCTGAAATTTTGGTATTTTTGAAATAAACACCTTTAAGCTGTTTTAATACTGAGAGTTCCAGAGTTGTAGGCCGCGGACAATTATAAAGAGTAAATGTTCCATCTATGCTTGTGAGTACTGGAAATTTTAAAGATGTTACTCCAGACGCTGATATTCCATTTCCAATTTTAGTCAAAGAAGGAAATTCTACAGCACCATTTATTATATGGAGAACTCCGTATGTACTTTCTGTACCTTTTATATTTCCCTCTTCTTGATATTGAGGATTTTCGGCGAGACCAACAGTTTGCAACTTTGTAAAATCAAATTTCGTTAAAGCGCTACTCCTAAGATATAATTGCCCACCAACAGACTCTAATTGCGGGAGAGCCAAGGATCTGGACATTGGAACATTAAAAACAGCAAAGCCCCCAACAGACTTAAGTCCGCTCAAGCTAAATGATTTTACTCTCATTGTCGTTACAGAAAGATTCTTTTCAACAGCTTCCAAGCCACGCCACTCATGATTGTCATTGCCATTGCAAAAGATCTCAACAGAACCTGCCGATTTAGTATTTAAAGAAGGAAGTATTTGTCCCTCATCATCATTTGTAACAGTTATAGTCAAATCCACTCCCGAAAGATTTTCCTGCGTTTTTATTTCCTTCAATAAAGGTGCACTTCCCTGCCTTCCTATTAATATGTATGGAGTTACCCCATTAAATGTCTCAAAGTGTGCATTAGAAAGATTTAATATTCCTGTGCGGACTAACTTGTCCATATACCTCATATAAAAACTTCCTAAAACAGTAATGTTTGAGAAATTCGGCAATTCATTTAATCCAGACAGCCATTCTATTCTGATACATCCTTTTACTTGTACAAGATTATTCAGTCCATCTATTTTTTCCAGTTTTAGATTACCCGTTTGTATATAGGTGCCGCCATACTCTGAAACAAGGGTAAGATCTCCATTAACTATGGATAAATTAGGCAATGACAAAGTTTCTAATTCTGCACCGATATGAGAAAAATCTATTGTTCCAGATTCTCTTAACTCCGGGAACTTCAATGCTGCCAGTTTATCAACACCTGTAACACGTAATGTATCACCAACTTTTTCCAACTTTGGAAATTCTAGTGTTGTCAATTCTGATTTAGAAGCACCATCAACGATAAGTTGTTTTGCCACCTCAGCAAGACATGGACATTGTATCGTGGTCAAGGATGCTGTTTTCAGCAGACAATTACCATTAATCTTAGTAAGATTGTCAAACTCCACAAACTGTATGCCACCATCGTATATCTCAACATCACCATCAATGCTCAGCAATGATTCAATCCTACATCTGTATAATTTGGAATCTGCAGACATGCTATTTTCTGTTCCTATTTGCAAGCCTCCGGCTGAAGTCATGTTCAACCCCTCCAAATCACCTCCAGCATAATTATTCAATATGACGATCTTGCCTTTAACTTCTTTTATTGCAGATAGCGCCATAAGATTGTTTACCGGAGTTGCATTATCCGCATTGTCGCCAATAACAAGATTTCCTTTTACAACGGTGATATTTGTATCGCTAAAAGCATCCACAGCTTGTTGGTCTTTCAAGACAACATCGCCTTCCGATTCTATCTCAGTTTTTATCACCTTATAAACATACTCGTTTGTGTCACCATTATATGATGTGACCCTGAAAATCTGCTCACTGTCCCATTGTGTGAAAGTATTCGGATTTGGAAGTATTGTTGCTGACGGTGTATAGCTTATATCAGCCGCAGCATTATCCAAATCCACAATATAAGGCACCGACATAACTATTTCATTGCCGGAGATAGTGGCTGAATAGCTCTCACCATCTTTTGTCAAAGTTAACGAAGTGATAAAATTTTCATCTGCATCTGCAGGAACATTGTCGTCAGAACATCCATATAAAAGTGTTCCCAACAATAATAATGTAGCAATTTTAAATTTTTTCATTGTATATAAATTTTATAAATCTTCAAAGGAATATACCTCGGTAGAGATTTCACCAAGCGCACCACTGACGGCCAGCACACCAACCTGTACTTTGATAAAGTCAATATATTTTAATTTAACAGGCTTGCCATCAGGATATATCGCATTTGATATTTTAAAACCGTTTCTTTGCCCAGAGCCAGTCAGTCCGTCACCGCTTAAACAGTCATTCCCGGCATTGTCAACATATCCCCAGTCATAAGAATCGTTTGACCAATAACCGCCAGATTGTACATTTCTGCTACGCAGACATGTCCCGCAAAGTGTATAGCTGTTTTGTTGAATCCAGTTTGGATAGTAATATGGCTGAGTATGATATATGTTGTGATCCATTTTCCCAGAATTTCCAAAAGAATCAGTCCACCTTGTTTCTTTTGCGTTTGGTGCAGGTCTGAAATATGTCACCTCATAATCCTGAACTGTATAAGGCAATCCTGTTTCACTTCCCTTCAATTCGTACCACTCATCATCAGGTAATCCATTTCCGTTTATATCTTGCATAACCCAAACAATGCCAGGCTCATTTGAAGAAGTGAAGGCATTGCCTTGGATTGCAAAATCATAATTACTTCCTCCATTATTAACTACACTATGATCGAATCCTACTACAATATATCCGCCAAAAGTCCCTAATGACACATACCTCTTTTCTTTCAAACGCGATGTAGCATATTCTATAGCCTGTTCCATTGTTTGTTCCTTTCCTGTATAGCCTGTATTTACATTTGTTTCATTGACAAACTGCCCCGGTGCTGGAGTAAAGTCATATACTTTATTCCACAACATGGAACTTGCAGCCGACTGCGGACGCAGTTTAGCGTCTTCTGTTTCATCAACACAAATAACCCTTACATCGGTGGATACTTTTTCTTCCGTACCCTCGAAAACCTTCAATGTAACAATATATTCTCCAGAAGAAGATGGTGTAAACGGATATGTGCGCTCGGTCATACCCACGACCTCTTTTCCGTTCACAAACCATTTATATACAGGATTATCAAAATATTCGATATGTGGACGCAAATAAACACTACGGTTAACATAAGTATATCTATCTGTTGATTGCGAACAATAACAGGGGACAGGAAAGGTTGCAACGTAAGGCATATCATTAACCACATTTATTTCTAAATCATAATTCGTCTTACCGTCAACATTCGAAGCCTCTATATTAATATTGTATATGCCAATTTCAGATTCATTGAAGATATAAGTCTTTCCATTGCTAACAATATTGCCGTTTCTTTTCCATACTACATTAAAACCTTCCAAATCGTCATACATAAAATCTGGCTCTATGATAAAATCTGTGTTTTTCATCACTTTTAATCCTTGAGTAGGAATATTGTATGTTATAACTGGAGGAGTCAGTTCTTTTACGTCAACACGAAATTCTTCTTCCGCATATCCGTAATTATTGTCTATTCTTAACTGTACATAATATATGCCTTCTTCAGTAAACGTATAAATAAATTCGGGAGCCGAAGATATGTATTTGCCATTTAATGTCCAAGAAAACACAGCATTTTCTATATACCTATAATCAGGTGAGATTATTAACTCTCTTCCCTTTTTTATCTCAAACACACCCTCATCATTATCAATTATAATAACTGGGGCAGAAGCACTGTCTGTCACCAATTCGTCCTTGTTACATGACACAAAGAAAATTAGAAATGCGAACAGTAGTGTATTTAAAACCTTTTTCATTAATTTGGATAATACAATATAATGAGGGCGTATCGAGTTTACGATATGCCCTCATAAAATAAGTTTTACATTGAATACGTTATATCATCTATTGCGACGTATGCCGGAGTGTTTAAGCCATCAGGACCAACATCTGACCCCCAAAAGCCAAACTGTACCTTATGTACATTTTCAGCATTTATCGGTATTTCCGTCCATTCTGTAATACAGAAATTTCGATTATTTTGGTAGTCTGCCAATGGAGTTTCTATACGCTTCACGATATTGTCATTAGCATCAAAACATTTAATAATCAATGTAAGATACCCCTCTGTATCTTTCAAAGATACTGCTGTACCGCTTACAGTTCCATCTTTTTTATACCATATATTGCCGTGTTGAATTACGCCATACGTATATGCAGTGTTGCAAATCTTCAATGACTTCAATGAAACTTCACCTTGCAACTCAAAAGATGCCTCTTTAATGAATCCATAAGAATCATCAAATCCAAAGACCACGCCAAAATTATCACCGCTGGCTCCTGCACCACCACGATCGCCCATGCCAGTACGAGCAGTATTATATACGCTCATCTGATTGAATTCAGTGTACCACCAATCCTTAGGCACCGAAGCCCCATACTTAGAAGCATAAGGATTAGGATTAGTTGTCGGATTAGACATCATACACCAATTTGATAGCGCAATTCCACCATACATAAACGAATATTCGTCACTATACTCGTTTACTGTTGAAAGAAATCTGGAAGAACCATCATAGATTCCATAAACTTGCGACATTCCAAGGGTGTCTTTGTAGTAATTTCTTCCCCACGATGTGGTGTTTGCCATCATCGAAGCATCGAAATCTTCAAAGTCAATCACGATGTTCTGCTTTGCTGCTCTTGTCTGGGGTGCCTTTTCACCGCCGTTAGAAGTTAAAAACTCGTCATCGGAACTACATCCGGTAAACACTATGGCCGCAACTGCTGCAGTTGCAAGGGTCATAAACTTAAAAATCTTTTTCATAACGCTAAAGTTTTTAAAGTTTGACATAGAGTTTAATATACAGAGCGCTTTCACGCTCCCTTTCCCTTTTCTCTCCGTTCAGCCCAATGACTCAATCTTCACGTTACGCCCGCTCCGCATAAAAGAGAGCAAGCAACGACAAACAAAAAGCCCGTTTGGCTACGACAAGAGTCACTAACCAAACGGGATATACTTTTTTGCAATCTACCAATACCAATGCCCAATGCAAAAGACATGAAAGCCTTTACACATTTAAGCCATCTGTTGACAGACGCCGACACCCGCGGACGTTCTCTCATCGCGTAAAGGCAGGTCTTCTGACTCGTCCCGTTTGCAGCGCCTTCCCGGCAGTATTGCCAGTGACGTTTTGCTGCAAACTTTTCATCATGGGACTCACAGCAGCAGGTACTGTCCCGGACTCTCACCGGGTTCCCTTTTAATCCTGAATGCCGGACTTACATCCGACACTCAGAAACCAATACGTCGGCAAAGGTAGATAAAACTATTGACACGTGCAAGAGAAAAAGCATTTTTCTTCTCATCCTGCATCTTTTTTAACGTTTCACCTTTTTTCTTCACATTTCATTTTCTTCATTTCTCCACCGGAACAATGGTGAAGCTGAATGTCTTATCACCATAATACACACGGTACTGCTTCAGCGGCAATGCGCCCCAGCTGTTGATGCCGGCAACGCCACTGTGCTCACCGTCGATAAACAGGTTGGTGAACTTCGATTTGTTGAGGCTGAAGCTATGACGCTGCTCCTTGTCATCGCCGTCGTCAAGTTCCTCGGTATCGAAGTGCAAGGCACTGGCATAGAACGGAGTGCAGCCCTTTATCTTTATGCCGAAACCGTCGGCATTCTGCTGCTGCCACCAGCGGATGTCGCTCTTCGTGCCGCTCTCCTGCGGACGGATGTATGGGAAGTACTGGTTGTCAGCATCATCGCTGTATATTCCTATCCTCATGCAGTCTTTGCGGTCGCTGTAGTTCTCTATCGGACCGCGACCATAATAAGTACTCTTGTCCATATTGTATGGCAACTGCATCAGCATACCAAAGCGGAACAGGTTGCTCACCTTCGCCGTGTCGCTTGCATCGAGCGTCTCCGTCACCTTCAATGCGCCGGTGTTGGCATCAAGCCGGTAGCTTATCTTCAGCATTGCTTTCACCTCGGGCATATCGTATTCGGTGTTTACGGTCACGGTGCCGGCTTTCTTGTCACGGCTCACAGTCATGCTCTTCAGGTCGGTCTGTGGCTGCTTCCACACTTTCTGCTTGCGCTGCAGCTGAGCGCCCATATCGTTGTCGGTGGGAGCACGCCAGAAGTTTGGCCTCAGTGTGCCGCCTTCGCCAAGGAGCGACTGTCCCTGATAGGTATATTGCGAAATGAGACCTGTGGTGCGGTCGAACAGCAATGTTATATCATCGGTAGCTACGGTAATCGTGCTTTCCTTTTTCTTGTCAGTCACCTTTACTTTCTTCGTTGCCTTTTCCAGCTGTTGAGTATCGCATTTACCATAGCACTTCTTCTCCATTATCGGCAGCTGGGCGTATGCCACCACCTGCGAGGCGTCCATCAGCGGCTCAGCTTTCTTCAATTTGAAATCTATATTGAGATACACTTCCTTGCCGTTTACCTTAGTCAAGTCGTATGGCACAGTGAATGTCTTTGTCTGCTGCGGAGCCACATCGAGACTGCCGATGGTGCCGTGCTGTGTCGGCTTGCCATCTTCAATGAGCGTCCACTCCATGGCATAGTTGTCGAGATTACGGAAGAAATACTCATTGCGCACGCTAACCTCGCCCTTTGTCGCATCCTTCATCGTAGCCCAGATGTTCTGATACTGGTAAGCCACCTCGTAGGCATGAGGATTGAGCTGACGGTCGGGACCGATAATTCCGTTGCAGTTGAAGTTGTTGTCGCTCGGGTCATAATTGTTGTAGTCGCCGCCGTAGGTATATTCTATCTTGCGCAGCTCCTCGTTGCTCATTCCCTCAACCCGCACGCTCATAGGCTTTACGGGCTTGCGGCGAAGTCCCTGGTCTTGGAAGTCCCAGTCAAATCCGCCCTGGAATATAGGATACTTGCGCACCAGTTCCCAATACTCCTTCAGGTTGCCGCCCGAGTTGCCCATGGTGTGGTTGTACTCACACTGTATGAGCGGCATCTTACTGTCGGGATTCTTGCTGTAAGCCTCGCAGGCATCCACGGGGTAGTACATAGGACAAAAAATGTCGGTGCCGTTGCCCTGATGAGCCTGCTCATACTGCACGGGGCGGCTCTGGTCCTGCGACTTTATCCAGTTGTATACCGCCATGAAGTTGTCGCCCATCACCGTCTCGTTTCCGAGACTCCATGTCACCACCGACGGGTGGTTGAAGTACATCGACACATTGTGCTGGTTGCGCTCCATTATTTGTTTTGCGAATATCGGTTTTTTTGTAGCCGCGTCATTGCCGTAGCCAAAGCCGTGACTCTCCTGGTTTGCCTCTGCCACAACGTAAAGTCCGTATTGGTCGCACAGGTCATACCACCGCGGGTCGTCGGGATAGTGGCAGGTGCGCACGGCGTTGATGTTCAGCCGCTTCATCGTCTTTATGTCCTGAATCATACGCTCCACGCTCACCACATAGCCGCCGTCGGGATCTATCTCGTGACGGTTTGCACCTTTTATATATATAGGCTGTCCGTTTACCAGCAACTGGCGGTTCTTTATCTCCACCTTGCGGAATCCCACCTTCACGGGGATAACCTCACAACTGTCTCTTATACACATCTCCGAGCCCACGAGACTACGCTGCATCTCTTATGCCGTCTTCTGCTTGAAAAAAAAA